>Ga0209395_1006490_pt1 | contig 12651 bp, 8 predicted proteins | sample GOMGulsemesocosm_3_FD_184635 | JGI IMG/M metagenome (GOLD analysis project Ga0209395, IMG submission 184635) | Methane-oxidizing microbial communities from mesocosms in the Gulf of Mexico - GOM9D Gulf of Mexico (SPAdes) (version 2) | ecosystem: Environmental > Aquatic > Marine > Cold seeps... | reverse complement strand
TTACGCTTCATAATAGAGATCATCTCTGGCGCAGCATTGCCCTCGTCCATCAAACGACCAACCCGCAAGGAGCCCTGTAAACCAAGGGTAATTTCGGTCTGCATATCCGCAAGTTTCTTTTGGAACAGCTGCGTTTGCGCCAGTGGTTTGTTGAACTGTTTGCGGTCCAGACCATATTGCAATGCAGCGTGCCAGCAGGCCTCAGCAGCGCCCATTGCACCCCAGGAAATCCCGTAACGCGCGCGGTTCAAACAGCCAAACGGGCCTTTCAGGCCTTCAACATTTGGCAGAAGTGCATCTTCACCAACTTCTACATCCGCCATCACAATTTCACCTGTGATCGAGGCGCGCAGCGACATTTTGTTCTCAATCTTCGGGGCAGACAGGCCCTTGGTGCCTTTTTCCAGCACAAAACCGCGGATCTTGCCACCATGGGCCTCAGATTTTGCCCAAACAACAAACACATCGGCGATCGGTGCGTTGGAAATCCACATTTTGGATCCGTTCAGAACATAGCCGCCATCGGTTTTTTTCGCGACAGTTTTCATGCTTCCAGGATCAGAACCCGCATCAGGTTCAGTCAGGCCGAAGCAGCCAATTGACGTGCCCGCAGCTAGGCCCGGCAGGTATTTTTTGCGCTGTTCTTCAGACCCATAGGCATAGATCGGATACATGACCAAGCTGGATTGAACCGACATCATAGACCGATATCCACTGTCCACACGTTCCACTTCACGCGCCACAAGACCATAAGCAACATAGCTAGACCCAAGCCCGCCATATTCCTCAGGAACCGTAATGCCCAGCAGGCCCATCTCGCCCATTTCCGCGAAAATTGCAGGGTCAGTTTCTTCATTTGCGAATGCATTGGTCACCCGTGGTGCCAGTTTTTCCTGAGCATAAGCACTGGCCGCGTCGCGCATCATGCGCTCATCTTCAGACAGTTGCTCGTCCATACGGAACGCGTCTTCCCAGGTGAATTTCTCCAGATCTGGTTTACTTTGTGGTGAGAGATTTCCAGCCATGGTTCAGGCTCCTTTAAGTTCGTTCACGGCGCGCGCGATCCGCGCGCAGCCTTCAGTCAAATCAGCATCAGAATAGGCGTATGACAGGCGGAAATGCCCGGCCAGACCAAAAGCCCGCCCCGGCACCAGCGCCACATTGCCCTCATTCAGAATATATGCGCAGACGTCCGCGTCATTTTCCAGAATATTGCCTTGTGACGTTACGCGCCCAAACAATCCTTCGCAGTTCGGGTAAACGTAAAACGCCCCCCCCGGCACCTCGCAAGTAATGCCATCAACCGCGTTCAAAGCATCCACCACCATATCGCGACGCGCTCGGAACGCATCACAACGTTCAGCCAATAAATTTTGTGGGCCAGTCAGCGCTTCAAGCGCCGCAGCTTGCGAAATGGATGACGCACCAGAAGTACATTGCCCCTGAATTGCGGTCATCGCCTTCATCAGTTCCACCGGGCCAATCCCCCAGCCCAGACGCCAACCGGTCATCGCGTAAGACTTTGAAACCCCATTCACAATCAGCGTACGATCCGCCAAATCTGGTGCGGCTTTGCGGAAGGATGTAAAGGGCTCATAGGTAACGTGCATGTAAATTTCATCCGCAATCACCCAGACATGCGGGTGTTTGCGCAGAACTTCCGCCAGCGCCTCAAGGTCTTCACCAGAATACATCGCACCTGACGGATTTCCCGGCGTGTTCAGCATCAGCCATTTGGTTTTGTCGGTGATCGCCGCCTCAAGCGCCTCCGGCGACAAGCGGAAACCCTGATCTGCGCCGCAAGGTACTGTCACCATTTCACCTTGACAGAAATCCACGATATCGGCGTAGGACGTCCAATATGGCGCGGGCATGATCACCTCATCGCCCGGGTTCACAGTCGCCGCAAACGCGTTATGAATGACCTGCTTTGCACCGGTAGAAACCATGATTTCCGCGATCTCTGGGCGAAAGCCACAGAACCGTTCTGCATCCATCGCAATCGCTTCGCGCAACGCCGGTTTCCCCGCCGTCGGAGGATATCCCGTATCCCCAGCCAAAGCCGCTGCATTCGCCGCTGCAATCACGTTTTCAGGTGTCTTGAAATCAGGTTCGCCCGTGCCGAATGTCAGCACCGGATGCCCCTGCGCCTGGCGCGCACGTGCCGCCTCAGAAATCTTTACGATTTCCGAAAGCTGCAGCGATGCCGCGCGATCTGATCGGATAAATTCAGCCATTTTCAACCCTTTGCAGCGTATAAGCCGCCAGTTTTTGTCGCAAGGAATGCTCCCAACGGGATCTCTTCCTGCTTCAGGAAGCCCTTTGTCGGCAGCACACCATCACGCACCATTTCAATCACGCCCACAACGGATCCCGCCGTGGTCCAGGCAATCGCGGTACGCATCTCTCCTGCGACCTCAATAGGGCGATAACCGCGCACGAATTCTTTGCGCTGCATCCGGCCATCCGCCATGCCTTCCGCGGCAACATGAACGTAAACGACATCATCCTCAACAGGTGGCTTGGCATTGACCAAAATTTCACCGGCCTCGGCGCGACGATCACGCATCAATAACTCGTGGAAGAAGAAGTTCATCTGATCCATATGACCAGGATAACGCATTGTTTTATAGTCAATGTTATCGACTTTACCGAGGTAGGTGTCACACATGGTGCCAAGCCCACCAGAGGTCGTAAAGGCCTCCAGTTTTACCCCGTCAATATACAGTCCTTCCAGCCATTCCATCGGCGAAACCCATTTGCGTTCACCACTTTCAATGACTTCACAATCGTTCAGATATTCGTTCACCACACCTTCAGGTGACCAGTTGAACGCATAACCCATCAACCCCGTCGGGTTCTGCGGCAAGGCCCCAACACGCATTTTACAACTGCGACAATCGTCAAATTGTTCGATCAAATCCGCACCCACGATGCCGATGAATCCCGGTGCCAAGCCACATTGCGGCGCCATCAAACCTTTGGAGGTTTTCGCCAACTCAATAATCGCCTGAGTCGTCGGCACATCTTCCGTCAGATCGAAATAGTGAATACCAGCAGCATGCGCTTCACCCGCAATCGCGGTGTTCAGATGGTACGGCAGGCAGGACAAAACCGCGTCAACCTCGCCAAACAAGTCACGCAGATTTGCAGCGTCAGACAAGTCAAGCGTTTGTGTCGCAAAGGAAAACTCACGCCCGCTCAAATTCATATCAACGCCCGTGACGTCAAATCCAGCCTCTTTCAACAGCGTCGCTGCCAATGTGCCGATTTTACCCAATCCAAGTGTCGCGATCTTTTTCATAGCTTCTGCCTTTGAACAAAAGTTTCCAGTTTGGCGTGACGATAGCAATTGCCCCTTCATGCCGAAATAGCTAACTTTGCAATAATTCATGAGATTTAGGAATGTGAGACGCCGATGATTCCCTCCCGATCCCTGCCATCACTTGCCGCCCTTCGTGCGTTTGAATGTGCCGCCCGTCATGGGTCGTTCACGCTTGCGGCTGAGGAACTCCACCTCACGCAAAGCGCCGTTTCCCGACAGGTCAAAGATCTCGAAGCACAGCTTGGTTTCTCGCTTTTTCGCCGCAATGGTCGCCGCGTCGCCCTAACAGATGCAGGCGGCGAATTTGCCCGTGCGCTGGCGCTGGATCTTGATCGCCTGAAACAAACGGTCAGCCGCGCCGTCACTGCTGGGAATGCCCGCACGGCCCTGCGTATCGCCACGCTTTCAACCTTTGCCAGCCGTTGGTTGATCCCGCGCCTACCCGAATTTGAAGCCAAATTTCCCGAGGTCGAAATCAGCCTTTCCACCCGCTTACGTCCCTTCTCTTTTGATGCGGAGCGCTTTGATTTGGCGATCCACCATGGGTCCGCCGATTGGCCCGACACCCAAATGTCACGTCTCTGTGGCGAAGAAATCCTTGCTGTTGCCGCGCCCGAATTCCTTGAGGCGCAAAACCTACACAACGCCTCTGCAACTGACATCGCCGAGGCCCCACTTCTACACCTCGAAACTCGCCCCGGTCACTGGGCCGAATGGTTGCGTCTGCAAGGTGTCGATGCCCCAAGCTTCCCCCGCGGGAAACAATTTGATCAATTTTCCATGATCATTTCCGCTGCGTCGCATGGTCTTGGTGCAGCCTTACTACCTCGCTACCTTATTGAAAAAGAACTAGAAAGTGGCGCACTTATCCCATTACCGGGTGAATCCCTCATCACCGATAACGCCTATTGGCTCGTGACCCCGGCGGGTGCGACCTCTCCTATGGCGCAGGCCTTTGCCCGCTGGGTCAAAACCAGAGTTTCGAGGGGGATCGGCATGAGGTCTTCATGACTTTTCTGCACTCATTTGCAAATATTTCACGATTTTCCTCCTAAAGAAAACCATTTATACTGGGCCAAATTCCAATTAGAAGGGCCCTTCCCATGGACGTTACCCGCGAAATCTCCGACATTCTTTCCCGCCTTGGTGTGGATAAATCCGCCTATACTGGCGGCACCCGCAAAGTGATCAGCCCCGTTACTGGCACTGAAATCGCAGCCGTTAACGACATGTCCGCTGACATGGCGAAGGCTGGCATTGCCAAGGCAAAAGCTGCGTTCAAGTCTTGGCGCATGATCCCTGCCCCACGTCGCGGCGAACTTGTACGTCTGCTGGGCGAAGAGTTGCGGGTTGCCAAAGAAGATCTCGGTCGGATCATCTCAATTGAGGTCGGCAAAATCCCATCCGAAGGTCTTGGCGAAGTTCAAGAAATGATCGACATTTGTGACTTTGCTGTTGGCCTCTCACGTCAACTTTACGGTTTGACCATTGCAACTGAACGTCCTGGCCACCGTATGATGGAACAATGGCACCCAACTGGCCCCGTTGGTGTGATTTCCGCGTTCAACTTTCCAGCTGCTGTTTGGTCTTGGAACGCCGCCCTTGCCATCGTTTGTGGCGACCCAGTCATCTGGAAACCATCCGAGAAAACACCCCTGATTTCCCTCGCCTGTACCTCTGTCTTTGAACGCGCGATCGCACGTTTTGGCGATGATGCACCCGAAGGTCTGCACTTTCTTCTGCTTGGCGATCGTGAGGTGGGCGAGGTCCTCGTTGACAGTAAAGACGTGCCAGTGATTTCCGCCACTGGTTCCACCCGTATGGGCCGTGAAGTTGGCCCACGTGTTGCGGCACGCTTCGGCAAATCCATCTTGGAACTTGGTGGCAACAACGCAGGCATCGTTTGCCCATCTGCGGATCAAGACATGGCTTTGGCCGCGATCGCATTCGGCGCCATGGGCACCGCAGGCCAACGCTGTACTTCGCAACGCCGCGTTTTCGTGCACGAATCCATCTGGGAAGAATTCGTGCCACGCCTCGCAGCAGCTTATAAATCTGTAACGGTTGGCTCCCCCCTCACCACAGATTCACTTGTTGGCCCCTTGATCGACAAACAGGCATCCGACGCCATGGAAGCCGCGATTGATGCTGCGAAAGAAATGGGCGGCAAGGTCACTGGCGGTGAATTGGTTGACGCGGGTCACCCTGACGCCTTCTATCGTCGCCCAGCAATGGTTGAGCTGAAAGAACAGAAAGGCATCGTTCTTGAGGAAACCTTCGCACCCGTGCTTTACGTCATGCCCTACAGCGACCTTGATCACGCGATCGACATGCAAAATGACGTGACAGCAGGCCTGTCGTCCACCATCTACACCTTAGATGTGCGCGAAGCGGAAACCTTCATGTCAGCAGCCGGTTCGGACTGTGGTATCGCCAACGTCAACATCGGGACATCCGGTGCGGAAATCGGCGGTGCATTTGGCGGCGAAAAGGAAACTGGCGGCGGCCGCGAAAGCGGTTCCGACGCGTGGAAAGCTTACATGCGCCGCGCAACCAACACCGTGAACTATTCCCGCGAATTGCCCCTCGCCCAAGGCGTATCGTTCGACATCGGGTAATTTCGATACCATATACATTGAACGCCCGCTTCATGCGGGCGTTTTCATTTCTGGGTTAGAACGGCCGCACCACCGCCCCCGAATAGAAATAATAGCCCATGCCAAAGGCGAACAAAACAACCCCCGCAACAGAATGTAATACAATCGCCAAGGGCAGGCTTTCGCGCGTTTTATAGGCCCAAGCAAAAATCAAGCCGCCAACAAATGTCATCACCGCAACGACCCAACTCCAGTACATAAGATGCGCCAGCGAAAACAGCGTCGCGTTCAATACAACTGCGCCCCGCCCCGCTGGGATCACCGGTTTATAGCGTCGGAAAAACAACACACGAAAGATCAGCTCCTGCGGCAAGGCCGACACCAGCGGATAGAACACCGCGATAATCAGCATCACGTCTGGCCGGTGTTTCAGCAGGGCGAACAAGCGGTCAGGCGCGCTGAACGACAGGATCACCCAACTGGCAAGCGCCACCGCACCCGCGATCAAAACCACTGGCATCAGACGCACCCCGGACCACCCCTGAAACATCACTGTCCATGAAAACCCAGGCGTGCGCATCAACAACACCAGCCCAAGCAGGGTGAAGACGCCCAGCGCCGTGAACATCATTGAGGGCGGCAAAAATACTGCGATTCCCAGCGGGGCCAAGATGAAGAATAATAGGAATTCTACCACCAACCACGGCTTGCGACGTGATTCTGGCCAAGGATCAGAGGCATAATACATGTAATTTGACAACAATTCCGGCATAAGACCCTCTATATTTAGTCCAAAACCCTACGCCAACAATCCCAAACATCCAGTTTACACCCCTCAAACCTCAATCTAGGCCAAAAACCGCAAAAATACCTGCCCCAAAACTGTATCCACCCTTGAACCTTTCCTCGTGATATCTATACACCACGACAATTTGTTTCTTCGGGGATCCACCATGCCAAAACGCGACGATATCTCATCCATCATGATCATCGGGGCTGGCCCTATTGTTATTGGTCAGGCCTGCGAGTTTGACTATTCCGGAGCGCAAGCCTGTAAGGCCCTGCGCGAAGAAGGTTACCGCGTCATTCTGGTGAACTCCAACCCGGCCACAATCATGACCGACCCGGAACTCGCAGACGCGACTTACATCGAACCCATCACCCCTGAAATGGTCGCCAAGATCATCGAAAAAGAACGCCCCGATGCCTTGCTGCCAACCATGGGTGGCCAAACTGGCCTGAACACATCCTTGGCCTTGGCCGACATGGGCGTGCTTGAAAAATTCAACGTCGAACTGATCGGTGCAAACCGCGAAGCCATTGAAATGGCAGAAGATCGCAAGCTTTTCCGCGAAGCCATGGATCGCTTGGGCATCGAAAACCCACGTGCGACTATTGTCACCGCGCCAAAATCTGACGCGGGCGTCACCGACCTTGACGCAGGTGTACGCATCGCTCTTGAAGCGCTTGAAGACATCGGACTGCCGGCCATCATCCGCCCCGCTTTCACCCTTGGTGGTACCGGTGGTGGTGTTGCCTATAACCGCGAAGATTACGAACATTTCTGCCGTACCGGCATGGATGCATCCCCTGTGAATCAGATCCTTGTTGATGAATCCCTGCTCGGCTGGAAAGAATACGAGATGGAAGTTGTGCGCGACAAAGCTGACAACGCCATCATCGTTTGCGCGATCGAAAACATTGACCCAATGGGTGTGCACACAGGTGATTCCATCACCGTCGCCCCTGCCCTGACCCTGACCGACAAAGAATACCAAGCAATGCGCACCGCCTCGATTGCGGTTTTGCGTGAAATCGGCGTCGAAACAGGTGGCTCAAACGTACAATGGGCTGTGAACCCAAAAGACGGCCGCATGATTGTAATCGAGATGAACCCACGGGTTTCTCGCTCCTCCGCGCTGGCCTCTAAAGCGACAGGTTTCCCGATTGCCAAAATCGCGGCTAAACTGGCTGTGGGGTATACGCTGGACGAACTCGACAACGACATCACCCGCGTGACCCCGGCGTCGTTTGAACCCACAATCGACTATGTCGTCACCAAGATCCCACGTTTCGCGTTTGAAAAATTCGCAGGCTCTGAGCCTTACCTCACCACCGCGATGAAATCCGTGGGCGAGGTCATGGCGATCGGCCGCACCATCCATGAATCAATGCAAAAAGCGCTGGCATCCATGGAAACGGGCCTGACTGGTTTTGACGAAGTTGAAATCGAAGGCGCACCTGAAAAATCCGCCGTGATCAAAGCGATTAGCAAACAGACTCCGGATCGCCTGCGTACCATTGCCCAGGCAATGCGCGAAGGCCTGACGGATGACGAAATCCAAGCAACCACCAGCTTTGATCCTTGGTTCCTCGCCCGTATCCGCGAAATCGTCGATGCAGAAGCAGTCGTGATCGCCAATGGCCTACCTTCTGATGAACGTGGTCTACGCGAATTGAAAATGCTTGGCTTCACCGACGCGCGCCTTGCAAAACTTGCAGGCAGCACGGAATCTGAGGTCCGCAAAACCCGCGTGCTGAAAAACGTCACCGCATCCTTTAAGCGCATCGATACCTGCGCCGCCGAATTTGAAGCCCAAACCCCCTATATGTATTCCACCTACGAGGCCCCGGCCCTAGGTGACGTCGAATGCGAAGCCCGCCCCTCAGACGCCAAAAAAGTCGTCATCCTCGGTGGTGGTCCAAACCGTATCGGCCAAGGGATCGAATTTGATTACTGCTGCTGTCACGCGTGTTATTCCCTGACTAAACAGGGCTATGAAACCATCATGATCAACTGTAACCCGGAAACGGTTTCCACTGATTATGACACTTCAGATCGCTTGTATTTTGAGCCACTTACCTTTGAACACGTCATGGAAATCTTGCGTGTTGAACAGGAAAACGGCACCCTTCACGGCGTCATCGTGCAATTCGGCGGTCAAACCCCGTTGAAACTCGCCAATGACCTTGAGGCCGCTGGCATCCCAATTCTTGGCACCTCTCCCGACGCGATTGACCTAGCTGAGGATCGTGAACGATTCCAAGCGCTTGTGAACTCTCTCGACCTGAAGCAACCGCATAACGGCATCGCCTCCACCGACGCTGAAGCCCTTGAAATCGCGCTTGATGTTGGCTTCCCACTGGTAATCCGCCCCTCCTATGTTCTGGGTGGCCGCGCTATGGAAATAGTGCGCGACATGCCACAATTGGAACGTTACATCAAAGAGGCCGTGGTCGTCTCCGGTGACAGTCCTGTTCTGCTCGACAGCTACCTCGCGGGCGCCGTTGAACTTGACGTTGACGCACTTTGTGATGGCAAAGACGTTCACGTCGCCGGCATCATGCAGCACATCGAGGAAGCTGGCGTTCACTCCGGCGACTCCGCCTGCTCCCTACCGCCTTACAACCTCGACAAGCACATCATCTCTGAGATCAAGCGCCAAACCGTTGCCCTTGCACTCGCGCTCAATGTTAAGGGTCTGATGAACGTGCAATTCGCGGTCAAAGACGACGTGATCTACCTGATCGAGGTCAACCCGCGAGCATCCCGTACCGTGCCGTTCGTCGCGAAATCCACCGACAGTGCGATCGCGGCAATCGCCGCGCGCATCATGGCCGGTGAACCTCTGACGAACTTCCCCAAACGTCCGCCTTACCCCAAAGACGCGGCCAAGGGCGAACCCGAACCCATGGGCGATCAAATGCGTCTCGCCGATCCCGAAGCGATGCCTTGGTATTCCGTGAAAGAGGCGGTTCTCCCCTTCGCACGTTTCCCCGGCGTTGACACTTTGCTTGGCCCCGAAATGCGTTCCACCGGCGAAGTCATGGGTTGGGATCGTTCTTTCCCGCGTGCCTTCCTCAAAGCGCAAATGGGCGCTGGCATGGAACTGCCTGCCGATGGTCGCGCCTTCATTTCGATCAAGGACGCTGACAAAACCGCGTTGATGATTGATTGCGCGCGTATCCTGTCTGACCTCGGCTTCACGCTGGTTGGCACCCGTGGCACCGCCACTTGGTTGTCAGAGCAGGGCGTGGAATGTGCCATCGTGAACAAAGTTTATGAGGGCCGACCGAACATCGTCGATGTGTTGAAAAACGGTGATATTCAATTGGTTATGAACACCACCGAAAGCAGCCAGGCCGTTTCTGATAGCCGTGAAATCCGCGCTGTCGCGCTCTATGACAAGATCCCATATTTCACGACAGCAGCAGGTTCCCACGCGGCAGCCCAAGCGATCAAAGCCATGCGCGAAGACGCTTTGAGCGTACGTGCCCTGCAAGGCTAAATCGCCTCACATATCCAACAAAAAACCCGCTGCGCCCAAGGCCAGCGGGTTTTCTTTTGCCTATCATTCACCTTTCGCACAGCGCACACTAGGCAGCGCCCGGCCGCCCCCATGGGCGGGTGCTTCGCACCCACCCATGGTCAAGCTCTGTCCGCCTCAGCTTCCTGCATAAGCTGTTCAAGATGCTTGTACCGCGACCCAAATGCATCCGGGCCAAAAGACCGAACCATCTCAGGATTACATTTCGCATCATCCGGGCGAATATGTTTCAGCAACTGATACTTAGTCACCCAAGGGTGGAAATCTTCACCCAGATGCGTAGCGCAATTAAACATCAACAATTTGATTTCAGCTGAACTCAGATATGCTCTAACAATCTTTGAGTATTTTTGTTGAAGATTTTCATTCTCAACAGGATCAAAGTTGCCGTGATTATCGTAGGTCAACTCTGCCTTCTCAATATGGCGCATCGTATTGTAAAGAAGCCGAAAATATGGGCCCAAATTACCTTCGAAATGCGCCTCATAGTCTGCAAGGTATTTTTCTCTCTGGTAATCCAGAGTCGCTAACAGCCCCTTATACAGACCCAAACTGTACTCATCTTTTGCAAACTTTGAATACTCTTGTAATACTGCTCGCCCCGCACTCTTCGGTACCACTGAGCTGTCTCTATAGAATTCCATTTCGATCGTAAGCGACTGCACATGCCCATTAAACAGCTCCAGCAATCCAAACAGCGTATTCTCAAACCGCTGTAGCTTGAACTCCCCGCGTGACAGTTCCAGCTCCTGCCTTTGTAATTTGAGCTCTTGGCGTTGCATAAACAGCGTCGTGATCAACCCGGCAAAGGCTAGCCCCGAAAACAAAGCAGTCAACCCGCCGAACATATCGCCTGCTTGCGCCGCTTGCGCGAGGTCATCATCCCAATAGGCAACAGCCCCAAAAAATACAGCCGCACACGCAATGAATATCGCGGCGGCTAGGATCACAAAACCCCGCCCCGTCGCCAAAAAATGCACCTTACCCTCAGATTTCTCTTCCCGCATCAGTTCCTCAATCCCCGCGACCATGCCCACAGACAGCATCACCCCCAAAAAGGATAACAATGGCAGGGTCAAAAATGGTTGTTCAAAATACTCCATTCCCACAACCAATACACGAACGATATCTCAGAACCAGATCATTCCTGCCCCAACCGCTTCTCCCAACCCCTCTGCACATCTCCCCATTGCGGGGGCTTTTCACGGCGGTATTCGGGTGGCGCTTCAAACGCTTCAAGATACCCGGCGAGACGCGCAAACATAAACGCCCTCAGGGTATCGTTGATCCGCCCCTGATACCCCGTCCCCATGCTTTTGAAAAACCGCAACACGTCCTCATCAATCCCGATCGTGATGCGTTTCTTCTTTCGCTCCGGGCGTTCATAAAAGATCCGCGCCCATTCACTGGGCACCACCTGATGACGCGCGATTTCATCATGCATCGCCCATTCAAGACGCAGCATCGTGTCCATCATATAGCCCGCATAAAGCGACTGCTTACTGCGTGGTTTTCGGTGCGGTTTTGGCGGCTCGTAGTTGTCGCTTAACATGGGCTCACTCCTGTTTTATCCAGAATGCCCGGAAAGCCTTAACAGCCTCTCAGATCACCGCGCGCTGTGTATGCATGGTTTATGCATAAGATGTGCATGGGTTGTGCAGGCCCATATTCCCCAAAAACAAACAGCCCCCCGCAGTGTGCGAGAGGCTGTTTTTCATATCTAAATCACGTTGTGAGTGGTCTTAAAATTCGATCACAGCGCGGATGCTTTCGCCTTTGTGCATCAGCTCAAACCCTTCGTTGATCTGATCCAAAGTCAGTTTATGGGTGATCATCGGATCGATCTCGATCTTGCCATCCATGTACCAATCAACGATTTTTGGCACATCTGTACGGCCGGAAGCTCCGCCAAAGGCCGTGCCACGCCAGCTGCGACCAGTGACCAATTGGAACGGCCGCGTCGAGATCTCAGCCCCCGCAGGTGCCACGCCGATGATGATGCTTTCGCCCCAACCTTTATGCGAAGCTTCAAGCGCCGTGCGCATCACATTCACATTGCCGGTCGCATCAAACGTATAATCCGCACCACCACCTGTCAGCTCAACCAAATGCGCCACAAGATCGCCTTCGATCTTGGATGGGTTCACGAAATCGGTCATGCCGAAACGGGTCGCCATTTCGACCTTGCCGTCGTTCAAATCAACACCAACAATCTGATCCGCACCGGCCAAACGCAGGCCCTGAATCACATTCAAACCAATGCCGCCAAGACCGAAAACAATGCCGGTGGATCCGATCTCTACCTTGGCCGTGTTGATCACTGCGCCGATGCCCGTGGTCACGCCACAACCGATGTAACAAATCTTGTCAAACGGCGCGTCTTTGCGCACTTTCGCCAAAG
>Ga0209395_1006488_pt1 | contig 12653 bp, 9 predicted proteins | sample GOMGulsemesocosm_3_FD_184635 | JGI IMG/M metagenome (GOLD analysis project Ga0209395, IMG submission 184635) | Methane-oxidizing microbial communities from mesocosms in the Gulf of Mexico - GOM9D Gulf of Mexico (SPAdes) (version 2) | ecosystem: Environmental > Aquatic > Marine > Cold seeps... | reverse complement strand
AAAGATGAACTAGCTGTTTCAAACTGTACGGCGTTCTCAGTTAACCTTAAAACGCCATGCTCGGCATCGATTTCCACAATGATATTTTCATTTTCTAGCTTTTTCTTCAAAAGTAAAAGTAAATCACTTCTAGTTTCATCTAGGTTGGTAAACCTTTTGACTATTTCTGTTTGAGTGCGAGTGACTTCTTTTTGCTTTTGAATCGCGTCTTGAAAATTGATAATAAAAGCTACCAACGTAATGATGAATATAAATAGCAAGCCAGACATCATATCGCTTATAGAAATAAGATAGCCTGCCCCTTCATCTTCTAATAAATCGTGTTGACTCATTGCTTAATCCTTTATTGAATGGCCACTTTTTTTCCATTGGTCGTAGCTGATGTGATCTGCTTCATGAAATCACTACTGTGTTGCTCTAAACCATCACCTAAAGATTCTATTGAGTCGCTTATTTCTTTGGATGCAAATGCTAGTTCTTTAACAACTTTTGCTGCATGTTTATCTAATTCAATAAGGTACTCATTTGTAGAGCGAGCATATTGAGACATACCATCGTTTAAGTTATTAAACATGTTACCCAATGACTCATCTACAGAGGTAAACCTATCTTGATAGTCCTTCCAATTTTGTTTAATTTGCTCTTGTGTATCAGAAATTAATACGTGGGTTTGTTCAATATTCTTAGCTGTATTTGAAAATTGCTCTGCGATATTGTTGGTTTGTGAAATCAATTCGCTTTGCTTCTCAATCGTTGTGTTGGCATTTTCCAAAACGTCATTGCTCTTTTCAATGACATTTCCTGCTGTGAATACTGTTTCTTTGATTCTTTCATGCAACTCGCCATTACTTTCATTAAGGCCTTTTTGTGCTGTGACTGCATTTCCTAATTCACCTGATAAATCATTTATTTTATTTGAAGCGTTTTCTGCAACATTAGTCATTTCGGTCATAATAAATGTTGCTGTTTCATTCATTGCCTTTTGTCCATCAGATAATGCTATTAATTGTTCTTCTAATTTCGCACTAATAGTTTTTATGGTTTCAGCAAGTGATTGCATTTCAACACCAGCTGCTCCTGATATAGATGCGGCAAACTCTTCCATAACTTTTTCAATAGTTTCATCATTTGCAGATTTTTGGTTTTCAGTTAATTCATTAATAGCTTCAACTAAAGGTGCAGCAACTTGCTCTTGCATAACTTGCCCCATAGTTACTGCCAAGTCATTAGCAAAGGTTTCAAGCGCAAATGATTGTTTTTTGGATTCTTGCAATACCTTATTTGAAAGACGTTCAGCAGAGAAATACTCTACTCGTTCGTCAATTTCCGACACAAAATATTGGCATAACCTATCGAATTCATGAATTTTATTTTTTTCAGCTTTTGAGAAAAGCATTGATGATAATAAACCGGCAATAGAGGTAAGAAAAGCTAATGATGCGCCTGATAAAAGAACATTTAATGCTTGTTTTGCTTCCTTAATATTGTCTGCACTGAGACCTGGAGATGCAATATATATCCCGGCGACTAAACCAATAAAAGTACCAACTATACCTAATCCTGTAAGTATATTAGGAAGCGTATTAAACCAACGCATATTGACCTTTGACCATAATATGTAGCGTTGGTTAAAGTAGGTAGATGTATGGTGTGTATTTAGGATTTTTTCATCACCATCTTTAGGTTCGAAGTCTTCCCCTGGTATCAATAATGTTTCATTGAATTCACGCCAACCGTCACTTAAATAGGTGGTTTTTGACATAAGTTCATTAAACTGTGAATCATAAAAAGCACAAAATTCAGCTTTTGAATGTCCTGATTTAGCTAAGGTCTCATTGATCTGATTAAATTCACTGATTATTGGATTTATTTTTCTTGAAAACACTCTGTACTGATAGAGTGCAAACACAATAATTGCGGTAAGAACTACAATCACAGTATTTGTTTCAATAAATAGCGAGGCTAAAAATTCCATCTTTCTTTCCTTTTTTATTAATTCTTATATCCTGGTGCAATTGCTAAATTCTCAGCGCCATACAAGGTTTGTCTATTCCTAAGCCATAGTTGATATTCACCACTTGTTAGTGATGCTTCTTCGGTACAATCGACGTTCCAGCGCCTTAGTAAATAACCTGCCATCGCAGCTCTTACATCAAGTTTTAATACGCCAGCTTCCATTCCATAATCCATTTTTATTGCTGTCGGAAATTCTATGTTTTTAGGATGAGGGACGATTTCAAGTGGCATTACCATATTCCACTGTTCATCTTGATTCTTAATTTCGTTTACATCCGGTGCTCTGGTTAACACTGTTACCTTGGCAATACGCGTTAATACAAAATCCCTATATGAATTACTTTTTCTATCATAGGCACGTACATGCCAGCGAAGACCGTTATCAACAATGGTGTGTGGTACTAATTCACGTGCGCCTGAGCCACTTGATAGTGACGTATAAATGATACTTACTGCTTTGCCATTAACCATGGCTTGGGTAAGTTTGGCGATAACATTGATATCAGGCACGTTAAGCTGACTTGGCTGTTCTACCGGGAAATCCACATCACCAACGGCATCAAAACCATCAGATATTTGATGGGCGAGCTTAACCAGTGTGCGCTTAGCATCGTGTTTAAATAGAGGCTTAAAGCTAATGGTTAGAAAGTATTTCTTTTCGGCGTTGTCGTACGCCATGTTTTTAGGGGCGTGTTCTTTATATAGGTTGATGTCGCGTGTAGCGGCAGAAACGCCCAATTTGAAATGCTGGACAATTTCGCTGCGTGTAACGCTGCCGGTAAAAAACAACTTAAAATCGATGTAGGCGAGACGCTGCTGTTGAACGTAGCTTAACTTTTCCACATGAATGTCCATATCTTAGAAAAAATCTTATTATTATTCAAATAGTCAACAAGCAGTATGTCTCATAATGAAACAGACAGCAATAGTAAAAAAGTACTAATTGAGTTGTTTGCTCAAAAACTAATAACTGCTTGATGCATATCAAATAAAAGTACTTATGTGTTACTCCCTCCTGCCCTTATTAAAACACTAAATAAGTACAACTGTCAGTGGCTGTAAGCCCTTGAACGCGTATATGATTTTTTTGACAGAAAAGTTTTTCATGTCATTCGTCGCAAATGACTGTTAGTCGTTGAACCACAAAATTATTTTGTTAGTTTTGCCGTTTTCAACTTAATTTAAGGGTAAATATTTAGCTTTGAAATCATAGTTTAGAAACAAGCACTTACCTGCTTAAATATAATATAACACTAATTAAATCAACATCTTGGTTGGGTTGTGCTTTCTGTACTGGCTCCTATAATACGCACAAAATCAACTGTTAGTTTAAATGACTCCATGATAAGAAAACCAAGAATCCAAACCAAGCAATCTTTCTCTCGAAACACCAGTATTGGCTTCATCAGAAAAACAATGAAGACATGCATTTTAGATAGCGGACTTGAACGTGACCATATGAGACTCGAAGTATTTGAATTAGAAGATGGTGAAGATTTTGAGATGCAACCAGAGCCACTTGTCCACTTATGTAACGACAAGCCAGTGAATTACACGCCAGATAGCAAGAAGTTAGCTAAAAACGGCCGAAACACCATTCGTGAAATTAAGTATGAGAAAGAAGCGCAGACAAAGGAAAACAAAGAGAAGTTTAAGTTTCTTGAAGAGCAATACGAAAATAAAGGTGAAACCTTTGAAGTACTCACAGAGCATGATATTCGAAAAGGACATCGTCCTGAAAACCTCGCACAGCTCTACCCTTGCCTCACACATCCAAGTCCTATTGATGAATTTAATGCTTTAACAGCAAAAATAACCCCTAAAAAAAAGACGTTGTCTCAAATGCATCGGATTGCCGACAGAAGAGGCATTCCCCGTATTTTTGTAAAAAGAGCCATCGCACATCGCCTATTTACTTGTGATTTAACTCAGCCCTGGTCCTCTCTGGTACTTACCTGGGATTAGTACTAGTTACTGGGCTTCAATCACAATTTACTTTCCCATTTAATTACCTGGAAACTTTATGAAAAAAACCACCAATTCAAAATCACTTCGACAATCTGGCGCATTAATTCGCTTTAAAGATATGCTCGCTCGTATTATCCCCTGCGGAAATGAGCATGTGACACTTGTATTTGAGTCTAAAGAATTACAGCCTTTAATCTTATCAAACTTTGAAATGGAGCAGTCATTTGGCACAACCCTTTTTTTTGTTGACGATAGGCAGCCTGGGCCTCACTCCGGAGGAATCCTCACTCCTTCAGAGATTATCGAACAACAACGCATCAATGCATACATTAAAAACTTAAACGGTTTAATGGGTAGAAAAAAAGGCGGTGTTGGTGGTGTTAAGGTTAGAACAAAGTGTATTGAACTTACCAGTAATCAATTAAACGATCCAAACCCACCCAGCATAACGTTACTTGGTGATTGGGCTATGGCTGAGCGAAATCTTGTTGGTGGTGCAAAACAACTTAAACCGAGTGGAGTTAAGCATAAACGTAAATCTAAGTTCTCTGAGAAAGTTAAGGAGCTAGCTCTACAAGTTGCCGATGAATACTTTTTCCAGCCTATCGGCCAATCAATGCAATACACCTACGATAAGTTTGTACCTATTGCCAAAACAAAATTTGACGATTGGCCATCACGAGAAACTTTCAACTCTTGGCTAAAAAGTATTATTTCGCCTAAAGAGTTATTTAAAAAGAAATATAGCAAAACGGAAATAAAAAAATTACTCCGCAATGCCGTTAAAAAATTCCTGACTAAACGCCCTTTAGAGAGGGTTGAAGCTGACGGAGTTTATCTCCAAATTGGTGTTGTTGACGAGGAAGGAAACTACCTTGGTGCAGTCACTGTTGTTTTTTTCCTGGATGTACATACCCGTTGTGTGTTGGGTTATGAAATGCAGTTAGGTAGTGGTGAGCCAAGCTCTACGATTATCAGTGCTATTCGTCACTCATTATGCACAAAGCCTGAAGGTAGCTACCACTCTTTATATGGAAATCGTTGGTTTTGTTTTGGTGTACCAGAGGTACTCATCTTTGATGGTGGTCCAGGGTTTTGTTCGTTAGAAACACATGGGTATGTTTATAGTTACTGTGGGACATTTATTGAAACGGTTGCTTCTAACAGCCCTTGGCTCAAACCTTTTATTGAGAGGTTTAACCTGACCGTACGAAGCTCCTTTGCAAGATCCGTGCCAGGTTACGTATCCACACAAGGCGACCAGAAAAAGTTAGAGCATAATATTAAAGCGCAAGCAACATTAACAATCGATGCATTGCGTCGTGCACTTGAGTCATGGATTGTCGATGAATATCATCATACGCCGCATAGTGGCTTAAAGGGGATGACACCTGCTGAAAAATGGCAGGAAGCACTTGATAGGAACTGGGTTCCAGAAGAACCGATTGATATGGTTAATGTCATGCTACCCGCTGGGAACATCTCCAGCAGAAAAATCTCTGGTGATGTATGTCATCTAGGCGTTGTCATAAACAAAATTCGCTATAACGATGAAGAAGGTAGGCTGAAGGATATTGGCTTAGCACTATTACAACAAGGGTTAGATCCAATAGTTAGTTGCCGTTATTCAGATACAGATGTTTACACCATTACTGTTATAGATCCATTTACCGAGCAAGCTTTTGAAGTAACAACTACGCATTCCGATATTACTCCAGGTATGACGTTGGCTGAATTTGCAGTCAAAAACCCTTCTACCTATAAAAATAAAGGTTTCAGCCACAAGCGTACTGTTGATGAAAACCCTGAAATTATTGCCGGTAAGGCTGAGCATAAGGCGAAGACTGAGAAACCTAACACCGCCAAAATTCGTAAAGCCATACCTAAGGATTACGAGGACGAAGTGGCTAAAAACTTAAAAGAAACTTCTCAGCGTGGAGATGGAAATAGCTCTGCTAAATCGCAGTATGCGAGCCCTATTGGCAATATCGATTTATCAAATATTGAGCCTCATGACGAATCTTAGTCTTCACTTCAATTTATAATAACAGGAATTAATATGATTAATGTAGCAAGCCCCTTACCAATCGACATGAACAGTGATCTATCTTCACGGTTTGATCCCGATAAGTTGCCTCCAAAAGTGAAGGAGCTATATTTTAAGACTTATAGACACGATGCATTTAACGATGCACTTCAAAACCTTCACGAGACATTTGCCATGTCTGGGCTTGATGGTACTGGCTGTCTACTTATTGGTGAGCCAGGTGTGGGCAAAAGTCGTTTGCTACGCTTTTTTACAACCGAAATATATAGCTTGCCTCAGTATCAACCTACGGATGAGTTAACACCATTGCCCATACTTTCCATACGAGTACCGGGTAAACCTACCATTAACCGCGTCATTGAAAAATTACTCGAATGTGCCGGTCACTTGGCTCCAGCCGCAAGACCAGGTGAATCAGCCGCAACCCGTTTAAACCGGCTGATAGTGGCGCTAGGTGTTAAAATGCTAATTCTAGATGAATTCCAACATTTATTGCGACGACATGCGACGATTAGAACTGCGGATGTCATGAAATTTTTAAAAGTATTAATGGATGAACATGGCCTAGCAATTGTATTTGCAGGTCATCATGAATCTTTAGAGTTATTGGATGAACACCCTGATGTAAAACAACGTTTTGAGTTTGCACAGGCTGAACTCGTGCCATTTAGCCTTAACGCAAAAGGACATGGCAATGTAAAGGAATTCGCAAGTTATTTGGCTAACATCCAAGAAAACTTTAAACGTTCAGGTATTCAAATGTGTGACTTGGTAACGCCTGACATGATAACGCGTATTTATGTCGCTACGTTAGGCTTACCACGCCGGATTTCACAGTTCTTTAATCGACTGATGCTACGTTTTCATGCAAAAAAATCTATTACCGTAACCGAGCTTGAGAGTATCTTTAAAATAATGCCGTTTAATAAAATAAAGCCATTCAAGTTATTTAGCGTCAAGCCCCATATCCTCAATGAACAATTTGCTACTTTAATTAATAAGCAATCAGATATACCTGTAGTAAAAGATACCAAACACAAGGCTGGCACAAGACAGGCGAAACAAACCTAATGTTAAGATGGAGATATTATCCTAACCCTGTCGAAGGTCTCACTGAGTACTTATTAAGAATCGCCTACTTTAACGGGTATTTTAAGATTGGTGAGTTACTAAGCCTTATTGGCATGGAACAACCCAAAACGAGTCGCTTTAGTAAATGGTCGACAGGTCAACTTCTGTCCGTTAAGAAAGCGCTAGGGACAGCATTAGACCGCGATGTAGAACACGTCATTAAGCTTCATAATAGAAATAATGACCACGATTGGTTGCACATGAAAGGCAGAGCTTTACATGAACTTATTACCGACTTCCCCCGAATATGTACCTCCTGCTTTAAAGAAGAAAAGCTTATGGATTGGCGATGGTCTATTGCTACCGTGGCCAGGTGTTTAAAGCACAAGATCCCATTGCTTGATACATGTCCCCACTGTGATAAACCATTACAATGGGATGCCAACATATTCGAATTTTGCCCTAATTGTAAAACCCCATGGGATGTTGAAAGCAATAGTAGTTGGTCTTCTATTGAGTTATCACCACTAGAAAAACTACTTTGGCCAGATGTTAGTGGTAAGTTGTCTGTATCTACTGAAACGATTGATGATATTTGTTTAGCGATATACGTTATGGCTAGGCCATTCGATATCCTTTTATCACCTTTTCATCGGGTTCCTTATAGCAAAGAGCACGGCGTGTTAGTTCTTAAGGGTTTACAACTATTAGAGAATGAACAGCATAGAAAGCAATGGACTAAGGAGTGCAAAGAAAAATGGCAAGAGTATTGGGATGTTGTAAATCCTATTACTTTATTTAACGACAATGTAAATAATACAAACGATCATGCTCCTTACTGGGAGCTTGACGAATTTAATGAACGTGAAAGGTATGTCAAATTAGCAAGAATTAAATTTGCTGATGAGGATGATAACCCCATATTTCATGTGAACTATAAAATATTAGCTGACACGCTACATCTAAGTGTTGAAGACATTGTTATTCTATTTGAAAAACGAATTTTTGAACATGTAAACAAATCTTTTAGTAGTACTAAGAAGATGATTGATAGGAAGATATTTAATCTACAAACAATTACAAAGCAAATAGCACCTTTTACGCTAAAGTCTGCTCCTCAAGGTTGTAAAGCAATAACAGCGCTAAGCTCTAAATTATCTCGAAATATAACCAAATACGGAGATTTGCTTTGCGCAGTTTTAAATAAAGAGATCAGTGGATATTTTCTTTCTTGTACAGACCTTCGTACCGTTTATGTTGAACCAAAAATATTGAAAAACTGGCTAACCAGGCACCTAAACGAAGTTTGTTTAAATGAAATCCCTATTGACGAGGTTGCTAACGCGCTAAGTTGTTCAACTACTATCATCAAACGATTAGTTAACTCACATCAACTTAAATGGGCTCGCTATGAAAAAAAAGGAGAGTTCATAGATGGACCATCTTTTAAACGTTACTTAACAGAAACAGAAGGTAGCGTTCAATGGCTAACCATTATGGATTGATATTCACTTTAACGTATAACTATCTGTTTATCATGCAGATAGTTCGTTTTTGATATTATCTATTTTATTGTAATTTTAACTTACACCTTCTATCTTTAATTATATCAAAACAACAATGACCATAGCGAATACTTGGACGAGTTAGGATTATAAAATGCCTCTGATCAGCCTAGATGAACTGCATAAGTCTGTATGGGAGAAGCCCCTGTCGCAACTAGCTAGCGATTGGAGCGTAAATGCCACCGCTTTAGGTAAACTTTGCGATATTGAAAATGTTCCTCGACCTGGTAGTGGTTACTGGACACAAGTTGCAACTGGAAAAGACATAGCAATAAAGCCCTTATCTAGTCAAATCGATAATGCCAAAGTGATTGATTTAACTAGTTTACAGGCGCGAAAGAAAGAAAAGCAAAAATCGTTACCAATAAGTAAAATAAAGTTAAAAGTGCCAAAAGCCATACACCAGCCTCACCGCCTTACTGTTATAGCAAAAGAGAAGTACCACAAACCAACATTTGAGTATGACCAATTAATGATTGGTGCTTGGCAAGGAGACACATACCAAGTAGCCGTATCACCTGAACAGTTCCCCAGAGCAATAAGGGTCATGGATACTTTACTCAAATACTTCGATAAACAAGGCTGGATATTTAAAGCCGAACGAATAAATGGGCAACGCATTCCTACTAACGTGGTTACTGTCGATGGCCATCACATTAGCTTTAAGTTGAGAGAGAAGTCTAAGCAAACTATACGCGACTTAAATAAAGAAGAAACAGCAGACAAGGCAGCTGGCCGATATGTTTATTACGAAAAAGTTAACATGCCTACAGGCAACTTAATGCTGATGCTGAGTGAATATGTCGATGGTACATGCCAAACGTCGTTTATTGATAAAGCAGATTTTAAAATTGAAGACAATTTGGGTGCATTTATCGAATCCATACTTATTGCTGTCGAATACAACAAACAGTGGAAAATTGAAAGAAAAAAAGAAGAGCAAGTGCAAGAGCAAAAACGCGTAAAACGGCATCAGTTTAATAAATTGGTAGATGAGGAAGTATCACGTATCGCCTTCCTATTTGAGCAATATGAAAATTGGCAAAAGACAGAAAAAGCCCGTGAATTTGTAGAAGCCGTGAAAACTAGAATGCTCTCAAATGGAGAGCTTTCAGAGAATCAACAGGACTGGCTTGATTGGGCTGAAAAGATTTTGACTGTTAATGACCCTATTGAACGGGCGTGTGAACAAGCTGACTTGCCTATAAAAAGGCATAATAATAATAATTTTCAAATTAACAAGCTCGCAATAGAGCATTATCTTATGAACAATTAGCTGTTAATTCAGCCTATCATGGCATCATAGGTGTTGAATGATAGATATATAGTAACGCTGCGAACAAAGAGAACAACACACAGTTTTTAATTAAGTTTGTGTTATTTTTAGCTTTATTTACTAATCCTAATAACTCTCCTTTTGTCTTCTTAGACTGCATTCGTACTTCAGCCTCTTCACTAAGCGTATCATACCGTTTAAATTCAGCTTCAACTTGATTTTCGATATGGATAAATGACCCTTGATATACATCTAATGAACGATAGATTATCCAAGTCGTCATTATGATACCTACAGCAATTGCAATGCCATCAAGATAATAATCTATTTTCATGATAGCTCCTATGAAAACGAGCCCTGCTGGTATTGTCAGCGCCTTACTTTGAGCATTAGATATTATTTCATTGAGTTTCGAAGTGTATTGTAAATCTTGTTGGCTTATTTCTAAAAGTACTTTATTTACACTAAACCGTTTAATAAATAACTCATGATGCTCATCATATTTCTTCTGTAGTTCTGGAATTGCCTTTACCAGGCTTGGAAAAATACTTGCACTATTACTACATGTATTTATCAGCTCATTTAGTGCTGACCTCATTACAGAGCACCTCTCGGTATCTTGTCTATCACCAAGGTTTAAAGCGTCAATTAACTTATTAATAGATAACAAAGCATCATCAACATCTTTGATTGATACTAAATCACACCAACTAACATTTGGTGTAAATTCACGCCTGCATACGTTGTTCTCTGTTTCAATGATAAAGAGAAGTTTATCTTTTCCTTTATTTTGACCAGATTTTGGCTCGCATAGATCAGACATTTGAGCTAATAACTGGCGCGTAAGACAAAATAGGTTTAACTTTTTAATGTTCTCATTTTCAACACTTATACTACTCGTCTTATCTTCAATGACATAAAAATACTTTGGCACTTGCGTAGATAATGCGACTTGCTCGTACAGGGCGCTCCAGGTTAGGTAGAACGGACAATCTATATCTTCCCAGGCATCAACTGCCATGCGAATTTTAAGCGTATCGTTACGATAACTTTTAAGATCATTAAAGTCGTAGCCTAAACCTACAAGCGCTCTTTTAAAATCCAAACTATTATTTTTAACAATATCAATACTAATGGTCTTATCATCAATAGAAAGTTTGTTTTCATCAAATAATGAAACTAATTCAGTAAATAGAGTTGTTTTATTCATCTCTTTTAACAAGCCTTGATAAGGCCTTCCTTGTGCTCTCATCGGTAACATTCAAGATAAGCTGGAACTTTTCTTCATCATATTCTACAAGTTTTCCTGAGCCTGAAGCACCTATTTTCGAACGATATATTTTAGCCTTAAAGCTCTCGTCACTCGCATTTACATCAACCCACTTCCCATCTTTTACGTTCTGGTCGGTTGGCTCAATGTGATGATTAATTTCGTATTCTCTAGTATTAACAAAGTCTCCAAATGTTCCTTTTAACGAAGACCCTTCAGGCAAGTGAGCTTCAATAGCATCAAACAAACGAGTAACTGCGATAGAGTCTTTTGATTTTGCTGCCTTGGCAAGTAAAGATTCGAGACTCTTATTTGCCCCTTCATAAAATTGCTCAGATAATTTATTGTGTTCCTGAAAATCAACTAGAGCTTTGCGTAATTCATTAACTGAACGACCATTATCAACTTTAACTTCACATCCAAAAGCTTTTTTAAAGAATTCTCCAGTTGAATTTCCTTTAATAAATTTGAGATACGTTTCATCCTCAGGAACGTTGGGATAAGTAGATTCAAAAAGGGTTAAATCGAATAAAGCCGCCTGACGCAGCGCTTCTAAATTGATATGTTTAGAATCAGTTGGGATAAGGTTTTCATCAAAATCAAATCCTTCTTTTTTATCGACCATAATAGCTAATAATCGGCCAATATCTTCAGCTTCTAAGCTTTTATAATGCATAAATATTATATTACCGCCAGCTACCTTTGACGCCCCAGCTTCTCTTGCTTTAGCTACTAAGCTATCCATAAATAAATTCACAAGGTTTTCGAAATTGATATTTTTTAAAATAAATTTTACTAATCTAACTTGTGTAGAATTTACATCTTTGTTTTCATCGTAATAACTATGGAATTTATTTTTCCGCTTGAATTTCCTTTCAACTTGAGAAATAAGGTTGTAGCAAATATCTTCGTTAATTGGCCATTCTTTCCCAACTTTTGATTCTAACTTTGAGCTTCCCGGTTCTGTTATGAACTCAGTGGTTATTGCGGCTATAGCGATCAACTCAGGACGCTTAGTTATATCAATAGCAGTATCACATTCAGGGCAATTCACTAAAGAATTATCAAATTCAAAACCACATTCTGCACAATCAAACATCTAAATCCCTATAAAACTTTCATTACAGAATGTGTGACTGTATAAATACACAGTATACGTATATATCTGTAAATATCAAAAAATTAAACCATCTAATTCAACTGTTAAAATTATTAAGCTGAGAGGACTTGAATATTTGAATTGTCTTTTGTTGAATACCAAGTCCGTTGGTGTAGAGGTTCCCTTAAGATATGTACCATAACATATTAATTTATCGGGTTAAAATATGTGGATCGTCACAAATAATAAGAAATGCGTCACACGATGAGATAATTTAACATTTAAGTTACACCTCAGTTTATTTTTGTAACTCGTCAATGATCCAATAAGGTCAGCAAAGA
>Ga0209395_1006482_pt1 | contig 12660 bp, 9 predicted proteins | sample GOMGulsemesocosm_3_FD_184635 | JGI IMG/M metagenome (GOLD analysis project Ga0209395, IMG submission 184635) | Methane-oxidizing microbial communities from mesocosms in the Gulf of Mexico - GOM9D Gulf of Mexico (SPAdes) (version 2) | ecosystem: Environmental > Aquatic > Marine > Cold seeps... | reverse complement strand
ACCAGTGAAAGGATTATGCAAAGCCATGCCCCAAGCTGCTTGCCACGCAAAAAGTCGTCCTTGCGCTGATGCATCAATTCCTGCTTCTGCCGCACCACCTGAAGATCGGTCTGAGATCCCCGCAACCCCATAAAGTACCAAGGCTGCAACTAGACCTAGCACGATAAAAAGTAGCCGATTGTTGAGTTTTCGATACACAAAGACCCCAAATACCGCGATTATTCCTAATAATCCACCACGGCTTTGAGTTGCCAGCACCGCAAAAAACATCACCGGTATACTCACTATGCCCAACCAACGCTGCCATCGGCCTACGTTGGGCGTTGTTGCCAAGCTGACCGCAAAAGCCGCTGGAAACATCAATACTAAGGCTAAATCGTTGGGATCGCCCAATACCGAGCCCAAGGCACGACCAATAGTGACTCTGGTTCCTTCGACCAAACCAATGCCATTGGCTTTATTGGCCAGTGCAACCAGACCAACTAAGCAGCCCGAGATGGTTAACATGGTTGAGGCCAGCGAAAAATCACGACTGGTTCGGGTTAACCAGGTGATGGCGTAGGTCATTAAGGCTATTTTCCAGTAAATAGCCTTAAAATATTCGAGCGCGACCCCGCGGTTACTGGCCATCACAACGCCTAATGTCACCAGCACGAAAAATAGACTAATAAGGATCAGTTCACGGTTCCACCATAGGGTGACTTTTTGAGTTATTGCGAGGTGCCAAGTCAAGCCGGCAATGGCCGCTAAAGAAAGCATTAATGGGATTTTTAATGAATACAGAGCCGGAAAGACTTCGTGGATTCTAAAAAATGAAAAAATAACGAACAACAACACCATTTCAAAGGGTAGTGCCAACACTAACATTATGGCGATAGGCAGCAAGGCGATGACTGGCGCTAATATTGGGTGAGGCCAGTACCACCAAGCCGCTGTTTGCAAGGCACAAATAAATAATGCGAGGCAAAAATGATAGCGGTTGCTGGCCATTTCGTTAGGCTTGTCGTTAACCATTAGCAGAGGGAAAGGTTTTAATAAGTGATAACAAATCGCGTTTTATGATGGTGATTAGTGCGACCAATAAAACCAGCATCGACATTAACCAACCACTCCAGCTCATTGGCACATATTGACTTAAACCAATTAAGCTAATAGCCAGACTAATCACTATCGCCAGTTTCAAACCATCGTAGGGCAGGGGTAAGTTGTGTTGGCTGACCATGTAAAATAATACGGCCTTGGTAAAATAGGCGACATTTAATGCAATAACCACCGCCCAAATACCCCAGTGTGTTATGCCAACCCACATAATAGACAACCCAATAAATGCGCAAACTAGGTTAACCACTAGTTGTTGATAGGTCGACTTATCGTAAAAACAGCCTATATTGACTAGCTCGGATATTTCTTTAAAAGCCATCGCCAGCACTAACCATAAGACATAGTCGATCGCTCCATGATACTGTGGAGCCAGTAGCCAATGGATTAAAAAGGGCGCAACAAAAGAGACGACCACGGCAATTGCCATCACCACGATAATGCCAATCATGATGTAATGGGCCGCTTTAGCAATGCCAAGATTTTGTTTTAGTACTACAAATCGCTTAGGCAACCACCACATGCCAAAAGGTTGCACTAATAACACGGTCGCCAGCGCAAATTTTGCAGCGATGCCATAAATGGCGACATCGGTTAGCGAGCTTTGAGCGGCAAGCAGCCAGCGGTCAAAGCCAGCCAAAGAAAAGGCAATAAAACCACTGCCAACTATCGGCAAACTATATTTTAAATAACGAACGCAGTGTTTAAGGTTACCAACCAAGCCTACTTCTTTTAACATCATGGTTGATAGAATAAATGCCTGAATAGTTGCCGCAATCAAGCAAGCGGCTAAGACACCGTTGACACCATATTGCAGTTGTAAAAATATTACAATTAACACGGCTTGTGTGATGGTTCTTAAACTAGTGGCTAAAAAGAATGTTAGTACCCGTTCCTGCATTCTAAACCAAGCTAATGGAATAGCTACTGCACCTTCTAATGAAATGACAACAAAGATCGTTTGCAGTTGACCGACCGAGATGTCAACCGCGATATTAGCAATGATGATGGGGGCAACAAACCAGCCAATCCCAAGCGCAATGCTACCTGCGATGAGTGCCATAATTAAGATAGTGGCCGCGCTTTTTTTATTGCCAATACAATCTGAATTACGCTTAGAGTTAGCCGCTGAATTAGCTGTTGAATCCGGATCTTGATCGGTGTCCGAATTAACACCAGCGTAGCGAAACAAGGTGTTTTCGAGGCCCAGCCCAACCAAAATGCTGCAAACGATACCAATGCTCGTTAATAATTCGAGTTGGCCAAACTGTTGTGGTTGCAGATAAAACGCGGTGATTGGCAGCATGATTAATGACACACTTTTCATTAGCGCAATGCTCAGTCCGTAGATCATTGACTGCTTTATTGCAGCGGGAAATAACTTGCTTAACATTAGCATTCTCCTTTGGCTTCATTTAATACAAACGTTTTTAATTTGGCGTGCAACTTTTCTGCCTGATATTTGTTGGATATTTGTTGGCCGTTGCAGCCGAGTTTTTTAATTTTTTTGATATTTGAGCTAACAGATAACAGTTGTTCAACTAGATCATTTAAATCGTTTGGTTGGTATTTTAAACAATTAATGCCATGGCTTAATGTTTGATCCCAATGCGAATGATCTTTGGGAATAATCACGCAATGTCCTGCGGCTAAGGCCTCAAGAATCGACAAGCCGAAGGGCTCATTGTCGCTGGTTGAAATGAAAATATTGCAACGGGCACGAATTCTATCGAGTTTTGGGGGCTGTTCGTGCCAACAGAGTTTAGCCAGCATAATGGGAACATGTGATACTGCTTGGCACGTGGTGCGTGGCCGAATATAACAAATTTCGGTAATTGGCCGATATTCGCGTGGAATTTCGGCAATGGCTTGCAGAAAAAAATCTAAGCCTTTCCATTTTAATAACGAGGCAGCCCAGAAGATTTGCGGGGTATCATATTGGCATTGGGTTGGCCAAGACGATGCAAGCAGGCCGTTATTAAGTTCATGATAAATATCACTGTTTAATAAGGCGTTGAGCTGGGCTTGTGGTAATTGTTGGTTTAAACATTGTTTAATCGATAACAAGGCACTGTTAAGATAAAGCACATAGTTGGCGCGTACCAAGCAACGAGCGATCGTTTTTGAGTTGGCGACTGGCCCATGGATTAACTGCATAATTTTAAAGCCGAGCAAGGGTTGGCTTAAATACAGTGACAAATCTACCCCAGGGCCCGATGACCCTACAGCCATACTAATTGGGCCGTAACGTACCCGCGAGATCACTAAGTGCATTGCCAAAATGATGTGACGCACAAAGTAAAAAAATCCCTGCTCTTTGTTTGCTAACCAGTGTGGTTCAATGAGTTTTATAAATTGATATTGTGGATGCCAGCATGATTTGTCATTGGTAATAATGGTAACTTTTAGTCCGGTATGGACTAAGGTCTGCAGTATAATATTAGTGGCGACTTTAGAGCCTCCCGCAAAAGAAATAGCATCGATAACCACAATATGTTTACTTTTTTTCATCGTGTGCTCTCCAATTTGTATTAACCGAATTAATTAAACTCAAGACACTGGCTGATAATTTTTTAACCAAAAATTGTACAATGCTGGTAAATAGCACTTTTGTTGACCAATGGCTGTGCCAAGTTAGGGAATGATTGGAGCTGGTGAGCATTTGTTGATAAATAGACTCGATGGTTGCTGTATTTTTGGCGATTAAAAATAACTGTTCGACCCGCTTCTTGGCGGCTTGACCCAATTGAGCGCAAAAGTCTGGTTGCCAATAAAGCAACTCAATAGCTTGGGCAATATGGTGAGGTGCTTGTGGTGCTACCAACAGTCCGCTGTGATTATGGACAACCACTTCAGGGATCCCACCAATAGCTGGGGCAATAACGGGGATCTGGTGCAAACCAGCTTCGGCTAATACTAAGCCAAACACTTCTTCGGTAGCGCCACTAACCAATAAATCAATGCCGCTTTGTAACAATTGAGGTATGTCTGAGCGTTCGCCTAGCATAAAAACATGGTCGTTTAGGTTTAATGCCGCGATTTGTTGGGTTAGTTGGACGCGACAAGGTCCCTCGCCAATAATGACTAATTTGGCTGGTACCCCTTGTTGGCGTACGAGTGCGAGCGCCATAATCACAAAATTCATGCCTTTTCGTTCGATTAAGGAGCCTACAGATATCAATATAAAATCTTTAGTTGTTAGGCCTAGTAATCTCCTGATGGTTACGGGAGCGGCGATATTAAAACGCTGCTTATCAATGCCATTAGGCACCACTGTTACCCGAGTTGTCGCCAGTGAGTCGTTAAGGTATTGCTTGGCTACTGGATGACTAACGGCCAGTAATTGTGAAACATGATGAAGACCAAAACTTAATCGGTCTCGCAATGGGTAGCGACAATGTAAATGTGCGATCAGTGGTAACTTTGTTTTTCTGGCGACGACATTAAGCCATTGGCAGGGGGCACCACTATTGCTATGAATAAGTTGAACTTGATAGCGCCTAACTAAGTAAGTGCCTTGTTTGATTAAGCTAAAAAAACCTGAAAAATCATAACGAGGTGCCTGCCAACCAAACAATAATGGAAAATCTTGGCAGATCACTTCTATCTGTAATTTCTTTACTTGATCAGCCATCAGTTTACTATTGCACCAAACAATTGGGCTAAATAGTTGTCGGTCAAGCTGACCAAGTAAATCTAATAAACAGCGCTCACTGCCTCTGATCCAATCGCTACCATAGTGGACAAATAAAATAGTAATCTTCTTAATGTCATTTTTAGTGCTTATTCGATCGCTATTTTGATTAGTCGCTGCCATTAGTTTGCTCCTGTATGGCAACCAGTAATTGGTGGTTTAAGCGGTTATTTTTTCGTAGGGCTTTGTTATAACAATCAATAATCCGTGGCATAGCTGCGACATCACTAAAATTTACTATGATTGTTTTTCTGGCATAACGTGAGCGTAACAACTTGTGTTTTAATGAACTGCTAAGCCATTGGGAAATCGCATGACGCAAACAGGCTAGATCTTGTGGCGGGGCTAACCAGCCATTTCGAGATGTGATTAGACGATCAAGTGCACCAACATCAAAAGCACACACCGGAATGCCATGAGCCATAGCTTCTAGCGCAGCTAACGGCAAGCCTTCGTGACGCGATGGCATCACTAATAAACCAATATTACGCCACTGATGCTCCATATTGCTTTGATGACCATGAAACACTAAATTATCGCCCGCTAATTGTTCGAGCTCATCACGCATTGGACCATCACCATAAATGTGGAATAGTCGCTGATTAAAAGCGCGCGACAACTTTAGAAATAGATCTGGGCCTTTTTCATAACTGAGTCGTCCGACAAAGGCAATTTGTTCGCCAGGGAATGCTTGGTGCTCGATAGCAACAAAGTTGTCGACTATTGTGCATTGATGTTCGAGTTGGGTATTTATTGGATTGCTCACTGCAATAAGTGCATGAGACAGGCTGCAGCTCATGCGATCGATAAAATCATAGAGTGCCAATTTACCTCTTAGGGCCTCCCCAGCATGATAGGTACTAACTAAGGTACTTGCGGTAAAGAAAGCGGCCATTCTGGCGAAAATTCCAGCCTTATAACCATGTGTGTGTACTAATAGCGGTGGTTGTTGTTTTAGTGCCGCAATTAACGATAATAGACCATGTTTGAGCACTCGATAACAGATGTTATGTTGTTGTAATAATGGCATTATTGGATGACAACCATAATCAGCTAGAAATATAACTTCGACCGATATTTTATGTTTGATTAACCCCCTCGCTAACTGAACAACATGGGTTTCTATTCCGCCAAACTTACGGCTATCAAGTAGCAGCCATATTTTGTTATCTGTAGTCATCTTTAATTACTCGCTTTAATCTGCTGGTCCTAGTGTGTAGTAGCAAGCAAGATGCCAAAAATATAATAATTAATATTCAATAGGTTAGAATTTGTGGTGATGTAACGGGCGACGAAATTTTTTAATTCGCATTGCAAATTGCAACAATAGAAAATATGGTTGAAAGTAGTAGACAAGGTGATGATAATTCGGGAATAATCAATTATTAGTTAGGATTAATTTAGTTATACTTATTTTAGTTTGCGGCTCATATAAGGAAGCATGATGAAGGGACTACAAAGGCTTTTAATCACAGCGCTGCTCGGCCTAAGCTGTGGGGCACAGGCGCTTGAAAAACCAAGCTATCAATTAATTCTCGATGCTGACTTTAGCGGTACTAAAGCCTCGTCGGTTTCGATTGAGCGGGGTATTCGTACTGCATTGGCTGAGCACAATAACAGTGCCGGTGGTTATCAATTTGAATTAGTATTACGTAATCATCATGGCAGCACCCCGCGCAGCAAAAAAAATCTTAAACAAGTACTGAAAAATCCGCAAGCACTGGCGGTTTTTTCAGGCCTGCATTCGCCGCCACTGCTGGCCAACAGAAGCTTCATTAATAACAACCAAATATTATTGCTTGACCCTTGGGCCGCTGCCAGTCCAATAACCCGAGGAACCGATAAAGAGAACTGGATTTTCAGGTTGTCGGTTGATGACGCCAAAGCCGGTTATGTTATTGCAAACTCCGCCGCTAAAGAGGGATTTAACAAGCCGTATTTATTGCTTGAAAAAACCGGCTGGGGTAAAGCCAATAATAGAACCATGGTTAAGGCTTTAAATGAGTTAGGCGTTGAACCGGTTGGAATTGCTTGGTTTAATTGGGGCATTGGCATTCATGATGCCAAAATTAAACTGCGTAATATTAAAAACTCAGGCGCTGATGTTATTTTTGTTGTGGCTAATGCCGCAGAGGGAAAAACATTTGCCGATGCAATATTAGCGTTAGAGCCAGAGGTTCGATTACCAGTACGAAGTCATTGGGGCATTACCGGTGGCGATTTTGTTAATCATATCGACAGCTTTTTAAAGGCACCACAGCAATTACAATTTATTCAGACCAAATTTTCATTCCTGTCTAAGGCTCAATCCCCACTGGCGGTTGAGGTACTAAAACGCGCACAGGGTTTGTTTAGCGACATTAAAGGCCCGTCAGATATCAAAGCACAGACCGGCTTTGTTCATGCCTACGATTTAACTAAAATATTGATTAGTGCCGTAAATCAAACTGGCTTAACTGGTGAGGTTACCGCTGACAGGCGTGCAATTCATCAGGCATTAGAAAACTTAAAGGATCCGGTCGAGGGCTTAATTAAAACCTATCAACAGCCTTTTTCACCAGTAACGTCAGTTAACCCTGATGGGCACGAGGCGCTATCGCAACCCGATTACCTGATGGGATATTACGGGCTCAATAATGACGTTATCTTGATAAAATAAGCAGTAACCGATGAAAAAAATCAATATCTCTTATGCGTTAGCACGCTTTGTGTTTATTAGTTTGCTAATTTTAGGCTTGTTAAGCACAGTGCTGGTGATTAACCGTGTTATTGACTCAATGCAAAGGCAACAAGAGCAATTGGTTGAGGGGGAAACGAGCGCCATTAGTGATACTTTTTTGTTGTTTTTAAATCAACATTTAGCCGTATTAAAAGATCAGGCCTCGGGCCCGATTATTATTCAAAGTTTAATGCAGCCGGATGAAAACCGCGGGATTATTATTGATCACCTCGCGTCGTTAACCATGCTGGGTAAAAAATACCATCAGAGCTTGCTCGATTTTTCAGGGGATACTGTTTATATCACCGAGCCATCACTGCAAGGTGCATGGCTACAACAGCCCTGGGTTGAGTTGATGTTAGCGGGCCATTTAAGTCAGCATATTTCAGTTGCTCAAATTGCCAATCGCCATTATTGGTTGCTGACGGCCCCAGTCACTTACAACAAACAGGTAGAGGGGATTTTTGTTACCTTTATTCCAATTGGTGACATTGCCAGTCATTTAAGTTTTGCTAATTATTCGAATAACCTTGGGCTGAGTTTATTACACAGTGATCAAACATTATTAGCGGTTGGCGAGGCAATAGAAGGGCGAATGCATACGATTGAATGGCCAGACACTGGCATTACCTTACAGTTTACGGTGAATGAGTCAGCGATAAATAATGAAGTTTACGAAATTGTCATTGAATTGATCTCACTGATTATCTTTTCTATCTTAGTGACCACCGCGATTGCTTATTTCTATGGTAGCCGACTATTTGTTAGGCCCTTAAAACTGTTGTCACTGGCGACCGATAATATATCGCAAGACAATAGCTATAAAAACCTTAATGAACAATTGGAAATATCTGAACTTTCTAATCTTTTTAGTAACTTTAATACCATGGCCAAACAAGTAAAAAGCCGTGAAACAGAGCTGCGTGACAGTTTTAAAGAATTGTCTAAAGTGCATGAAGATCTTAGATTAAGTCAGGCGCAGGTGATTCAATCTGAAAAGTTGGCAAGCCTAGGCGTGCTTTCAGCTGGGGTCGCTCATGAAATTAATAATCCGATTTCATATATCAAATGTAATCTTGAAGTGCTGCAAGGTTATCTTGAACAGGTCGAGCAATTTATTAATGAAATTTCAGCTAGCAGCAGTGTTGATCACAATCAACTGGCTACATTATTAGCTAAATACGACATCAGTTATATTTTAGGTGATGTTACAGAGTTAACGTCCTCAGGCATTGAGGGAGTAGAACGTGTGGCTACTATTGTGCAGGGCCTTAAGACCTTTGCGCGTAAGGATTTGCCTGAACCGCAGCGGATTGATATTAATGAGGGCATTGAGGCGACCCTAATTGTGGTCGAAAATGAGCTAAAATATGTCGCTGACATTTCGCTAGAGTTAGGTCGATTGCCCACTATTGAGGGCTATCCCGGCCAAATCAATCAGGTGATTTTAAATCTGTTGATCAACGCCAGTCAGGCGATTAATGACCGGGGACAAATTACCATTCGCAGCTTTGTTCGTGATTCGTACGTTGTGGTCGAAGTTGAAGATAGCGGCATGGGCATAGCGAAAGAGCAACTCGATGAAATATTTACCCCGTTTTATACTACCAAGCCGCCAGGACAAGGCACCGGATTAGGTTTAGCCATTAGTTATAGCATTATCGAACGCCATCACGGTTATATTAGCGTTCGCTCAGAAGTAGATGAAGGCAGTTGTTTTTCGATATTTTTACCGATTAGTCTTAACCAATCGTAACATGCGTCTACAGCTAAACTATCAAATACAAAAACTAAACTATCATATTCAAAAGCTAAATTATCATATTCAAATAAAAGGTATGACATAGTTAACGCAGCACAGTCAATTTTAATAGCCGCCTAACGCCTTGTGTTGGATGGCTTAAAGCTCTTGTTCCCAGTTTTGTTTTTTGCGATAAATCGTCGAAGGGCTGACTTCTAATAAGGCGGCAGCTTGCGGCACGTTGCCTTGGCAATATGATATTGCGTGTTCAATCGCCAGCTTTTCGACTAACCACAGCGGTGATATACCATGCTCTGACCGTTGTTGGGACTGATACTGCTGTGACTGATTCTGGGGAGATAAGACTTGAGCGCTAGTCTGCGCCGACTTTAGTGAAGAGTTTAGTGATGGGTTTGATGATTGCTCTGAGTCTTGAGGTTTTACGTCGGCCATCGTGGTCAATATTTGCTGGCTTTGTATTGGGCAAATCGAGGTTGATAATGCGTTAATGATCATCTGAGAGTTTATCTTAATGCCATTATTTAAAATAATGATGCCGTGAATGACATTTTCTAACTGTCTTACGTTGCCGGGCCAATCATATTGAGCGATTATTTGCTGACAACCTTTAGAGAAATGTAAAAAATCTTTTTGTTCAATTGTCGAATATTTCTTTAAATAGTGGCGCGCAATTAGTAGTTTATCTGTGCCACGGTCTCTTAATGCCGGCAAGCTAAAGGTAATAATGTTGAGTCGATAGAATAAATCTTCGCGAAATTCGCCATTAAGTACCGCATCACGAATAGAGTTTGACGAGGCCGACACTAGCTTAGCGTGAAACGTCTCAACCTTAGTGCTGCCAAGCGGTGTAAACTCTCGTTCTTGCACTACCCGTAAGAGTTTTGCCTGTAATGGCTTTGATAATGTGGTGATCTCGTCTAAAAATAAGGTGCCATTTTTAGCGGCTGCAAATACGCCCTCATGTGCGCTAGCTGCACCAGTAAAGGCGCCTTTAACATGACCAAATAACTGCGATTCCATCAATTCTTCGGTGAAATTGGCGCAATTGACCGCAAGAAAGGGTTGTTGTTGATGGAATCCCTCGAGATGGCAGGCTTTTGCAACCAGCTCTTTACCCGTGCCCGTTTCACCAGTAATAAATATTGGCGCATTTGAGCTAGCAGCCTGTCGAATGCCAGCGAATAATTCTTTCATCGCGGGAGCTGCAGTAATCATTGAGTGAAAATTAACGGGGCTAGGATCTAAATGTTGTGCAACAGAATTTGTTGCCATGCTTTCATTGGGTAGGGTGGCGAGTTCTTTATTGATGATAAATTTTAATTCTTTATTATCCCAAGGTTTGCTGATGTAGCGATCAACAGCACCAGAGTTAAAGCCACTAGATACACTTTTGAAGTCTTGATAAGCCGACAGAATAATTCGTTGTGAGTTTGGCCATAATGCTTGTACTTTACTGAGAAATTCGCAGCCGGCTAATTCGGGCATTGTTTGATCTGAAATCACTATTCGAGGAGGTGTATGTTGGCAGAACTCAAGGGCAGCAATCGGACATTGATAGCTAACAATCGTAGCATCGACATCTCTTAAGGTCCTTTTTAATGCTGCGAGCACATTTTTATCATCATCGACCAGTAACAATATCGGTGGTTGTGGCGTCGCCAAGGATGGTGAATCAAGCATAAAAACCTCCTGTCTATTTGCTATCAAATTTTAGTTTAAACGATTACGCACAGCGATGGAACAAAATAATAGCCACATTTTTTTAGTTTAAGATCAGAAGGCTCTTATCAGTAAACAAAAATAGTTTAGTTGATTATCAATGTTATAAGTTATTCAAAGCGCTATTTTATTATGTGAATCGAAATGTTATAAATAGAGATTGAACTTACTATTTTTAACGAGGGAAAGTCATGGAAAAAACACCGTTATTAATTTTGGATGATGAACCCGAAGTGCTTAATGCACTAAAAAGAACGTTAAGAACGGAGTTTGAATTATTTTTATTTTCGGAACCGATTAAGGCATTAGAGTTTTACCGCCAACATCCAGTGCCGTTAATCTTGTCTGACATGCGTATGCCGGTGATGGATGGCGCGACGTTTTTGACCTTGGTCTCGAAAATTAACCCGCGTTCTAAGCGATTTTTATTGACCGGGCATTCAGATATTGATTTGACTGTGACGGCGGTCAATGATGGTAAAATAAGTCATTATTTCACCAAACCTTGGGACAATAAGGACTTAATCAGTCAATTACATCTGGCCGACAAAAGCCATAAAGATCACTTAAAATCACAGCGCCTATTAAAAGTTAACCATATAAAGAACGTCGAATTATCTCAAAAAAACGCTTCGATGGTGGCTGATGCCAACAAAAAACAGCGACAATTGCTGCGGTTAAAGAAAAATTTTAATGTTTTCATCGAAATATATGCCGATAGCATCGCAATGCACACTCAAGACAAAACTGGGCATAATTATCGAGTTGGTGCCCAAGCACGTTACTTAGCGGTGAAAATGGGCTGCGATCCGTTAACTGCGTTTCAAATTTATGTCGCCGGTCTATTGTATGAAACGGGCAAATTAGCCTTGCCACAAAACATGCTTGAACTGCCCTATGATCAGCTGTCCCCGCTAGATCAAACTAGCTTGAATCATTTTTATCAACAGTCGGTTACTATGCTAGCAAAAGTAAGCCAGCTTGCTGACGTGGTTCAAATTATTAAATCAATTGGTCAATCTTGTGATGCCTTAGCCAAAGAGGGGAATGAACACCCAGGTTCTGAACCACAGAATAACCTGTCATTAGGCTCGAAAATACTCAGCGTAGTGATAGCGTTTGACAATTTAGTGCTTGGGCGCCAAACCGCGCAACATGTGACCGCAGCAGGCGCTACCGAGCTTATTCGAGCCCAAGTTAATAAAAATTATGATCCAGTGGTGGTTGATTACTTTGTCGAGATGATGGAGCTCTTACCAACAACTGATGACGAGTTTTTAGAATTTGCGGTTGATTTGCCACAAATTGGTACAGATTGGGTATTATCTAAAGATCTTAAAAATAAACAACATGGCATTTTATTAACGCAAGGCACAGTGTTAAAGCAAAGTTATATTGATAAATTAACCAAGGTGGCCCAAGAGCAAAAGCAGCCGTTAATTTTGTTTATTCGCAAGCCATCTGCTGTCCATGCCACGACTGTACAATATTGATATACCCGTGCCACTTGAAAATGCAGGTTTGTGAGCTTGGGTAGGATACGAGTACAAGGCATGATTTTTAATTCATGGTTATTCCCTGATTATGAATCATAACGCAGTAATCGTTTTCTACCCAACCTCCCGAAGGGCAAGGCGATAAGCGACCAACTGCGTTGTTATAATATAT
>Ga0209395_1006481_pt1 | contig 12664 bp, 5 predicted proteins | sample GOMGulsemesocosm_3_FD_184635 | JGI IMG/M metagenome (GOLD analysis project Ga0209395, IMG submission 184635) | Methane-oxidizing microbial communities from mesocosms in the Gulf of Mexico - GOM9D Gulf of Mexico (SPAdes) (version 2) | ecosystem: Environmental > Aquatic > Marine > Cold seeps... | reverse complement strand
GCTCCAACAGGTAATTTTTTACCTGAACTGGTTTTGTTAGAGAATCCATTAAATGAATTGTCATAGCCTTTCATGGTATATACCAACTTCCCAGAACGGTTGTAAATATGTACCACATTGTTTGGAAATAGTTGAATGTTTTCTACTACCCAGGTATCATTTACGCCATCTCCATTTGGAGAGAATCCATATTTTTCTTTCATCACAATGGTATCTTGACAAGAAGCCACATCGGTATCGTAGTAGTTTACAGTTCCGTCATTATCACAATCCTCTTCTACATCTGCCAATCCATCACCATCGGTATCTAATTGATCAGGATTTGGTAAATAACTGTTGTCATCGACATCTAAAACGCCATCATTGTCATCATCGGTATCAACATCATCACTTATTCCATCACCATCAGTATCTGCTAAGATGGTTAAAGTTCCGTTTACACTATTAATTGTATAATTAATATCTGTTCCTGTACTTAAATCAATAGCTACCATTCCTGCAGGTGTGCTGTTGGTTGCTGCACTACTTGCAATTGGAGCAGCATCTAAACTAGCTGCTGAATCATTGTTTACAAAACCGTTATAACTTATAGTAAAAACAGGGTTCGCTTGTCCAAAAATTCTGGTCTTATCATCTGCAGTTGCAGTTAATAAAGCTTTTGTAATTTCAAACGCATCAGTCACAAAACTCAAATTGTAATTTGTACCTGCAGATAAAGTTCCTTGATTAACTGTGTAGCTTCCTACATGGTCTCCAGCATCTCTCTCCAAAGCTCCAGTAAAAGTATCTCCAGAGACTAAACTTCCAGAGGGTACTGTATACGTAAAGGTTGGATCTGAGTCTCCGTATACTTTTGTTTGCCCTGCATCAGCTGTAACTGTAATGCCTTTTTCACTAAGCGTTAACATCATGTCTTTTTCTATGGCTTTGTATAAACCACTTGCTGCTTGCGTTGCTCGTATTGTAGCCGTTCCGACAGTACCCAGAGTAACGTTTTTATTATTTGCACCTGATAAACTTGCACTTCCTGTTAGACCAATAACAATGCTATAACTAATAGCGCCTTGAGAGTCTGAGATTGCTGCTAGATTAAAATCAGAATCCCCGTAAGTTTTAGTTATATTTTCAAATGAAATTGTTGGCGACTGACAATTCATATTTTCACCATCATCTGATATTGCCCATCCATAGTTCTCTATTAAATGTTTTCTGGCTGCTTCGCTAATACAATATGTAATACCCGATGCACCTAATCTCACATTGGATTGAACTGATTGCTCAGACCAACCTTTTAAAAGGGCATCGTAGTTCGCCGTTGATAATGCACTATTATCAAACATGGCTTCCATTGAGGTTGTATTTTTCACATCCCAATCACTAAGATCTTGATTGAATGCACCTGCGGCATAAAACATATATGACATATTTGTAACATTACTAAGTTTCTCATTCCAATTGCTGAGATCTTGATTGAATGCACTTGCCAAAGAAAACATATCTTGCATATCCGTTACATTACTCACATCCCAACCACTAAGATCCTGATTGAATGTACTTGCTATAGAAAACATAGCTATCATGTTCGTTACATTACTTACATCCCAATTGCTGAGATCTTGATTGAATGCAATTGCGGAGGCAAACATATAACTCATATTAATTACATTACTCACATTCCAAGTAGAAATATCATCAACGAAAAAAGATTTATCTTTAAACAAACTACTCATATTTGTTACCTGACTCACATCCCACGTAGAAATATGACCATAGGTAGCTTCTGCGGTTGTACGATCTGACACCCATAGGTTAACCCCTGTATGAATATTATTATCTGTAAACACAAAATTCAAAGCATCTACAGTTATGTTAAAGGTTTGTACAGTAAACGTATCGTCTCCGCCATCTGCTGTTCCACCATCGTCTGTTAATGTAATACTTACGGTTGCTACTCCATTGGCATCTGATGCTGGTGTGTATGTCAGTTGACCACTTGCATCAATAGCAGGCTGTGCGCTAAACAATCCATTATTATCATTGGTTAATGTAAACGTTAGTGATTGACCACCTTCATCTGCTGGTCCAGTACTTAAAGAGGTGGCCCAAGCAGCAATTGTTTGTGCTCCTGCATCTTCTAAGACACTTTCATTGGCTCCCTTAACAAAACTTGGCTCATCATTTACTGCGCCCACTGCAATAGTAAAAGTTTCTGTTACATATGTATCGTCACCTCCATCAGCTGTTCCTCCATCGTCTGTTAATGAAATACTTACGGTTGCTACTCCATTGGCACCTGATGCTGGTGTGTATGTCAGTTGGCCACTTGCATCAATAGCAGGCTGTGCGCTAAACAATCCATTATTATCATTGGTTAATGTAAACGTTAGTGATTGACCACCTTCATCTGCTGGTCCAGTACTTAAAGACGTTGCCCAAGCAGCTATCGTTTGTGCTCCTGCATCTTCTAAGACACTTTCATTGGCTCCCTTAACAAAACTTGGCTCATCATTTACTGCGCCCACTGTAATAGTAAAAGTTTCTGTTACATATGTATCATCACCTCCATCGGCTGTTCCTCCATCGTCTGTTAATGAAACACTTACGGTTGCTACTCCATTGGCACCTGATGCTGGTGTGTATGTCAGTTGACCACTTGCATCAATAGCAGGCTGTGCGCTAAACAATCCATTATTGTCATTTGTTACCGTAAACGTTAAGGATTGCCCACCTTCATCTGCTGGTCCTGCACTTAAAGACGTTGCCCAAGCAACTATTGTTTGTGCTCCTGCATCTTCTAAGACACTTTCATTGGCTCCCTTTACAAAACTTGGCTCATCATTTACTGCTCCTACTGAAATAGTAATAGTTTGCGTTGCATATGTATCATCACCTCCATCGGCTATCCCTCCATCGTCTGTTAATGAAATACTTACGGTTGCTACTCCATTGGCACCTGATGCTGGTGTGTATGTCAGTTGACCACTTGCATCGATCGCAGGTTGTGTACTAAACAATCCATTATTATCATTGGTTAACGTAAAAGTTAGTGATTGACCACCTTCATCTGCTGGTCCAGTACTTAAAGAGGTTGCCCAAGCAACTATTGTTTGTGCTCCTGCATCTTCTAAGACACTTTCATTGGCTCCCTTTACAAAACTTGGCTCATCATTTACTGCTGTAATATTAAAAGTGACACTTGCAGTATTTGAAGTTTCAGAACCATCATTTGCTGTAAATGATATAACTCCTACATTAGCACCATTTAAATTTGCTATTGGAGTAAACGTAGCTGCATCTAGTGCTGTATTAATTGCTGCTAGCGTTCCTTGCGCTGTAAAACTTGCAGATCCATTTCCTCCTCCTCCAAAAGCAATACCAGTAGTTCCTATAGATACTACACCTCCAGTTACAGTGAACGTTACTATTTGATTATCTCCATCCGTATCTGTTAGATTTATATTGCTGGCTAAAGCAACACTCGTAGCATCTTCCAATACAGCGGGAGCTGATGGAGCAGTTGCAACTGGTGCTGCGTTAGCAATATTAACAATTATTTCACCAACCCCATATCTATTATATAAAGCTCCTGTAATTGTAAAGGAAGTAATTCCTTTCGAATTGAGTACAGCTGTGGAGCCTGAATCTTTTAAATGAGTATCTGTTTTAACAGAATTACCCGTTCCGTCAGTTGGCGTGAAAATTAATGTTTCAGCACCATCAATATGAAGATCAAAATGATAAACTGAAGTAACATCCACTGGCACATCATAACGAATTGCTTCATTTTCCCACTCAATAGTAGTTTGGGAAAACCCAATTAGAGGCGAGAATAAAAACAAAAAACTTAGTCTTTTTAAAAAAATCATTGATACAAGTTGCTTCATAATGTTTGGTTAAAAATTATGCACGCAAAATAAGAAACCTCGTAGTAAAAAAACAAAAAATGTGAAGTTTGGGGCCTTTTTTGGGAAGTTGAAATTAACAACAGAAAGTTGCAACTCTATGCTATTTTATTTTCTCTGGATAAATAGACATACAATTAACCTGTTAACAAATAAGACTACGAGAAAAAAGTGTAAAACGCAAAAAAGCTTCACTATTTCTAGTGAAGCTTTATGTGAGCCCGATAGGATTCGAACCTATGACCGCCTCCTTAGAAGGGAGGTGCTCTATCCAGCTGAGCTACGAGCCCGTAGTTTTTATGTTTCTACGAAAACAGTGTCGGGGTGGCAGGATTCGAACCTGCGACCTCCTCGTCCCAAACGAGGCGCGATGACCGGGCTACGCTACACCCCGAGTTGCAATGTGTTTTATAAAAAACACCATTACTTCTCTGTATTCCCTGAGTGCATTTTATGCCGAATTAGATTTGGCATTACACTTAGAGTTTGCAAATATTGCGGAGAGACAGGGACTCGAACCCTGGCGACAGTTACCCGTCGACAGATTAGCAATCTGCTCCATTACCACTCTGGCACCTCTCCTTAAATTAACACCGAAGTATTAGCTTAAAATTGCGAGTGCAAATGTATAACTACTAATACACTTTCACAACCTTTTTTATGACTTTTTTACAAAAAATTGCTATTAATCTGGATATTCGATTCTTAGGTGATACATATTCATCAACTTCTTCTTTATTACTTTTTTAATCTTTTCAATTTCTCTAAAAGTAATATCAGAATTAATAAATTGATTATCAGATTTTTGCTTTTCAACAATTTTATTAATCAAGGCATCTATAGACTGTGCTGTTGGGTTTTTGATACTTTTTGTTGCTGCTTCTGCGGCATCACAAATCATTAAAATAGCCGTCTCTTTTGAAAATGGAATTGGGCCAGGGTACTGAAATTTTGACAAATCTACTTCCTCATCGGGATTCATCTCTTGCTCATTCTTATAAAAATAATACACCAAACTGGTTCCATGATGGGTTCTAATAAAGTCGATTATTCTGTCTGGCAATCGATGTTCTTTTGCCAATTCAATTCCTTTTATCACATGGTTAATAATAATGCTCGCACTGTCTTTTGGAGACAAATCGTTATGCGGGTTTACACCGGTCGCTTGGTTTTCTATAAAATACATGGGATTGAGCATTTTACCAATGTCGTGATACAAAGCCCCTGTTCTTGCCAACATCGAGTTTGCACCAATCTCATTGGCCGCTGCCTCTGCTAAATTTGCTACTTGCATAGAATGCTGAAAGGTTCCAGGTGCTTTTTCGTTTAATTCTCGTAGTAACTTCGAGTTTGTATTTGACAACTCTAACAAGGTTACGTCAGATACTAGTCCAAATATTTTCTCATACATATAGATAAAGAACACCGACAAGAAAGACAACAAACCATTGGCAGAAAACAACATCAAATAATCCCATTTTATTTGCGAAGCATTTCCTTCTTTGATAATTGAAAAAGCCAAGTAAGTAATCATATAAATTAAGGTTATCTGACCTATTGAAATAAACAAACTCGCTCTTTTATACAGATCAGAAACGGTTAAAATGGTTACCATTCCGGCAATAATATGCAAGTAGATAAACTCAAAACTGTTTGGCACAATAAACCCAAGCAAAAGCACTGTTAAAACATGTGCAAACAACCCTAATCGCGCATCAAAAAAGGCCTTTAAAACAATCGGTAAAATACTTAAGGGCACTACATACAAATAATCGGGGTTGTATTTTACAACCAAGGTTTGTATCAACACCATTAGAAAAACGTTGAAAAATATAAACGTCACCTTATTATTATTGGTGTAAATTTCTGTTCTATATTTTTGCAAAAATAACAAGAGCATTAGTAGCGCTAAAGAAACCAACACTGTATATCCAGAAACAATCCATATGTAATTTGATTCTGTCCAAACCTTAGATTCATATTCTATTTTTAAGGAATTTAAAATGGCTAATTTCCGTCCCTCTACAATATCTCCCTTTAAAACAATCAGCTCTCCTGTGGTTACCAATCCTTTTTGATAAGAGATCCCTTTAAAAGATTCATCCAATGCTTTTTGAGTAAAGCCTGCATCAAATGTTACATTGGGTTTTAAAACAGCCAATAAAGCGCTTAGCAATTTATTTTGCCCGTAATCTAAAGGTGCACTTCCTATGTGCTGAGTAATGAGGTCTAAGGTCTCTTTATACACCAACAACTTGCCAAAGGTTATTTCTGTTACTTCTGTTCCCTTTCTTAAGAAGACAATATCACTCTCTTGTAAGGCTTGGCTCTGATTGGTCTCGGTGATAAATCCATTTTTATACACTTCATTGATGATAAAATTTCCGGTAGAAATTAAAGCCAGCATTTGAGAAGTATCGATTGAATCATGCTGTTGAATAAAGTTTATTTTGGTCGTAAAATCCGTTTTCACCTCAAGTACCGTAGCCGTATTATATTCGAAGTACTTTTTAGTATTTCTGATAAGCGCTTGTTTTTCAACATCCAATTCATTTTTAGTTTTTTGAATAGAAAAGTCGAATGCCGCATATAAGTTCTCATATTGCCAAGGCTTCCCTTTGTTAAAATCGTACTTAAACTGTCCTCCCTTAGGAAATAAATAGACAATGGCTACCACCGAAATCAAAAACAATAACACTTTGTAAACCATCGCATTATTCTTATAAATCTTATTAATCAGGTTGCTCATATACTTCTATTTATGAAATTGTATTATTTACAAACTTACTTTAAATAGTTTCTCTTTCAAAAATTACATTTACTTTATTTAATACATAAGAATGCAATACTTTATTTTATTGCTCACAATAAATTGGTTATTTTCGCACTATCGAAATTTAATGGACAATATTAATATACAGCATATCATATGAAAGACGTAGTAATTGTATCAGTTGCAAGAACTCCAATAGGGAGTTTTATGGGAAGTTTATCATCAATTCCTGCTCCAAAATTAGGAGCTGTTGCAATTAAAGGCGCTTTAGAAAAAATAAATCTACAACCAGAAATGGTAGAAGAGGTTTATATGGGGAATGTTGTTTCTGCTGGCTTAGGACAAGCTCCTGCAAGACAAGCAGCCATATTTGCGGGGATTCCAAATACGGTTCCCTGTACTACCGTTAATAAAGTTTGTTCTTCTGGTATGAAATCGATCATGTTAGCTGCACAGACCATTGCTTTAGGAGATGCAGAAATAGTAGTTGCAGGTGGTATGGAAAACATGAGTATGATACCGCACTATCAACAGGCTAGAAATGGCTCTAAATTTGGCCCTATTACCCTGGAAGATGGAATGCAAAAGGACGGATTGGTTGATGCCTACGAGCAAGTTGCCATGGGAGTTTGTGCTGATGATTGTGCTACCGAATATGGATTTTCTAGAGAAGACCAAGATGCCTTTGCTATTGAATCATATACAAGATCTTCAAATGCTTGGAAAGAGCGGAAATTTACAGATGAAATTGTGCCAGTTGAAATTCCACAAAGACGTGGAGAACCAGTAATTTTTTCTGAAGACGAAGAATATAAAAACGTAAAAATGGAGAAAATCCCAGCTTTACGCGCAGCGTTCTCAAAAGGAGGAACTGTTACGGCTGCCAATGCCTCTACAATAAATGATGGTGGAGCCGCTTTGGTATTAATGTCAGCAGAAAAAGCTGCCGAGCTTAATCTAACGCCTCTTGCAAAAATAAAAGGCTATGCAGATGCTGCGCACGAACCGAAATGGTTTACCACTGCACCTGCAAAAGCATTACCAAAAGCATTGGCAAAAGCAAATATCTCTATTGATGATGTTGATTATTTTGAATTAAATGAAGCCTTTGCAATTGTTGGATTGGCAAACATGAAAATTCTTGGTTTAAATTCGGATACTGTAAATGTAAATGGAGGTGCCGTTTCTTTAGGACACCCATTGGGAGTTTCTGGAGCACGAATTATTATCGCTTTAACATCTATTTTAAAGCAAAACAATGCAAAAATTGGCGCTGCCGGTATTTGTAATGGTGGCGGTGGTGCAAGTGCAATGGTAATTGAACGCGTTTAACACAAAATACCTATAACAGAAAAATTCATAATTCATAATTCAAAGTTTTCTATGCTCTACGGCATTTGTAATTTAAGTATTATCCCTTTAAGAAGTGAATCCTCTGAATCTTCAGAAATGATTTCACAAGTATTATTTGGCGAACACTTTAAAGTCTTAGAAAAAAGAAAAAATTGGAGCAAAATTAGATTGCAATTTGATGGGCACGAAGGATATCTTGACAACAAACAGTTTGAAGAAATCTCGGAAGAACAGTACACTGTTTTAAGCACATCTGATACTGTTTTATCTGGAGAACTCATCGATTTTATTACGGATACAAACGGTACTTTATCCACTATATGCATCGGCTCAACATTGCCTTTTTATGACCATAGAAAAATTATTTTCAATACGTCAGAATTCAAATATGAAGGCACAATTATCAACAAAAAACTAGACAAGGAATTCTTGATAAAAACGGCTTTTATGTTTTTAAACGCACCCTATTTATGGGGCGGGAAAACACCGTTTGGAATTGATTGCTCTGGCTTTACTCAAATGGTTTATAAATTATGTGGACATCAAATCTTTAGAGAGGCCAAACAACAGGCAACTCAGGGAGAAGTGTTAAGTTTTATTGAAGAAAGTGAACCTGGAGATTTGGCTTTTTTTGACAATAGTGAAGGTGTAATTACACATGTTGGAATTATCATGAAAGACAACTACATCATTCACGCACATGGCAAAGTAAGGATTGACAGAATAGACCATAGCGGTATTTATAATGTAGACTCTAAAAGGCACACACATAAATTAAGAGTTATCAAAAAAATAATTTAACATAAAAAAAACCGAAACTTAATAGTTTCGGTTTTTTTATACATTTTTAATAAGGAATATTTATTGCAATGTTTTAAGAACTTTTCTTAATTCATCAGACTTATCAGTCATTTCCAATTGCTCATAAACACCAATTAACATTCGAACCGTTCCTGCAGTTCTTTCTGCGGTATCGGCCTTTGATAAAACCGGTAATATTGTTTTAAACAATTCTTTACGTTTCTTCTCAAATTTATCGTAATTTTTCATATCAGATGGAGGCAATGCATTCATCTTTTCCACAAGTTCCTCATCTTTAAGTAATAATGAATTTGCCAACATCCAGTTTGCTTGTGGGTAATCAGCTTTTATTTCAAGTGCTTTACTAAAATATTTAATTGCTTGCTCAGCATTCTTTTCATTATAATTTACGATCCCGATATTAAAAAACAAATCTGGATTTGTTGGATCCTTTTCAGTCGCTTCTTTCATTAAGGCTGAAAACTTTTTTGGCTGTTTTAGATCATTGTATAAAAAGGCTTCAGTCAACAACAATTGTAAATCATCTGGCGCATCTTTACGAATTTTTTGAATCAAGGTTAACGCCTCATTATGTTTTTTTTGCGTAGACAAAATACTTACTAAACTCTTTAAAAAATCAACTCTTTTAGATTTCGTTTTTGAAGTTTTCGGGTTCGTAAATTTCCCTGACTTCGCCATAAGGTTCATTTCTGACTTAGAACTGAATGACACTATCTTTTTGGTTTCTTTATCTGTTGCTTCAAAAACATCTTTAACCCCTGTGTATCCCGTTTTTACTAATTCTGTATAATACTCAAAAGAAGCATCATAATCTTTGCCTTGCAACGCCAATTGAGCTGCATTAGACAAAAACATCGTGTCTCTTTTATCTAAAGTATATCTCAAGTAAAATGCCTTAGAAGACTCTTTAAAATTATTTGCTTCATGCAGCGTAAAAGCTTTTTTATTTACTTCTTCTTTTAAAACATTTAAAAGAGGCATTGCTTTATCTGTATACCGCTTTTTACCTACTTCTTTTTCAAAAGCAAATAAATCATTATACGCTTTCGCTGCTTTTTCATACTCTTTTTTACCTCCAAAAGCTTGTCCTTTTAAAAAATAAAATTTAGATTTTAATTTTGCATCCGCATTCGAAATTAAACTTTCTGCCGAATTTATTGAAGCAATCGCAGTTGTATAATCTTGTTTTTTGATGGCTTTTTCTGCAGCCTTTAATTCATTCTTTTGCGAAAAGGAAACAATTGTAAATAATCCTAATGCAATTGATAATACTTGTTTTTTCATTTTATCTTAGTTTAATAGTATTCTTATTCTTGACTTTCTGTTGATGGGTTTTCAACATCTGTGCCATTTTCATTTTCTTCTAACTCTTCTTCTTCTTCATGCTGAACTTTCGCTACAGCAGCAATACTATCTGAATCTTTTATATTTATTAACTTTACTCCTTGCGTTGCCCTCCCCATAACACGTAAATCTGCAACAGCCATTCTAATGGTAATTCCAGATTTGTTAATGATCATTAAATCATCATCATCTGTTACATTTTTAATAGCAACTAAAAGTCCTGTTTTATCTGAGATATTCAGCGTTTTAACTCCTTTCCCTCCTCTATTGGTAATTCTATAATCGTCTAAATTAGAACGCTTACCATACCCTTTTTCTGAAACCACCAAAATATTACTTTGATCATCATTAACAGCAACCATTCCTACAACCTCATCTTTATCATGTTGTAATGTGATTCCTCTAACTCCTGAAGCAGTTCTTCCCATTGGACGCGTTTTTGCTTCTTCAAAACGGATTGTTTTACCCGATTTTAACGCCAGCATAACTTGGCTATCACCAGTTGTCAATTTTGCTTCCAACAACTCATCACCTTCTTTAATTGTAATGGCATTAATTCCATTGGTTCTTGGACGAGAATACTGCTCTAAAGAGGTCTTTTTTACTTGACCTTTCTTGGTAGCCATGATTACATAATGACTATTGATATATGCTTCATCTTTTAAATCTTGTGTAACTAAGAACGCTTTAACTTTATCATCTTGCTCTATATTGATCAAGTTTTGCATTGCTCTTCCTTTGGTGTTTTTACCTCCTTCTGGAATTTCATAAACTCGCATCCAAAATACTTTCCCTTTTTGAGTAAAGAACATCATGTATTGATGGTTTGTACCCACAAATAAATGCTCTAAGAAATCTTCATTTCTGGTCGCCACTCCTTTCTGTCCTCTTCCTCCTCTATTTTGAACTTTATATTCATCTAGATTTGTTCTTTTTAAGTACCCAGCATTCGAGATAGTTACAACAACTTTTGTATCAGGAATCATATCTTCAATACTCATGTCACCACCAGCATATTCTATTTGAGACCTTCTTGCATCACCATATTTATCTCTAACAGCAACCAATTCGTCTTTAATTATTTGATAGCGTCTCGGCTCATTTTCTAAAATATCTTTTAGATCAATAATTGTATTCATGATTTCATCGAACTCAGCACGTAACTTGTCTTGCTCTAACCCAGTAAGCTGACGCAAACGCATTTCTACAATTGCTTTCGACTGAATCTCAGTTAATTCAAAACGGGAAATCAAAGAAGCTTTGGCTTCATCAGCATTCTTCGAACCTCTAATTATTTTGATTACCTCATCAATATTATCAGAAGCAATAATCAACCCTTCTAGAATATGCGCCCTAGCTTCGGCTTTCTTTAATTCGAATTTTGTTCTACGAACGATAACCTCATGTCTGTGTTCAACAAAATAATGAATTAATTCTTTTAAATTTAACTGCTCAGGCCTCCCATTTACAAGTGCAATATTATTTACACTAAAAGAGGTTTGTAAGGCAGTATATTTGTATAATTTATTTAATACGATATTTGGAATTGCATCGCGCTTTAAGATATACACAACACGCATTCCATTTCTATCAGACTCGTCTCTAATATTTGCAATACCTTCTAATTTTTTATCATTAACCAACTCCGCAGTTTTTTTAATCATTTCTGCTTTGTTAACCTGATAAGGAATTTCGGTAACAATAATACACTCACGTCCTTTTACTTCTTCAATTACAGCTTTTGCACGCATCACAATACGTCCTCTTCCTGTATGAAAAGCATCTTTCACACCATCATACCCATAAATAATTCCACCAGTAGGAAAATCTGGAGCTTTAATATGTTGCATCAGTTCATCAATCTCAATATCTCTATTTTCGATATATGCCAATGTACCGTTTACAACCTCTGTTAAGTTGTGAGGTGCCATATTTGTTGCCATACCAACGGCAATCCCAGAAGCACCGTTTACCAGTAAATTTGGAATTCTAGTAGGTAAAACAGTAGGTTCCAGCAAGGTATCATCAAAATTTAAACGATGATCAACTGTATCCTTTTCAATATCAGACAACATGTCTTCAGAAATTTTCTGCATTCTAACCTCAGTATAACGCATTGCTGCTGGGCTATCTCCATCAACAGATCCAAAATTCCCTTGTCCATCAACCATCATATAACGAACACTCCAGTTTTGAGCCATACGCACCATAGAATCATATACAGATGTATCTCCGTGTGGGTGATACTTTCCTAAAACTTCCCCAACAATTCTGGCAGACTTTTTATAAGATCCTGTAGCTTTAATTCCTAATTCATGCATTCCAAAAAGCACCCTTCTGTGAACTGGTTTTAAACCATCTCTAACATCTGGTAACGCCCTAGAAACAATAACCGACATTGAATAATCAATGTACGCAGATTTCATCTGTTCCTCAATATTAATTGGAATCAACTTTTCTCCGTCTGTCA
>Ga0209395_1006480_pt1 | contig 12665 bp, 6 predicted proteins | sample GOMGulsemesocosm_3_FD_184635 | JGI IMG/M metagenome (GOLD analysis project Ga0209395, IMG submission 184635) | Methane-oxidizing microbial communities from mesocosms in the Gulf of Mexico - GOM9D Gulf of Mexico (SPAdes) (version 2) | ecosystem: Environmental > Aquatic > Marine > Cold seeps... | reverse complement strand
ACATATGACTGTAGACAAGTCAGTACACCCTGTGACAATGATCGATGTAATAGAACAAATCAACAATGCCTGGTTAGAGCCTCAAGACATTAGTTTGAAGGTCGCACATTCAAGCTCAGCATTAACGTCGATAATTCCGATAAAGGAGTGGCCGTAGCCACTTTTTTATCGGTAGAATTAAAAGTAACCGTATAGCTCAGTTAGTGATTCGACATCAATGCCTTTCGCGATATCAACCAAAATTGATTTTTCATTGGCTGCGACTTCAAAAACTTTCTTAATAACTTCTTCTTCATACTTCTGGGGTACAATCACTACACCATCAGCATCCGCATAAATAAGATCATTAGGGGATATGCTGACCCCCTCTAAAGAAATCGTCTTATTAATACTCTCTAGCGTGGCCCTCCCCCTCACATCCTGACATGTACGGCCAGTAGAAAAAACAGGAAAACCTAAGTCAAACACTTCTCTAGAATCGCGTGTAGGGCTACCAATTATTGCTGCGCTTGCACCTGAACGTATCGCTAAGTTGGCGTTAAGCTCACCAAAATAGGCACAATCATTGACTTCATTTTCTACTATTATGATATCGTTAGGTACTACGCTCTCATAAGACTTTAGCGCTTTATAAATGCCTTTATAGTCTTCATTCTCTTTTAGCTTTCTTATCTTTAACGTCTTAGCTCTGCCGATAACTGAGACACCATTAATATTTCCCTTAAAGCCTTTTAGAACACCATTAATACCTAGGTCATCAAGAATATCTGAGAGTATTGAGCTGGTAATATGAGTTTTTAAATTACTTAACAATTTACGATCTCGCTCTCGAATTCCAGCAGCCATAAGATTAGCTAACTCAAAGTCTTCCGGCCAGTTAACATCCACAGCTTCAATAGGAGTTGCTTCTATCTGAAATGGCTTTTCACCGATACGCCTTTTAGTTTTAAGCGCGGCCTCTCTATTAATAATATAGAGCCCCATGGTTTCTATTACTGAATCCGCTAAATCAATGCTATTTGGGATATTATTAATGTCATAAGTCGGCCCTGACTCATTCCATAGATACTGCTTTTCTTTTTGCACTAGAACAGCAGAGTCGAAATTTCCAGATTTAACCTTTTCAATGCCTAGCCTAATGCTCTCAATATCAATAAATGGACTAGTGCATAGCATCTGGACGTATATATCTGCATCCACATGCTCTACTTCATTCATAAACAAGCGATTGCCATCTGTTTTATTAGACGCTAAGTCAGGAGATCGTTTAAGAACCTTGCAATTAACCTCACTTGTCATCTCAATTACTTCTTCAGATTCAGTATCTAAATATACTTCATCGATAAAGTCACATTTAACTAATTTTTCTAGCGCATGCAAATATAATGGCTTGCCATCCAGCAACGACATATTCTTGTTAGGAATACGAGAACTAGTTCCTTTTGCAGGTAAAAATGCAACTACTTTCATAAGCTTTCAATACTATTCTTGTGTAATTTAAATTTCGATCATCTGTTTGCGAATATAGCTAACAGTTTTAGCTACCGCAAAAGGAGCAGAGCGCTCATTATAAGCTAATAAAGTGCTCTTAATGAACCTCCATCTCAGTGCCAATTTTTTTACTGCTTTGAACTTTACCGGATCATCGCTATGCAATTTCTTAAGCTCATTGATAACACGCTCAAACGCTTCACTTCTTACTTCAATTTGAATCGCCTGCTCACTACCAGCAAAACCAAAGGAGCCAAAAGTTGCCGCTGACATTTCTAAATATTCAGAAGCTAATTGTTCGATCAATAAGATGCCATTGACTTTATTAAGCTCTCGAGCCGGTAACAAATCACTATTCAGTTGTTTTTTTACGCTTTCTACAATGGCTAACAAATCTTTATGCAGGATCCTCATATCATTAAAAACATAAGTATCTCCGTCAGCTTGATTGTGTTTTTGCCAAGCAAAGGTTCTGTATTTATCCCAACTTGGCGCTAACGCTTTAGACTGTTCGGAAAAAAGTAAACTTAATTCGTCACCTTTTACCAATACCTCCGTCAATCGCTGCTCAGATGATTTGTCTTTCTGCATCGCATACATATTGAATTCTGTTACTACTCGATAGCTATTGGCTTCGAATAAAATAACTTCTTTAGCTAGATTACTTTCACCAATTCCTTTTTGCGCACTTGCAGAAGAAATAACGGCAAAGAAAACACACACTGCAGCCAATATACGTATCATTGTATTATCCAATATACCTTAAGAGTTCATTCTCAATCATATTTAGGTTGGGAATCATTGCTTGTTCACCATATAAGCTTACAGCCATCTGATCATAGGGACCAGAGCGCATCGCTTCAACGGTAACAATATCATCTTCCTTGATATGCGTTAGTTTGGGAATACCTTGAATCAAAATGGCGTAAAAAGGTAAATTTCGTTTAGTACCCGTACCATTAATAACTGCTAATCGAGCCCCTTCGAGCGGAGGCATCGAGCCGCCATTTAATATCTCATACGATAATACTGGGATATGAATATTTCGCCACTCAAGCTGCCCTAGCAACCACCCTGCATGTTCACTAATAGCCGTCGGTGCACGGTAGGGAATAATTTCAGCAACCGTTACGTTCGGCAATACTAGTTGCTTATCTTGCAGTGGGATCAGTAAACTTGCTACCTCACTGACTTCATCTTGTATTACTAGTTCAGAACTCATGTTATCCAGTCCATTGTGTTTGTAGATAATTTACCAGCTGTGAAGCTAATTGTCTTGGCGTTCCGATATAAGACACATGTCCCGTTGCGACAGTACTATCGGGCATCGAGCTATTAGCACAGCTTTCGCTATTCTGAGCCCAAATAGTCGTTGGCTTTTGACATATTTTAACAGCAGCTTCTGCTCCGTCACTGCCCATACCACTAAAAAGAATATATCGCGCTCGATTGGAAAAATGATCGGCAACATTCAGCATAACCTGATCAACAGAAGGTCCGTATGGCCCAGGCCAGGGCGTTGATTTACTCATAGTTCGACCGTCAAAATCGAACATAAACTCATGCTCTACCGGTGCCAACATAACCTCACCCGTATTTATACTCTTTCCTTCTTGGTAAGGTACCATGGTTATTCCGGCATGGCGCCCTAAGGTTTGTACTAGCGCGTGCTGAAAACGGGCGTCAATATGCTGAGCATATATAAAACCTACCGGTAAACCTTTTGGAAGAGCATCGAGGAATTCTTTAACGGCATCTGGTCCACCTAAGCTCGCACCTAGCACCCAAATGTGTTCTGCGGGTTTACCTAACTCAATATTGTTGAACATTGCAGGCAAGGGTAAGGGATCGCCTGCCTTTTTATTATCCGCTCCGAGCCCAGAGAGGGTCTCCTCATCAGCAATGACGAGGGAGTGATCTTTCAGCAGATCCTTCATTTTGGAATAAAGGCGTTTTTCCCAGCGAGGATACGTTTCGCAGTTTCTTTGCGGTGCGACTCCCATGCCAAATAATACCGGCAAATCACCTTCAAACAGAGAGTCTAACCATTCAAGGTGATCACCCTCATCATCGGCAATATCAACGACCCAAGCATCAACTTCAGCGACTAAATTAGCGTTGTCACTCAAGCGATCAGGATCGGTAGTTAAAACGACATTAAACCCAAAGTTGATCAATGCGCTCTTTAGTAGATGCTGCTGCAAGAGATTATCCGCGATGATACCTACTTTAGCAGCAGCCTTGTTAAGCGGCATATTAGTCTTCTGTCGCCCCTACTAATAATTTATCAATATTGGCTAATAACTTATCTTCTTGGAACGGCTTACCTAGATAGGCGTTCACACCAATAGAAAGCGCTCTGTTTCTGTGTTTATCACCCGTACGTGATGTGATCATGATAATAGGAACATGCTTTAGTCGTGAATCGTGACGTACAATGGAGGCTACTTCAAAGCCATCCATGCGCGGCATTTCAATATCCAATAGCATCAGGTCTGGAACATGATCCTGCAGCGTAGCAATTGCATCCACACCATCTTTCGCGGTAAAGACTTCAAAGCCATTACGCTCCAATAAGCGGGTTGTTACTTTTCTTACCGTAACCGAATCATCAACCACCAGAATACGCTTCGGAGCCTGCTCAAGCTCATGCCTCTTCTCGGCCTCTATGGCATCAAGAGCCATTGCTTGCTGATATTCTAAATTACTTTGACTACGGATCATGGCCGGTAGATCAAGAATGATTACAACACTACCATCCCCAAGAATCGTACCGCCCGATACCCCCATAACACTACTGAACTGTGTACCTAATGTTTTTACAACAATCTCACGGCTACCCAATAACGAGTCAACCTGCAGGGCGTAAGGCACCTCACCCTTGATCAATAGTACTGGCGTTGGCATTTTTTGCCCAGCCAGCTTAGGTTGAGCTTCAGCTCCAAGCATACGGCCTAAATATTCTAGACGATGGGCTTGATTGCTATAATCGAAAGTTCGATCGGCAGCGGGTTGTTGATATAAGGCTTCTAATTGGTTTGTCGGTACTCGCACAATACCTTGAATACTATCCAAAGGTACTGCATATAAATCATCTCCTACCCTAACCATCAAGGCGCGGTTAACCGATACGGTGAAGGGTAAGCGAACTTGGAATTCAGTGCCTTGGCCAGGCACTGAATTAATAAATAACGTACCACCCATCTGTTTGATTTCGCTATTAACCACATCCATGCCGACACCACGGCCGGAAATTTGCGTTACCTTCTCCGCGGTAGAAAAACCCGCATGAAGAATAAATTGCATGATCTCAAGATCGGTTAACGTGCTATCAGCAGTAATCAAACCACGCTCTAATGCTTTCTTACGCACGGCATCAATATTGATACCATGACCATCATCTTTCAGGATGACTAAAACATCACCACCCTCACGGGATACTCTTAATTCAACAGTACCTTGAGCTGGCTTATCGGTTTGTGCACGCGCTGTCTTGTCTTCAATACCGTGATCCACAGCATTACGTAACATGTGCTCTAACGGTGATATTAAACGCTCAAGAATGGCTCTATCCATCTCACCATCAGCATTAAATACCTTAAATTCAACCTGCTTATCTAGCTCTTGGCCTACTTGACGAACAATACGACGCAGACGTGGAACCAGGCGCTGGAAAGGTACCATGCGCGTTTGCATTAAGCCTTCTTGCAGTTCGGTATTAACTCGACTTTGCTGCAATAGCAAAGTTTCTGCATCACGAGTTTTATTACTTAATGACTCTCGAATATCCAATAAATCCGATGCCGACTCCACCAGAGATCGAGCAAGCTGCTGCATATGAGAGTAACGGTCCATTTCTAGCGGATCGAAATCTTCGTAGCTAGGCGTTACGCGTTCTTGACGGAATAATACCTGCGCTTCGGTTTCAATATCTAAACGACGTAGCTGATCACGAAGACGCTCTAGGGTTGAGTCCATCTCCTCCAATGAATAAGAGAAGTCTGTAACTTGTTGTTCCAAGCGACCACGAGAAATCGATGTTTCACCGGCTAGGTTAACCAGGTTATCAAGCAGTTCTGCCGATACCTTAACCATTTCTTGAGGACCACGACGTCCTTGCTGAGGCTTATTGGCAGCCTCTTGATCCAATTGTGTTAATGCTTTCGCAGCAGGCAAAACCGTTATGGTCGTCTCTTCACTACTGGTTTCAAGCTCACTGCGCTTAAAAGGAACAACATTGGTATCTTCTTCGATTATATCAGCAGGTTTCGCTGGAGAAATATCAGCAGATACAACATCAGTATCCATTGAGATTTTTTCTACCGGTTGCGACAGGCTTTGCGCCACAACTTCAACACTGGCAGCTAATACATCCTGGCGCTTATATACCTCACTGAAGAAAGTATCATCAACCTCAATTTTTCCTTGCTGAGCTTGAATCATCCAAGCTTCAAAATCATGGGCCAAATCACCGACTTCGGTTAATCCGCCCATGCGAGCACCACCCTTTAAGGTGTGCATAATGCGTTGGACTTCTTCTGTAGCTCGTAAATTCTCAGGAGCTAGCTGCCATTCTTGTAATACACGATCAAGTTCTTGCTGTAACTCTTGCGCTTCTTCCAAGAAGATCTCTAAGATTTCACGATCACTTTCATCCAAATCAGATGAAATAATCTCAGTACTCGCGGGTACCACTGAAGGAATATCAAAAGTTTCAATATCTTCAATAACTAATTCTTCGACTTCACTACCAGATTGACTCTCAACATTGACCGTTAATGGATCTCCGCCTTTCGCTACCGCATGAATTCGCTGTACAAGCTGCGGATCAAGATTCACCGTCTGACCGTTGCGAATCTGCTCTAGCATGTCATCAAGGATATCGTGATACTGACTCAGTAGCGGGATTAAACCCTCTCTAAACTGAACTCGGCCATCATGCAGCCCTTCATAAATAGATTCTAATTCATGGCATAAATCTGCTACTTCAGCCATATCAGACATGCGAGCACCACCTTTTAAGGTGTGCAGCTCACGTTGCAATTCGGCAACGTCTCTTAAATTATCAGGGTCTGCCTGCCAGCGCTGTAATGCGACACCGGCAGCTTCCATAATTTCTTGTGCTTCTTCTAAGAAGATTTCAAGTAATTCAGCATCAATTTCATCATCAGCTTCATTAACGTCAGCAACAGGTAACTCTTCCATCGCAAGTTGCAAGCCAGCTTCATTAGCTGAAGATATCACATCAGGACCATCTAATACTTCAACAAGATTTATATCGATTTCAGGAGAATCTAGACTTACAACATTTTCTAAATTTGTAATTACATCGGAATCCGCTGCGATAATATCAACCGCTGCAGGCTCGATAAAATCATTATTGGATAGCGATATGTCCAATAAATCCTCATCAAGCTCTATGTTCTTTGCGGTAATTGACTCTCGTAATACAATCACCTCGCCCTTAACACTAGCGAGCACTTCATTATCAGCTACTAGGCTCTGACCCGCAGCCAGATAGTCCAACATACCCAGCAAGCTTTCATGAGCGGTTAATAAAGTAGTAATTAAATTGGAGCCAATAAAAGAAAGCTCTTCTTGACCAAGAATTTCGGCATACAATTCTGTCAAGGCAGAAGCCAGCTCAGATACTTCAGAGAGCTCAGCTTTATCTGCACTTACTATCACTTGCGCAAGCTCAGTATTTAATGTTGAAATCGTGCTGATATCAGAGGGATTTTCAGCCCAAGCTTTAACGATATCATCAGCATCAATCAATACATCCATGCCCTGAGTTAAAAACTGCGATAGCTGTTGAGGATCAGGTAATGAATTATCAGTATCGTCATTTAATACTGGCGCTAATAACAGTTGCTCTAGCTCACCAACTTTTATTAAAAACTCACCTTCACCAGGTAATGGCGCAATAGGATTTGTCTCAAGTTGCTCTAGGCCTAATAAAATTATTTCACTGCCAGCGACTAATAAATTCACTAGTCCAGGTGTATTTTTAATCTGATAAGCGCGTAATTCTTTAACCAAGCGCTCTAATGGCGACGCCACTAAAGCGATAGGGGAAATACCCGCCATATGTGCACTACCCTTTAGGGTATGCAAAGCTCTTTGCAACTGATCCGATAACGGGTTGTTATAGTCAGTTTCTTGTGACTTTTGAATGAATTCATTGACTGACTCAAGATGAGTTGCAACTTCAGAGCGAAATATTTCAATCAAAGTATCGTCAAGTAAGTTGTCTTCTACTTCAACTACTTCAACTGCTTCAACTGCTTCAACTGCTTCAACTGCTTCAACTGCTTCAACTGCTTCAACTGCTTCAACTGCTTCAACTGCTTCAACTGCTTCAATAGTCGTAGTTCCAGCTACTGAAAATGCAGCAACAGCTTCACCTTGAGATAGAGCCTCGGCATAAGCGATCAAAGTAGCTGTATCAATTTTCCCACTACGACGAGCACGGAAATCTTCGATGAGCTCAGGTAGATATTCGATAACCTGATCAATTAAGGCGCAAGCATTTTCTTCAAGATTAACCGTTTGATCAATAACACGGTTCAGTAAGTTTTCAATCGACCAAGCAAACTCACCAAGAGTGGCAGCTTTCACCATTCGTCCACTGCCCTTCAGCGTATGGAAAGCACGGCGAACTGTCGATTGAGCTTCTACATCATTATTATCTGCTTTATATTGCGGCCAAAACTCTTGCAGTGTTTCTAATACTTCTTCTGCTTCTTCCAAGAAAATCTCAATGATTTCATCATCAATTAAATCATCTTCATCTTCTTGTTCGTTACTTTCTACAGGGGCTTCTATTGAGATCTCTTCACTGACAATGCTTTCTACAACTGGAATAGATTCTACAACTGGAATAGATTCTACAACTGGAATAGATTCTACAACTGGAATAGGTTCCGCTGTCAATACGTCAGACTCTTCCACCGCGTCTAATACGGCAGCCAAGTCAACTTCTACCTGCTCAGTATTTTCTTCTGACAAATCAATTTGGTCTAAAGCTGCAGCCAATTCCATATCTGCGGTTGCTTCAGGTTCTGACTCAAGCGGCAAGTTTTTCCCTGGCAATTGAGATAATGCCAGCTCAGCTCTTTGTAACAGATTTTCATCGGCTTCAAGAGGGCTATTACTATAGCGCTCGATGTAATATTCGACACTTGTGAGGATATCAGCAAAGTTATCCATCACGCTCCACTGAGCTTTTAACTGCTCAGCAATTAACTGCTGCTCTACAAAATTAGCGGCAGCTTCTAAAATTTTTGCAACCCGCGGCAAAGGAATCATATTGATCGATCCTTCAATCGATCTTAACCACTGCGGTGCATCTTCTAATTCATTCTCATCCCATTGTTTAGCAATATACTCAACAATGGAGTCCTTAACTTGCTCGAGTACATTTCGAGCTTCGTGCAGAACAGCTTGTTGTGCACTACTAACGGATGCATCTTCAGGGCGAGTTTCAACTAATGTGCCTTCTGTTTGCATGCCATTGAGTGTCGCCTCAACATAAAGCAATGCACCCGCAGCATCCATCAATTCAGTATCAGAAACAGCTCCCTGATCAATCAAACGGGCAACATTACTCTGCTGCTCTTGCAGCACACGACGTGGCATTCCCAACCCCAGAATGCCCATTGTATCGGCAATCTGCTTAAATAATGGCAAGAGTTTCTGTAACGCTTCAGTGCGCTCTTCGTCACCTCGAACTAATAGATCAAACTGGTCTTTAAGGTGAGAAATCTCTTCAATTAACGCACTAATAACACTGCCAACGGTTGCTTTATCAGGTCCTGATAATGCGTCACGATGGTGTTTTAATTCTTCTTCATTCGGTAACGCTGCGGCTAGGTTAAATTTTGCTTTAACGGCTGCCACAGCGCCATTTTCTAATGAAGACTTGGCAATATAATATAAAAGATTCTTTAACAACTCAGTAGGAACTGGCTGATTTAAAACACTAATACCCTGATCTTGAAGCAACTTTAATTGCGCATCTAACTGACGCAATAAAGGCTTGGCGCTTTTCGGAATACTTGATTGTGTTTTTAAATATTCAACAAAAGCTAATGCGGGTAACCAGACAAGTCCTTGCGGTGTTTGGCCTAATGACTTATACAAACGACCGAAGACTTTATGCAAATAATCGATCGCTAGCTCTTCTTGCTCACCCCGTAGAATGTGCAAGATAGCGGTTTGCTGCATTTGGCGTAATTTTTTCAACCAAGGCGTAAAGCCAGGATCATTGAATTTATTTAATTCAGTATTGGTTAACGCAATAGGAGCATCGATATTCGGCGCAAACAGAGCTGTTTCCGACATCAGGCTTTCGCCACGAGCAGCACGCAATTCATTTAGAATTGGCATTAATACAACAGGCAGGTCACGACGACCTACCTTGATATGCTCAAGGTAGCTAGGTAGTTGTAGGATTGCCTGCATTAAAACTTCAAGCACATCCCTTTCATTGGCCATATCACCTTCAGCTAATGCTTTAGCTAAAGCTTCCATTTCTTCTGCCAATAAAGCCGCACCGTAAAACTCTACCATCTGCAAAGTGCCATGCACTTGATGCAAATAACTCAAACAAAATTTGAGACGAGTACGGTCTTGCGTATTTTCAACGTAAGCTTCTAATGCTTGCTGCGCCTGCTGTAGGGTTTCTTCGATCTCCCCTTTAACCCATTCCAGCGCGATGTAGTCATGGCTCATCGCCTAGAGGTCTCCTATTCGTTGATTACTCTCACGTCGAACATAAATTGAAAGCTTATTGCTCTCAACTTGAATCAAATCAGGATGCTGCCAATCCACCATCTCTCCTAATCCCGTGACTAATATACCGCCTGGGACTAAGCGTTCAGCTAGCGCGTTAAGAATTTCTCTACGACGCCAACGACGGAAATAAATCAATAAGTTCTGACAATAGATAACACTTAAACCCTCTACGGGGAAAGCATCTAAATTCAAAGCATTTACCTGCGTAAAGCAAGTGCGATCGCGCAACATAGGCACAATCTGATATTCATTATTCTCTATCGCCGTGCAATAGCGCTGACGATAGGAAACAGGCAAAGTCTCAAGTTTACGAATCGGATATTTACCCTGACGCGCTTTACGTAAGACGACTGTCGATAAATCAGTCCCTGTTACAGAGTAATTAATTCCCAACGGAGTTAAGCATTCATCAGCTAGCATAGCTAGACTATAAACCTCTTCTCCCGATGAGCACCCCATACTCCAAAGTTCAAATGGTTTATGCAATACCGATGTTTTAGCCATTTGTTGCAAATGATTTTTTACAAACATCATGGCATCAGGGTCACGGAAAAATCGTGTTTCCTGTACGGTCAATCGATCAGAAAGAGTAGCCCATTCTATAGCACCACCCGATCCTGTCGTTACCCGCTGATAATAATCTTCATAATCATTACAACCTAGTTCACGCATACGAATGCCCAAACTAGTTTGTAAAAATGATTTACGCTGAGGAGCCAGGCACATGCCTGTGCGCTCTTCGAGCAAGTTCTGCCATAGCAGAAATTGCTCTTCTTCCATATCTGGCATCATGCCAAAACCGGAGCGCTTATTTGAAAAAAAATCTGACGGATTGCTCATTTAAACTTCAACCTAAAGAGTTTGTTCACTCTCAGGAAGCTTAAAGCCAGCTACCGATTCACGTAATTTATTCGCCATATCCGCAAGGTTACCAATCGACTTCGCAGTCGCTGTAGTACCCGCTGATGTTTGCGAAGTAATTTCTTGAATAACGTTCATCGTATTCGAGATATGACCTGCAGAAGATGCCTGTTGACGAGCAGCGTTGGAGATGTTCTGAATCAAGTCAGCCAAGTTCTTCGATACATTCTCAATTTCTTCAAGTGCTACACCCGCATCCTGTGCTAGGCGTGCGCCTCGTACCACTTCCGAAGTTGTGGTTTCCATCGAGATAACCGCTTCGTTAGTATCGTTTTGAATCGTTTTTACCAGTGCTTCGATCTGTTTCGTTGCTGCTGCAGAACGTTCTGCTAATCGCTGTACTTCATCGGCAACAACCGCGAAGCCTCGACCTGCGTCCCCGGCCATGGATGCCTGAATAGCAGCGTTAAGAGATAGAATATTGGTTTGGTCAGCAATATCGGTAATTAGGGATACGATATCTCCAATTTCCTGCGAAGATTCACCTAGACGCTTAATACGCTTAGATGTTTCTTGAATCTGCTCTCGAATATTGTCCATGCCGTGAATCGTTGCTTGTACAACTTCAGCACCTTTATTGGCGATCGCAACCGATCGCTCTGCTACCGCGGATGATTCCGAGGCGTTTGCCGATACTTGGTCAATCGAGACTGCCATTTCATTAATCGCGGCAGATGCTCCAGCAATTTCTTGTGCTTGGTGCTCAGATGCTTCAGCAAGATGCATTGCCGTTGCCTGAGTTTCTTGAGCAGCTGAGGATACTTGTACCGCTGTTTCGTTAATCGCCGATACTAATGAGCGCATCTGATCGATTGCATAGTTGATGGAGTCAGCAATTGCACCAGTAAAGTCTTCCGTTACCGTAGCCTGCGTGGTCAAGTCACCATCGGCCAAATCGGCAATTTCATCCAGTAGACGCAAAATCGCGATTTGGTTCTGTTCGTTCTTATAAGCAGTTTCAGATAAATCCTTACGTGTATCTTGGTAAGAAATAACACCCAAACCAACAATACCCACCACCGCCATAAAGGCCGACAAATAAGCAATTAGCTGAAGAATACCCAAACCTTCTGTACTTGTTTGGAAGCCATTTGCCAAAGCAGAAGTTTCGTTAAGTAATAATTGGGAGTCGGCGAAAATCGCATCCGATGCTTCACGCACTTGGAATAATTCTGGAGAGGTTTCTAAAATCTCATCTACTGAGCCTGATACGAATTCAAATAACTCAGCAATTTCAGCCAGTGCAAAGATAGCCTCTTCATCAGATACCTGACTCAGGTTCATTGCAACATTGCCTTCGATCATACCGTTAAGTACACGACCAAATAATGAAGCATCTCGACCGAAAGCATCTGCGGCCATAACCGCATCTTCACCACCGCCAAGTACCTTGTTTACCGAGCGAACAATACGCTCTGCTAACCATGACTGACGCTGTGCTACCGCAACCTGAT
>Ga0209395_1006479_pt1 | contig 12666 bp, 11 predicted proteins | sample GOMGulsemesocosm_3_FD_184635 | JGI IMG/M metagenome (GOLD analysis project Ga0209395, IMG submission 184635) | Methane-oxidizing microbial communities from mesocosms in the Gulf of Mexico - GOM9D Gulf of Mexico (SPAdes) (version 2) | ecosystem: Environmental > Aquatic > Marine > Cold seeps... | reverse complement strand
GTCGACAGCGTATGGCAAAAATTAATAACAAGTGAATCAGGTATTCGTACCTTAGATGACTCACTTGCACTCAATAGCAGTATTAATACTCGTATAGGTGGACAAGTCCCTATTATTGGAAAAAACACAAAAGCAGAAGAATTCGGTAATGCGCTAAACGAAGCCGATTACATGACGAGTAAAGAAAGGCGTCGAGTCGATCTGTTTACCCTATTTGCGTTAGCGGCAGCGGATGAGGCTTTAACTCAGGCCAATTGGTTTCCTGCCAATGACGCCGAGCAAGAGGCCACAGCGACTATCATAGCAACCGGAATAGGCGGTCTACCGACCATTACCCATGCTAAAGAAGTGCTGGATAAATCAGGCGCGAGAAAGGTCTCAGCTTTTACTGTGCCTGCTTTTTTAGCTAACCTTGCCGCGGGCAATGTATCGATCAAATACGGCTTTAAAGGCCCAATAGGTACACCTGTTACTGCCTGTGCAGCAGGGATACAGGCAATCGGTGATGGAATGCGAATGATACGCAGTGGTGAAGCTAAAGTGGCACTAGTCGGTGGAGCAGAAGCCTGTATTGATGCCTTATCATTAGCGGGTTTCGGCGCGCTTAAAGCCCTTTCGACCAATAACGATAAACCCCAATCAGCGTCTCGACCTTTTGATGCCAATCGAGAAGGTTTTGTTATGGGTGAAGGTGCTGGCTTATTAGTGATCGAAACTTTAGAGCATGCTTTAGCGCGTGGCGCGACACCTTTAGCTGAAATTGCGGGTTATGGTACCAGCGCTGATGCTTATCACTTAACATCGGGTCCAGAAAATGGCGATGGCGCAGCCAGAGCCATGAAGGCTGCCATGAGAATGGCACAAGTGAGCCCTGATGATATTGGTTATGTGAATGCCCATGCGACCTCAACCCCAGTTGGCGATCGTGGTGAAATCAATGCTTTAAGAAGTGTCTTTAATGCAGAGGTCAGAAGTGGCGGAGTGCAAAGCTTGCCTATCTCAGCCACCAAGTCAGCAACCGGCCACCTATTAGGTGCTGCTGGTGGCATGGAATCCATCTTCAGTGCCATGGCATTGCGAACAGGCTTGTTGCCACCCACATTGAACCTAGAGAATGTGGACCCGACTATGGCCGACTTGGATCTCATCCCAAACACCGCCCGTGAAAAACAAGTCGAACATGTGCTTTGTAACGGCTTTGGTTTTGGTGGTGTGAATGCGGCAGTAATACTCAAGCGTTATCAGGGCTAGGTTGGCTCAATACTCCATCTTCACAAAAAGGCCTCAATTGAGGCCTTTTTGTCTGCTGTAATCTGTCTCTGAAATGATAAATGTCGGTTATCTCTCACTCTCTGCTTTTCCTATCCCTGACTGAATACCCTGCTTTTAAATTGAGTGTTAGACTAGCCTCATTCTTTTATTAGACCTTTTTTTAGCTACCTTGTAGCTTTTATTTAGATATGAGCCGGAGTCTTCACCTTGTCAGCTTCAAACACACCATCAAATATAGAAAGTCATGGGCAAACTGCTATAGGCGCGCCAGAGATCGCCGAAGTAAAAGCCTTCCTCATGGAATTACAGGATCGAATTTGTGCCTCGTTAGAGATGTTCGAGCCGCAGATGCGTTTTCAAGAAGATACTTGGCAGCGAGAAAATGGCGGTGGTGGCCGCACCCGTGTCATTGCTGACGGTGAAGTGATTGAAAAAGGCGGCGTGAACTTCTCCCATGTCATGGGAAGTCAGTTACCGCCTTCTGCTACTGCTGCTAGACCTGAGTTGGCGGGTGGTAGTTTTGAAGCCATGGGTGTTTCTTTAGTCATTCATCCTAAAAATCCTTATGCACCCACATCCCACGCCAATGTACGTTTGTTTGTTGTACATAAAGAAGGCATGGACCCTGTTTGGTGGTTTGGTGGCGGATTTGATCTAACCCCTTATTATGGATTTGATGAAGATTGTACCCAATGGCACCAAACTGCTTTAGAAGCCTGCGAACCTTTTGGTGATCACTATTATGACAAGTTTAAAGATTGGTGTGATGAGTACTTCTATCTTAAACACCGAGGCGAGCCTCGTGGTATAGGTGGTTTATTCTTTGATGATTTCTCTGAATTAGGTTTTGAACAGAGCTTTGCCTTTATGCGCTCTGTCGGGGATGCCTTTATTAGCGCTTATCACCCTATCTTAGCAAAACGATTAGACACACCGTATGGTGACGTTGAACGTGACTTCCAACTGCACAGACGCGGCCGTTATGTTGAATTTAATCTAGTGTTTGACCGTGGTACTCATTTTGGTTTGCAAAGCGGTGCAGGTCGTACCGAATCCATCTTGATGTCTCTGCCTCCAGAAGTTAAATGGAGTTATGGTTATGAAGCAAAAGCGGGTAGTGAAGAAGCCAAGCTAACCGATTATTACCTGACGGGTCGTAATTGGTTAAACCGCCCTTTGGCTAATACCACTGAAGGAGAGGCTTAATGGATAAGTATGTGGTTGTTGGTAATCCTATTGCCCATAGCAAGTCGCCTAGTATTCATGCCGAATTTGCTAAGTTAACTCAGCAAGATATGAGTTATGAGCTAATGCTGGGAGACCTTGAAGCATTCGAGCAGCAAATAAAAGATTTTTTTGCCCAAGGTGGTAAAGGCTTTAACGTCACAGTCCCTTTTAAAGAAAGGGCCTACGCCTTATGCGATGTCTTGAGTAACAGGGCACAAACGGCGGGCGCTGTTAATACCTTATTACAGAATCAAAATGGTGAGATTTACGGTGACAATACCGATGGTATTGGCATGGTGAGGGATATTACTGTTAACAATCAAATATCCATGCAGGGTAAGCGTGTTTTGGTATTAGGCGCCGGTGGTGCCGTGCGTGGTATTTTAGAGCCAGTATTAACTCAGCAACCTAGTGAGTTAGTAATTGCTAACCGTACTATTTCTAAGGCGCAAACCTTAGTGGATATTTTTGCTACTGAGACGTTCCCTGATACTAAGCGTTCTGCCATGGGTTTTGCAGAGGTTGAAGGTGAGTTTGATATTATTATCAACGGCACCTCAGCTAGCTTGTCTGGTGATTTGCCGCCTATCCCTGAAACGGTTATCGGCCAGAATACCTGGTGTTATGACATGATGTACGCCAAAGAGCCGACTGTCTTTTTGAGTTGGGCGCAGGGTCTTGGAGCACAAGGTTGTGATGGTCTAGGTATGCTGGTGGAGCAAGCGGCTGAAGCCTTCACCCTATGGCGCAACAAACGACCCGAGACTCAAGGTTTGATTCAACAGATGCATGCGGCACTTTAATATCAAACATTTTTTATAAAATAAAGGGTAAAGCATGAAAGCTCAGTGGTTTAATCAAGTCGCCCAAATAGGCGAAACTCGATGGAAGCAAGCCATTGGTGATATGTCTTATCCTTTTGCGCAATATGGTTTTTTTCTGGCCCTAGAAAGCAGCCAAAGTGTCGGTGATGAAAGCGGCTGGTATCCTGAATATCTGCTGTTGATGGAAGATGATGATACGCCGATTGCCATAGCGCCTACTTTTTTAAAGACACATTCCCAAGGTGAATTTGTATTTGATTGGAGCTGGGCAGAAGCCTACCAAAAACATGGAATAGCCTATTACCCTAAACGTATTTGGGCAGTTCCCTTCTCGCCTGTCACAGGTCCTAGGCTATTCTCTGGGCTTGATGCTAAGACACAATCTGCTGAATTAAATCAGCTTTATCTGTTAGTAGCGCAAGTACTTACTGACCGTACAAATGAGCAAAAACTATCAAGCTGGCATCTACTGTTTAATCAAACAGAACGTCTTGAAGGTCTGAAGAGTGAGTTTCTATTACATCGAAGCGCATGTCAGTTCCATTGGTTTAACCGTGGCTTTAAGGACATGGATGACTACTTTTCTCACTTCTCCAGCCGCAAACGTAAAGTTGCAAGAAAAGAAAGAAAAAAAGTATTAGATCAAGGGCTTACCCTAACCCGTAAACTTGGCTCTGAACTCAGCAAAGAAGAAATCGATTTCTTTTATATCTGTTATCAATCCACCTATGCAAAACGTGGTCAAGAAGGCTATTTAACGCGAGATTTTTTTCAATCCTTAATTAGCAGCATGGGAGATCAAATCCTTTTGGTACTTGCTTCTAAGGGCGATGATTGGATAGCCGCCTCTTGGTGCTTCTTTGATGGTCATTCTTTATATGGTCGTTATTGGGGCTGTGTTGAGGAGTTTGATTGCCTGCATTTCGAAGCCTGTTATTACCAAGGCATTGAGTTCTGCTTAGAGAAAGGTTTGCAACACTTTGACCCAGGTACTCAAGGCGAGCACAAAATAGCCCGAGGTTTTGAGCCCGTTTATAGTCACAGTTTGCACTATATCGCTCATCCAGGTTTTCGGGATGCGATTGCGCAGTTCTGTGTGGAGGAAGGCAAGGCAGTGGATCTTTATAAAGCCGATGTTGCCACTCAAGTCCCCTTTAAAAAATCGGACTGTTAAGGGCTGCCTGTCTATTGTGCTAATTCATAATCGCCCGCTTCAAAGCGATCAAAATAAGTCTGATAACGGCCGTTCGTACGAAATTGCGTTAGTACATTATTAAAATTATTTATGATTTTAGGGCTATCTTCTAATGCTTTGGAAACGAGCAAAAAGCTATGGTTTTTTAATAAGTTTTTAGGATGGAAGGTAATTTTATCTTGTTGCTCTTGGGTAAGTAGATCTCGCATGCTGGAGAGGCCTACACTCTTCTCAAGAGGAAAAGCATCAATTCTACCTGCCAATAATTTTAGGAAAATTACTTGACTCGTAGGGGCGAGATCAACACTGACGACACCTTGTTTAATCGCATCATCAAAGCCTTTTCCGTAGCTCGACCCCAGTAAACCGCCTAATTTGTATGAACCTAGATCTTTCAGAGTAGACCAATCAAAGGAGGCGTCTTTTAGATGGAAAAAGACAAACTCTTCATCGAGTACGGGTTCTGAATAATAAAAATCTTGTTCCCGTTCGGCTTTATACATCCATATCGCAGTCGCATTTGCACGACCTAAAGCCGCTGTTTTATAAGCGCGGCTCCAAGGGTAAAAGACAAAAGAAGGGGTATAACCTGCTTCAATCAAAATATCTTTAATTAGGTGGGTGATAAAGCCATTTTGCTTCTGGCTTTCGGAAATAAAAGGAGGCCATTCACCCACCGTAATTTGAATGTTTTTTTCCGGTGTTGCCAGCGCGAAGTTAATACTGGCTAAGCAGATAAAGAGTGTTAAAAGTTTAAACATTACTTAATGCCTCTTGGTAAAACTTTAAGACATTAATTTACGTCTTTAGGGACTATTGGAAAGCGAGAGATTGATTCGTACCTTTCTCAACTGACGATATCATGTCGTTAAGCGTCTAATTGTGTTCTAGCGTGAAAAACGCAAAGTAAGTTGTTACCTTTTATGAATCAATTTTCATATACGTATCTTAATGTGAACTGATATTATCGCGCCTTGGTCCAAAAGACCTATGCAAAGTTGATTATCAGGTTAAAAAATCTATTCACCAATATAGGACACCATAATGGGCATTAAAAGTGCTTTACAGTTACTCTTGTTAGCCTCCATATGGGGAAGCTCATTCCTTTTCATGCGCATTAGCGCCCCCATTTTTGGCCCTGTTTGGATGATTGAGCTGCGTATTGGTTTTGCCGCCCTCTTTTTAGGTGTTGTTGCTTTTGCCTTTAAAAAGCGTCTGTACCTAGCCAAACATTGGCGACACTATCTTATTCTCGGTTTGTTAAGCGCAGCCCTGCCCTTCTTGTGTTATGGCTTTGCCGCTGGCGATCTAACGGCGTCGTTAATGTCGATTATTAATGCCACCACCCCTGTGTTTGGTACCGTGATTAGCGCTATTTACTTTCGTCAGAAGCTTGCCTCTTCCACTTTAATTGGTTTGTTATTAGGTATTGTGGGTGTGGCGGTTATTGTTGGCTTCGATGAAGACCTATTTAAAACGGATGCTTGGATGTCTGTACTCATAGTATTAGGTGCTCCCCTTTGTTATGGGCTCTCCAGTACCTTTACACAAGTATCCAAAGGGGTTGAGCCGTTACCTAATGCCTATGGCACCATGTTGATGGGCACGCTTATTTTGTTACCTATGCTGATTTTTTATCGTCCTTTGGCTGAACCCAGCATTGAAATTGGTGTTGCTGTGTTGATGTTAGGCGTGGTGTGTACTGGGGTGGCTTATCTGATCTTTTTTAAATTATTGAATGATATCGGTACTTCGTCCACTCTCACTGTGACCTTTTTAGTGCCTGTATTTGGGGTGCTTTGGGGGGTATTGTTTTTAGATGAGTCGGTAGGCTGGCATACTTTAGCTGGCACCATATTAGTTTTAGCAGGTACCATTAAAACCACGGGTTTTAGTTTTAATAAGACGAGTAAATCTGCCGTTTAAGCGCGGTCTTTATAAAAAAAAGCAGGTCTAAAATAGACCTGCTTTTTTTATTCTTACGGCTTGTTAGAAGTCCTGATGAGGGCCAAAGACTTCGTAATGGATTCGATCACTATCAACACCCAAGTTAAGCAGCTGTTGTTTGGCAAATTGCATAAAACCTAATGGTCCGCACAGATAAAAATCACCGTCTTCTAATGGCAAGGTAGTAATTGTGCTCATGTCCATTAAACCGTGATGTATATTTTGTTCCGCATCATGGTCTTGGTTGTACCAGGTGTGGTGAGTTAGATCTAACTTAGTGGCTAATTGTTTGACTCTTTTCTTAAAAGAATGTTGCTCGTGATTTTCACAAGCATGTAGATAATGCACCGCAATATCACTTCTCGCTTCCGCTAAGGTTTCCAAGATAGCCTGCATAGGGGTTAAGCCAACCCCTGCTGATATAGCGACAACCGGTTTATTTTTATTAGTAAAAACAAAGTCACCGGCTGGCGCGAATAGCTCAACCTCATCCCCAAGGCGTAAGCCATCATGAAGAAAGTTAGAGACCAAACCGGGTACGCCCATGGCTTCGCGTTTAACAGAAACACGGTAGCTTTCCCCATTTGCTTGGTCAGATAATGAATACTGACGCATTTCCAAGTTTTCTGAGGTAATGGGCTTAACGCGAATACCCAGATATTGACCCGGTTGGTAATCAATCACAGATTTGCCATCACAAGGTTCAAAGACCAGACTTTTTACTAATTCGGACTCAATGCGCTTTTCAACTAATTTAAACTTTCTTGGGCCCTGCCAACCGCCATTTTGTGCTTCATTAGACTCATATAAACCTTTTTCTACCGTGATAAAGACGTCTGCTAATTGCGCATAAGCTGCAGTCCAAGCGTCTTCAATTTCGGCAGTAAAAACATCACCGGCTAATTCTCGTAAAGTTTCTATTAAGTGCAGGCCCACAACGTCGTAATGCTGAGGTCTGATGTCTAAACTGGTGTGCTTATGAGCTATGCGCTGTACCGCAGAGGTCAGCATAGGCAAATTATCAATGTATTTAGCATAAGCGGCAATGGCATTAAATAGCGCTAATGATTGGGTCCCTTCTGCTTGGTGAGCCATGTTAAAAACGTCTTTCAATTCAGGATTATGAATGAACATACGTTTATAAAAGTGTTGAGTAAGTGACGGACCAACACTCTCTAATAATGGAATGGTACTTTTTACTGTGCTTATTTGTTGATCTGATAACATTGTGTATCCTTATTAAGACTGTATAAATGACTGACAGTGCCATTGAGTTTATGAGTATTCAGGCTATAAACGCTGACGAATTAAAACTTTGCTGTAATGCAGGATGAAGAGTAAAAACGCCCCTATCCACAAGCCTGCACTTAACATCCAACCCTGCATTGGCAAACCTAAACTGGGTAACAATATGCGCGCGAGAGCGGCCAGAAACATCATCATAAAGGCCAGTGACATCAAGGGCGCGGATTGAATCATACGTCCTGTATGACCCAGAGAAACACGTGACATGATGGCGAGTATCATGCCACCAATAGCGCCTATTCCTATGACATGGAGCGCATCAGCAAAACGTATCAAGTCAGTAAAATAGCTGGCTCCGAGACAAATAAAGCCAATCCCAAGTAAGGCGTAAGTCAAATGTAACGACCATAACAAGGGCACTTGAACGCTGGCTTTAGAATCCCAGTGATAAAGCTGAATGAGTTGTAAAGAGCCAAGACAAATCATGATGACACCTGGTACAAGAGCAAACTCAAAAAACGGATAAACAAAAGCATATATATTGTTTATTAAAGCGGTGGCAATCAGCACTTTCGTTAATCTTGGGGTTTCAATCACCTTGGCAGGGCGTGTTAATAATCTCGTACCGTTACGGGTGAACATGGGAATCAAGCGCCCCCCGAGAATGCCGACTAAGAGAGCAAACAAAAGCACCGCCGTACGGCCAAAATGTAATGCTAAGTGGGTATCACCTTTTAAGTCAGCATAAATAATGGCCATATTCATTAGCATCATGATGCTCAATAAAGGGAGTAACATGACATTTCTATTGTTGGCGCGATATAAAAGTTGAGCCAAAAAGCCGATGCCAACTAACCACCAGAGTAATTGCAGACCATAAGCAAGATATTGTAATGACACATTGTCTTGCCATAATAAAACACGTACAGATAGCCAAATAGCGCACCAGAACATGAGTAATTTGCCATGCAGACTGCGCAACTTGGTCCAGGTTTGAGAGGCGGTTAATAAAAAAGACAGAGCAACAAACGCGGCAAAACCATACACCATCTCATGGAAGTGCCAAACGAGAATAGACAGGCCTTCACTGGGTAAGCTTAATTGTCCTGTCAGCACCAAAATCCATAATGACAAGGCGATCGTTGAAAATATACTCGCCCCTAAAAACCCGGGTCTAAAAGCCAAGTCAAACAAATCGAAAACAGGTTTATCTTGGTCTTTTTTGTTGATTTGATCTGGGCGTAAACTGCTTATCATAAGGTTTCTACCTTAAGGCCATTTTGACCGATAAGACGCATGACATAACCAATTTTTAAAAAGGCAGCAAAGACGACAAGTGCAATGTGGCTGACGATTTGAGTGTTGATGCTAAACTGGTCTGGTTGTAAGTAACCAATAAAAATAGTCGCTAAAACAATAACTAAAGACGTTAGCATCAGACTATTCCCAGCAAAAAAGATACTTTTGAAGTTCTCTTTTAGCTCATACGCTGTCAGTGTTTGTTGGCTCATAATTGGCGTTAGTTTAAATTGATGGCCGAACATGGAAGTCTCCTTTGATGCCTTTTAGACATCTTAAAATCTATTAAATCGTATTTATCTTTAATCTTGTCTTAGTTATTGCATGACTAGTGCCAACTTTATTAAATTCAGTAAAATCAAAAGGTTAAGAGATTTATTGGTTTTTAGTGAGTCAAAATGACCTTTTTTTTAATAGGTTAAAAATACCTATATGAGTCAAAATGACTTATACTGTTTTTTGATTTTATTTAGCTTGGGGAATGCTGTGATTACATCAAGTGATTTACTTGAACTTGCTATCGATATGGCACAGAACGTCACCACCAAAGACAGGTTTGTTCGTTTATTAAACACCATTCGAAATATTATTCCCTGTGATGCTGTGGTATTGCTCAAACGCCAAGGTCAAGAGTTGAAACCTTTGGCTCAAACAGGTGTTAATCCTGAATTGTTAGGTCGGCGCTTTGAAATCCAATTCCAACCTCGTTTTAAAGTCATTACACAAAGCCAAGTTCCTGTGCGTTTTGCCAGTGACTCTGAATTGCCTGATCCCTATGACGGCATGTTACAAGGGATTGAAGGCGACCTACCGGTACATGCTTGTATGGGTTTTCCGCTTTATGCGGATGAGCAACTGATTGGTGTTTTGACCTTAGATAGTCTGACTCCCGGGGTATTCGATGAGATTCCGGCTAAAACTCTGGAGGTTATTGCGGCTGTGGCTGCGGCGAGTTTGAAAACCGCCATTCTGTTTAAAAAGCTTGAATCCCACACTGAGCATTTTCAAAATGTCGTATCAGAGTTAACCAAAGAAGCCCTGATTAAAGATGGGGGTGAGCTCATAGGCAAAAGCTTACCTATGCAAAAAATGCAGCAAGAATTAGGCTTGGTTGCACCCTCTGATTTTGCTGTCTTAATAGAAGGTGAAACAGGTGTGGGTAAAGAGTTGGTCGCCCGTACCCTTCATCGAAAGTCAAATCGCGCCAAAGGGCCTCTGGTATATGTTAATTGTGCTGCATTGCCCGAAAACTTGATTGAAAGTGAGCTGTTTGGACATGTTAAAGGCGCATTCACAGGGGCTGATAAGGATAGAGCGGGTAAATTTAGCCTTGCCGATGGCGGTACCTTATTCCTTGATGAGATAGGAGAGTTACCCTTATTGGCTCAAAGTAAATTACTGAGAGCTCTGCAAAGCCAAGAGATTCAAGCTGTTGGTAAGGATCAAGTTGAAGTAGTCGATGTCAGAGTGATCGCAGCCACCAACCGAATTCTAAAAGACGAAGTTGAAGCCGGTCGATTTAGATCCGACTTGTATCATAGATTAAGCGTATTCCCTATCTGTATCCCTTCATTAAGAGAAAGGTTAGGCGATATCACCCTATTAGCGGGATATTTTATTGAACAGTCACGTCGTAAATTAGGTTTGGTGCAGTTATTAATTGATGATGAAGCCATCGAAAAATTAGAAACTTATGACTGGCCAGGTAATGTACGTGAGCTTGAGCATGTGATGAATAGAGCAGCGTTAATGGCAAGGTCAGATAAGCAGATGCAAAAAGGCATGACGCGAATAAAGGCTTATCATCTAGGGCAATTACAGCGCTCAACTCAGGTCAATAAAGAGGCAGTACAAGCGGTAAATCTGGTAGCCGATAATACATCGCAGCAAACCAGTGTGGCCTTGAGCAACCTTAAGGAAGCGACAGAAGCGTTTCAGACACAAAGAATACATCAGGCATTAGCTGTGAGTGATTATAATTGGTCACAAGCAGCAAGAGCATTAAGCATGGACAGAGCTAACTTAGTTCGTTTAGCAAAGCGTTTAGGAATTGAAGTGACTAAACAGTTAAAAAACTAGCATAATCAATAATTTATAATGAAAGCAGAGAAGCATAAGCCGCTGAAAAACGCTCTCAGCCGCTTCTCTTTTTATCTTAGTTGAGCGGTTAGTCTTGCGCTTGTCTCGCCTGACTCACTTGTTTTATTCGCTCTGCAGGGACTGCAAGCTGTATCAAAAGGTAATCTTTTAGCTCAGGATCAATACCTTGATTGTCCATCGCCATTGCCATGCAATCAAGCCAAGCTTTTTTGTCAGCATCAATCACATCAAGATGCATATGTGCCCTTGGTAATTGGATAGAACCGTACTTTTGACTATAGAGTTTGTCACTACCCATCCAGCCAGTAAGGAAGCGGTAAAGTTTATCGATAGACAAGTCTTTGTCTGCTGGATGCATGTCATGTAAGCGTTTGAATGGCGCTTCAGTACTCATAAAATAAAAAAAGTCCGTTACTAAAGCATGTAAGCCCTCTTTTCCGCCCACAGCTTGAAAGGTTGTATCTCCTTCTCCGTAGACCTTGTCATCATTATTCGCACTATCAGACATCATCGGCCTCTTTTTCTGTTTTAGCTGATGTTGCCGCTGGACCCGATTTCTTGGCCTTTTTATCAGCATCCATCTTTATGGAATTTCTAAAACCGCCAATACCCGCTAACACACCGATAATGACACTCATGTAATAGGGGATTTGAAACAGCATAGTAATACTGACAAATACAATACCCACTGCTAGGCCTTCTAATAGGGGTTTTAAATATTTTTTCATCTTGTGCTCCGAATTTTTAGCATGGCGCTATCATCAATAAATTTGAGCCTAGTTTAATCAAAAGAAGGTCTGAATGCTCGTCTTCTATCAGACAAGAAGTGAACGGGAGTTTATTTGTGGATAACCTTTGGCTTTAAAGGCTTAAAAATTAATGTGGATAAATAGCATACTAATACACATTATAACTGTTATAGCCTTTATGAATGGTGATATTAGATTTTATATGAACAAACTTGTGTGTAATTGGTGTTTTTATCCACAGTGAAACCGAAACTTCTGGCCAATATAGGGTGTTTTTAAGTATAAATAGCCGACTTTTAGCGCAAAACTCACTCTTTTTACCAAGGTATTAAATTTAACATGTCCATCTTGTTTAGTCTTATCCCGACTTTTCGTAAAGAAAAGCAGCTAAATAAACGTATTTGGCATATGGCCTGGCCGCCAATGCTATCTAACATTACGACACCTTTATTAGGCTTGGTGGATACAGCAGTAGTAGGACATCTGGCCAATGAAAGTCACTTAGGCGCTGTTGCAATTGGCGCCAGTATTTTTAGTTTGGTTTTTTGGGCCTTTGGCTTTTTACGTATGGGATCGACAGGATTAACCGCTCAAGCATTAGGCCGTAAGGACAATCAAAGAGTACTAGAGCTGTTATTACAATCTGTCTTGTTAGGCATCTTGATAGGCTTGTTACTTATTGTCTTTCGAGCCCCTATTATTGATGCCATGTTATGGATGATGTCTCCCAGTGCGCAAGTTGAACCTTGGGCTAGGCTGTATTGTGAAATTCGTATTTTAAGTGCCCCGGCTGTTTTGGCAGGCTATG
>Ga0209395_1006478_pt1 | contig 12666 bp, 10 predicted proteins | sample GOMGulsemesocosm_3_FD_184635 | JGI IMG/M metagenome (GOLD analysis project Ga0209395, IMG submission 184635) | Methane-oxidizing microbial communities from mesocosms in the Gulf of Mexico - GOM9D Gulf of Mexico (SPAdes) (version 2) | ecosystem: Environmental > Aquatic > Marine > Cold seeps... | reverse complement strand
CCTGAGTATTCATAATAACCGTTTACTCGCCTTGCTCTGCGCCTGATTTATTCAGTAAAAATTGCGTTAGCATACTTACTGGACGGCCTGTCGAGCCTTTGTCTTTACCACCGCTGCGCCACGCTGTACCAGCAACATCAAGATGTGCCCAATGATATTTTTTGGTAAAACGTGATAAAAAGCAAGCTGCCGTAATAGTGCCACCGGCGCGCCCACCTAAGTTAGTAAAGTCAGCAAAAGGGCTTTCCAATTGATCTTGGTATTCTTCCCATAACGGTAAACGCCAAGCTCTATCACCACTTTGATCAGAGGCATTGAGCAATTCATGGGCAAGAGGATTATGCGTACTTAATAATCCGGTTGCATGTTTACCTAAGGCTACTACACAGGCACCTGTTAGAGTCGCTACATCAATAACTAACTCAGGGTCAAAACGTTCAACATAAGTAAGTGCATCACATAATACTAAACGTCCTTCGGCATCAGTATTTAATACCTCAACCGTTTGACCTGACATGGTTGTTAATACATCCCCAGGGCGATAAGCATTGCTACCAGGCATGTTTTCACAACCGGCTAAAATACCTATAACATTGATAGGAAGGTTCAACTCTGCTAAAGCATGCATAGCGCCTAATACGCCAGCTGCACCACCCATATCGTATTTCATTTCATCCATTGCTTCACTTGGCTTTATGGAAATGCCACCGGAATCAAAGGTTAACCCTTTACCCACGAGAACAATTGGGTTTGAATCATCGCCTGCGCCTTTATAATTAATAATGCTCATCAATGACTCATTTGCTGAGCCACGACCAACTGCAAGGTATGATCCCATACCTAATTCAGCCATTTGAGCTTCATCAACTATGTCGGTGCTGATATTTTCATAATCGTTTTCTAAACCTTTTGCTTGGTCGGCTAAATAAGCGGGATTACAAATGTTGGGTGGCATATTGGCAACATTTTTACAGGTAGTAATACCTGTAGAAATAGCTAAAGCATGAGCTACGGCACGTTCACCTAGCGGTAATTCACGACGAGTAGGCACATTAAAAACAATTTTACGCAATGGGCGACGTGGCTCTTCTTTACGTGTTTTTAAACTGTCAAAACTATATAAACAGTCTTGTGTTGCCTCTACTGCTTGGCGAACTTTCCAATAATTATCACGGCCTTTAACATGTAGTTCAGACAAGAAACATACTGCTTCCATCGAACCTGTTTCATTGAGGGTATTAATCGTTTTACTGATTATTTGGCGATATTGGCGTTCATCTAATTCCCGCTCTTTACCACAACCTACTAATAAAACACGTTCACTTAAGATATTTGGCACATGATGTAATAACAACATTTGGCCTGATTTACCTTCAAGATCGCCCCTACGCAATAAGTTACTGATATAACCTTCACTTATCTCGTCTAATTGTTCAGCAATAGCCGATAAACGTCTTGGTTCAAAAACACCAACAACTATACAGGCGCTACGTTGCTTTTCTGGGCTGCCACTTTTTACACTAAATTCCATGGGCTCTCCTTATATTGAGATAAAACTGCATTATTTCTAAAATTAATGCAGTTTAACTTGCTTAAATCTACCTTTAATAGATAAGCTTAATGTGATACTCATTCAAATAATTAACCAACTTTGTAGCAACTGATATAGCTAAAAGGCTATAATTATAGCTAGATTCAGCGAGTTTACCCAAAGGCTTTGAAATTATTTTACTTATGAAAACGACCAGTTTACTTAAAAATTGCCTAAATGTCAGAAAAAAACACAGTTTTTGTCGAGGTTGTAGGTGATTATTTTTCGTTATTTATTAAAAGAAGTCGCTAAAACGCAGTTAGCGGTTTTTACCGTTTTAATGACTATTTTTATTAGTAATAAATTTGTTCGTGTGCTTGACGATGCCTCTGAAGGTGGTATACCCGGACAAATGATTATGGTCTTTATTGGTTTAAAGGTTCCTGATTTGGCGGGAATGATTTTACCCTTAAGCTTTTTTCTGGGGATATTACTCGCTTATGGTCGTGTTTATGCCGATAACGAAATGACCATATTGCATGCTTGTGGTGTGAGTGAATGGTATATCGTGAGAATTTCTCTGCTTCTGGCTTTAATTACTGCAATTTTTACCGGTATTTTTACCCTTTATTTATCGCCCATGGCAGCAGAGTATGAATACCAAGTAAAAGAACAGTTAGCGGCGGAATCTGGTTTAAGCTCACTAATAGCCGGGAGATTTCAAGCTACAGGTAATAAAAAAGCGGTGGTATTTATTCATGATAAAAACCGAGAAGATAATAGCCTCGAGAAGGTTTTTGTTGCCCAACTTCCCGATGAAAATGACCCGCACCGAAACATCATTAATTCGAGTTTAGTTTATGCAGCTAAAGGTGAAGTCATAGAAGAAGTTACTGGCTCACAACGCTTAATATTAACTAATGGAACTCGTTATCAGAATGATGTTGAAACTGGGACATTTGGCCAAGTTGCTTTCGGCAAATATTATATTCAAATTCAAGATCAAAAAGTTGAACATAAACGACGTAAATTGAAAGCTGTCCCTACAACTAAGTTATTTGATGAAAATATCGCGGAATTTAAAGCAGAAATTCATTGGCGAATCGCATTTCCTTTAGCATGTATTATTTTAACCTTTATTGCTGTTCCTCTGAGTGTGGTTAATCCTAGGCAAGGAAAGTTTGCCAAAATGTTCCCTGCCTTATTATTGTTTCTAAGTTACTTTTTGTTACTAACCGCGGTAAAAAGAGCCGTAGAAAGTGGAGGTATACCCAGTGGTGTAGGTTTATGGCCTGTTCATTTGCTCGCCCTGACGTTAGGCGCCAGCTTTCTTATGAAAGGGCGGACCTTTGGTTTAAAACTCAAAGCTAAACTACCGCAACTCCCTCGAAGAGGTGATGCTTAACATGAAAATACTCGATATATACATTGGCCGAATTATCGCTTCAACGACCTTCTTAACATTAGCGGTATTTGTAAGCTTAAGTGGCATTATTAAATTTGTTGAAGAAATGAAGTCAGTGGGTAAGGGCAGTTATGACCTCTCCCATGCCGCATTATACGTGCTTTATTTTATCCCTCGTGACGTAGAAATGTTCTTTCCAATGGCCGCGTTAATTGGTGGCTTAATTGGTATCGGCATGCTGGCAAGTAACTCTGAATTAGTGGTTATGCAAGCCTCAGGTTTATCCCGTTTAGACATCATAAAATCGGTAATGAAATCAGCGACGGTACTCATTATCATTAGCATGGTTGTTGGTGAATGGCTGGCCCCTGTCGGCGAAGCTTCATCAAGACAAGTTAAAGCTCAAGCTATTTCAGGCGGCAGTTTAATTTCATCATCAGCAGGTACGTGGGCCAAAGATGGAGATTATTTTGTTCATATCAATGAAGTAGAAGATACTGGTTCGTTAAAGGGTATACAAATCTATCGTTTTAATGAACAATTAAAATTAGCAAGCTGGCTTTCTGCCGAAACTGCTACATATCAGGCGAACGCATGGCATCTAAATAACGTTACTGATACTCAAATTAAGCAAGACCAAATCATTAGCGAACAAGTCAAAACTAAGCAATGGACATCATCATTAACCCCAGACAAGTTAGGGGTAGTTACGGTAAAACCTGAATCATTATCAGTAACAGACTTAGTAGAATACCTTGATTATTTAAAAGAAAATGAGCAAGACTCAAGCCGCTATCAGTTAGCTTTTTGGCGAAAAGTTGTACAGCCTATCACCCTCGCGGTGATGTTATTGGTAGCCTTATCTTTTATTTTTGGCCCATTACGTTCTGTTTCGATGGGGGCGAGGGTAATGATGGGAGTAGCAACCGGTATACTCTTTTTTATAACCAACCAAGTACTTGGCTCACTTAGTTTGGTTTATCAATTACCTGCAATGTTTGGAGCCTTAATGCCAAGTATACTTTTTACCGGTATTGCACTGTTCTTTATTAGAAAAAATAACAGTTAAATAAATTAACGGGCTATAAACGCCCTCTATTAGCCTCAAGTGAAAGTAGTACAACTTCGGTTTTGGTGAGCTTATCTTGTAGGCTATGTTTGTTCTTCCAGTCAAGCAATACCCATAAATTACCTAAGCCAAATAAAGTCGGGAATAACCGTTTTACACCGGTTGTTTTAGAAATTAAACTGCCATCTTGATTCTGTAACCGCAAACGCCATGCTTTCATGCCTAAAGTCTGACCGCTTTTTGCCCAGAAAAAAACAAAAAAATAACCAACCCATGCCAGTTTCCATGCTTCATTTGGCCACTTTAGCCAATAAAGATTCGCGATAGCGTCACTGACATGTTCATAGCCTTGAATGCTGAACAAACCAAAATGAATCGCTAAAACAATCAGCAAAAATGACATCGCCCCAGCGGTCATATATACCGCAATGGCAATTAAAAAGTCATAAATCCAAGAAGCAAAGCGACGAAGAAAAGTTGCACGGGGAAAATCAGTATAAATAACAGCAGACATAAAAGAGGCTCGAAAATTTTTTCGCTAGTTTAGCAGACCTACTTTATAGTGATAAAGAGAATAGTTACCAATTTGCATAAATAAACAACAGACAAACCGTTAAGTTATAAAAGTTGTTGCCTATTGAAGGGATTTTCGTATAATGCCTGCCACTTCAATAAGCTTTACAAGTTATTAGAAGTATAAAGTTTGAAAAGCCAGTGTGGTGAAATTGGTATACACGACGGATTCAAAATCCGTTGCCGAAAGGCGTGACGGTTCGAGTCCGTCCACTGGTACCATCTTTATGTTGTTCTGAAGATGCATTTCAAATTAAGCCGACTAATACGTCGGTTTTTTTATGTCTAGACTTTGGTTCAAATATATCTGTTGGAAGTAAAACTAATGTTTGCTTTAAGTTTTAATTTGAATTTTCCTATTCAATAGGAAGCAAAGTGCAGTGGGTTTCTTAATCCGAACCTCCCCTAAGCATAATATCAGTTGATAAGGTTATTTCGCCTTCTAAATTAACAATCGCCATTTTTTCTTTGCATAAAAATATTGCAAACGCATTGGACCCTTTTCCTCGAATAAACATTAGCTGGTATCCATATTGGTGTAATTTCGAGGCTGAATATTGTTGTGCTAATGATAGTTTCTCGTAATGAGTAGGCCCAGATAGTTTTAATCTGCGTCGTTCCAGTTGATGTATTTCTTGAAGCCCATATTCCTGGCTATTCGCATCTACTTTTTCAGATGTATTCATCATTTATCACCCACTCTAAAATAATAATACATCAACTATAATTTTAAAATGTGTGTTAAATAAGGAGATAAATTAATTTTTCATTTTAATTAAGTGTTAGTGATTAATGTCATTGTTGAGAAGCTGTGAGATGGGAATAAATTTAATCAAATTGGTACTAATTAAAAGGAGCATCAACGATGCTCCTTTATTTTTTCTTCTGGTATAACAGAAATTAATTACTGCTTAAACCGCGGCGTTTAAGTAAAGCTTCTACTTTAGGGTCTTGTCCTCTAAAGCGGCGATACATTACCGTTGGATCTTCTGAACCACCCGGTTCTAGAACATTTTTGCGATATAAATCCGCAGTCTTTTGATCAAAAACACCGTTTTCTTTAAAGGCTACCCAAGTATCAGCATCATAAATGTTTGACCAAATATAACCGTAATAGCCTGAGGAATAGCCGCCTGCAAAAATATGCCCGTAATAACCAGTACGGTACCTTGGTGCTATTTCGTCAATTAAGCCAATTTTGTTTAATAAGTCTTTTTCAAACTTGTTGGCATCTTGCAATTCAGCTGTTTCTAATGAGTGCCAGCTCATATCAAGTAATGCCGCTGCTAAATACTCAGTGGTACCAAAACCTTGATTAAATTTACCTGAAGCTTGGATTTTTTTGATAAGTGATTGAGGAATAACTTCACCTGTTTGGTAATGTTTAGCGAAGTTTGCTAATACTTCTGGCTCAGTCATCCAATTTTCCATCACTTGTGACGGGTACTCAACATAATCACGAGGTAATGCAGTACCTGTCTGCGAACGATAATAACCGTCTGATAATAACCCTTGAATAGCATGGCCAAATTCATGGAATAAAGTTGATGCTTGATCAAAAGTTAATAGGGTAGGTTGGTCGCCAACTGGGCGAGGGTAGTTTAATACGTTATAGATAACCGGCGTTACATCTTCACCATACATGCGGTATTGTTTACGGAAGCTGCTCATCCAAGCACCACCACTTTTACTTTCACGTACAAAATGGTCGGTCATATAAATGCCAACAAAACTACCGTCTTTATCAATAACTTCAAAGTTACGAACATCGTCATGGTATTTGGGTAAATCTGTACGCTCTTTAAAGGTAACACCCCATAATTTTTCAGCGGTAAAAAATACCCCTTTTAATGTGGCTTCTAAAGAGAAATAAGGTTTCGTTTCAGCAGCATCGATATCGTAGCGAGCTTTGCGAATTTTTTCAGAGTAGTACCACCAATCCCATGCAGCAACTTTGAAATCACCACCTTCGGCGTCAATCATTTTTTGAATGTCGTTACGTTCTTCTTTGGCGCGGTTAAGTGCTGCAGGCCAAACTTTGTCTAATAAATTAAAGACATTTTCAGATGTTTTTGCCGTAGCATTCTCAAGAACAAAATTTGCGTGATTCTTATAACCTAATAATTTAGCTTTCTGATAACGTAAGCTAGCCATTTTTGCGGCAATGTCTTGGTTATCATATTCATTACCATTGTTGCCGCGCATTGTGTAACCGTTAAAAATGATTTCACGTAACTTACGATTAGTTGAATAAGTTAAGAATGGGTTTTTACTAGGGCGATGAGTGGTAAATACCCATTTCCCTTCATGGCCTCGCTCTATTGCCGTTGCGGCTGCGGCAGCGATAATATCGTCAGGTAAACCGCCAAGGTCAGCTTTATCTTCAATAACCATTTCAAAATTATTGGTTTCATTAAGTAAATTTTCATCAAACTTTATACTTAATTTACTTAACTGGTTGTTTAAATCTCTTAAGGTATTTTTATCTTCACCTTTTAAATTAGCGCCACCACGAACAAATCCTTTATAAGCTTTTTCAAGTAATGTTAGTTGGTTTATTGCTAAGTTAAATTGTTCTTTATTATCATAAACCGATTTAACACGTTTAAATAATGCTTCGTTTAATGCAATGTCGTCATTTAAAGCTGATAGCATCGGCGAGACTTCTTTATCAATAGCACGCATTTCTTCATCAGACATTGAACCAGTTAGCCCATAAAATACGCTGGCAACTGAATTTAAAAAATCGCCTGACTTTTCCATCGCTACGATAGTATTTTCGAATGTAGCTGCGTCGGTATTACTGGTAATAATATCAATTTCTTTCTTATTTAATGAAATACCATGTTTTACCGCAGGTAAATAATGACTTTTTTTAATTTTATCAAAATTAGGTACACCTAAAGGTGTCGAAAAATCGTTTAAGAATGGATTGTCTTTAGCTAAGGTGGCAGTGCTTTCTGCTTTGCTAGTAGCTGTTTGTTTTATGTCGGTGCTATTTTCAGACTGGCAACCCGCTATAGCAATACTAATACTAATAGCGAGTGGGGCAATGAGCTTAGATTTCATTATTATTCCTTTTGAATATTCAGTCCTAATTATTATGATCTTTTATTTTAATGGACTGAATTGAGGTTATATTTCGTCTTATTTGCAAATCCTTTATTAGAGGTTACAAATTTACCGACTTAGAATTCTATGATCAGAATTTAATTGGTACAAGTAACTCCTCTAAAAAATAACATATAAGGCCTATAGAGTAGGTTAAATTACTAAATGTCAGGACAATTTATGAATATTCAGGTCCTTTAGACCAAATGTTGAATATTTATGCTCCTGCTATTCCCTGTGTGATTATTATATTTCTTCCTTTGGAAGCTTTAGATTTTTTTGAGGATGGAGGGACTTTTATGCCTAATATCATTCATGGTGCTGTTAGTATCCCCATATTTTTTATTGTACTAGTGAGTCTTAAATAGAGTGATTGAGATCAAGGTATTCAAGCAGATAATGACGATATCAATGAAAATATAACTCGTTGAAAGTTATTTTAAGCGGATGATAAAAATAGTAATTGTTGGTTATCTGTCACTCTTCTATATCGTCATTGAATTCTATATAAGCCATAACGATTAAAATAGGAAAAATTAATAGTAATGGTTTATATTATAATTTATGGACATTATTGACATATAGAGGGAGGTTTTGGTGAGTATTTTAAAAAATATTTATTTATTCGCGCTTTATAGTTCGCTTTCCATTATGTCTGCCTTTTGTTTTAGTAGTGAAATTATCACGGTGCGAGTCACTCATGCACCGCCCCATTATTTCCAAAATGCCGAGGGCCATTGGACAGGTTCGGGTGTTGAAATAGTTAAGGCTGTTATCCAGAAAGCTGGCTATGAGCCTCAATATCTTTCCGTGCCTTGGATGCGTGCACTGATGTTGTTAGAGCAGGGCAAGTTAGACTTGATGATGGGATTATCTAACACTGTAGAACGGTCTAAATTTTTGCACTGGATTGGGCCTGTCAGAAATGAAGAAATGGCGTTAATTGTCAGAAACGACAACATTGATTTCCATGTCCAAAGCCTTGATGATATTGCCAGAATCGCCCATGAACGCAAAATCCCTTTTGGCCTGCAGGTTGGGGCTTTTTATGGCGAACACTTTGAGTTGCGTATACAACAAGAAGAGTTTGAAGGAGTGTTCACTCCCAACACCCATTTAAAACAGAGCTTAGGACTAACGATAGGTGGCCGTATTTTAGGTTTTTTTGAGAATAAAGCATTTATTACTTATCGAATTAAAGAAAACCCAGCATATAAACAATTAGTTGTTTATCCGTTCATAGTTAATAGTGCTCCTGTGTTTTATGGCATAAGCAAAAAAGTTTCTGCAGAGGTTTACCAAAATTTGCAAATAGCTTTTGAGCAGTTAGAGCAAGATGGTACCTTGGATAAAATTCGTAATAAACAATGGTGAAAAATATCATCTGTAGAAGTCTTCTCTTTTAAGTGAAATAGTTAACATTCTTATCCTCTTTAGAATTTTACTTCAGACGTTATCACTTTAATTTTATTACTAAATTCTTACAAAATATAATTTTGCTAGCTTCCAAGATTCTGAATCTAGGTTACACTCTAAATAACAAATTAAGTTCTCTCGTTTGGTTGTCTATTTATTTCAAAGGATAAGATCATGTTAGATCCAAGGAAAGTTAACAGTGTTGCCGATGCAAAAGCCATTATAGAAGAACGCGGTTTAACTCATATAAAAGTAGGTTTATTTGATGTCGACGGCGTGATGCGCGGTAAATATATGAGTAAAAGCAAATTTTATTCTGCTTTGGATAACGGTTTTGCATTTTGTGATGTGGTTTTAGGCTGGGATTCTAATGATGAATTATATGACAATGTTAGCTATACAGGCTGGCATAGTGGCTACCCTGATGCACCTGTTCGTATTGTTGTCGATAGCTGTCGATCTATTCCTTTTGAAGGTGATATGTTGTTATTTATTGCCGAATTTGACGGTGAAGCTGAAAAGTTATGTCCTCGTGGTATCTTACAAAAAGTCTTAAATAAAGCACATAGTATGGGTTTTAAGGTAAATGCTGCCTTTGAATATGAGTTCTTTATGTTTAACGAATCAGCTGATTCAGTTCGCGAAAAAGGCTATAAAAACCTTAAGCCCATTTCACCTGGTTTATTTGGTTATTCGATAATCAGAAACTCGGTTCACGCCGAATTATACCAAGATATATTATCGCTTTGTGAAGAGATGGATATGCCAATAGAAGGTATTCATACCGAAACCGGGCCCGGCGTAGTTGAAGCTGCCTTAGCGTATGACAATGCAAGTGATGCAGCTGATAAAGCGGCCTTATTTAAAACCTTTATTAAAGTGTGGGCACAACGTAATGAGATGATGGCTACATTTATGGCGAAGTGGTCAGGTGATTTACCTGGGCAAAGTGGTCATATTCACATCTCACTCAATCATACCGATGGTTCATCTGCCTTTTTTGATGCCGATAAAAAGCATAATATCAGTGATATTCAACGTCATTTCCTAGCGGGACAACAACGGTTAATGCCTGAATTTCTCTCGATGATTTCCCCAACGGTGAACAGTTTTAGCCGAATGGTTCCTGGTGTTTGGGCGCCATTAGATGCCACTTGGGGAGTTGAAAATCGTACTACCGCACTACGCGTAATCCCTGGCTCAGCTAAATCGCAACGGGTCGAGTATCGTTTGGCTGCCGCTGATGCTAATCCCTATATTGCATTAGCCGCAGCACTTGCTTCAGGCCTTTATGGTATTGAACATAAGTTGGAGCCATTGCCGCAGGTTAAAGGTAATGCATACGAACAAGAGCACCCTGAAGAGCTAAAGTTGCCCTCAACATTATTTGAAGCTGCAGGTCGTTTAAAGCAATCAAAAGCGGCGATTGAAATGTTTGGAGAGGATTTTGTTGCTCATTACAGTGCATCGCGTGAATGGGAGGAGCGTGAATATCGTAAACATGTCTCCGATTGGGAATTATCCCGATATTTTGAAATAATTTAATTTTGGCTATCTTATGAGTAACCCAATCGAAGAAGATATGAAACAAACCGCTAAACAACAAACGATATCGCCTATTGATGGTTCGGTTTATGTTGAACGAGAGTTGGCAGACCAAAAATACATCGATAATACCCTAGGTTTGGCGGTTGCTTCACAACGTCAATGGCGCAAAATTTCGCTTAAAGAACGTCGTAACATTTGTTTAATGATGTTGGCAGAATTTGAAGAAAATTCGGAGCAAATAGCTGAGCAATTATCTTGGATGATGGGACGACCAATACGATATGCCAAAGGTGAAATTGCAGGCATGATTGAGCGAGGTCAATATATGATTGATGCCGCCCCCAAAGCTTTGGCAGCAATTGAACTACCTGAAATTGAGGGGGTTTCTCGTTATATTAAACAAGAGCCGCTCGGCGTTGCTTTTGTTATTGCACCTTGGAATTACCCTTATTTAACTGCTATTAACAGTATTATACCGGCGATTATGGCGGGCAATGCCGTTATACTAAAACATTCAGCACAAACACCCTTATGTGCAGAGCAGTTAGCACATGCATTTACTCGGGCTGGATTACCAACAGGCGTTTTTCAGTATTTGCATTTAAGTCATGCTGATACTGAAAACCTGATCAAGCAACCAAAAATTAACTATGTCGCTTTTACAGGGTCTGTTGCTGGCGGCACCATGGTTGAAAATGCGGTATCTGGACGATTCCTTGGTGTCGGTCTGGAGCTCGGAGGAAAAGACCCCGCTTATGTACGTGCAGATGCTGATATTGAGCACGCTGTTGAAACCTGTATTGACGGAGCATTTTTCAATTCAGGGCAGTCTTGCTGTGCTATTGAGCGAATATACGTTGCTGCTGAAGTTTTTGATGAATTTGTTAACAAAGCGACTCAGCTTGTTAATCGCTATAAGCTGGGTCGTTCTGATGATCCAATGACAACTTTAGGACCAATGGTAAAAGCCTCAGCTGCTGATATTGTTCGTGACCAAGTTCGTGACGCACTTAATAAAGGGGCTCTCGCTCATATCGATGCGAGTCATTTCCCAATGAATAAACAAGGCACAGCCTATTTAGCACCTCAGTTGCTCACCAATGTTGACCACTCTATGGCGCTAATGACCGAAGAAAGTTTTGGCCCTGTAGTTGGCATTATGAAAGTTGCCAATGATGATGAGGCTATTGCACTAATGAATGATTCTGAGTTTGGTTTAACGGCGAGTGTTTTTAGTCAAAATGTTGATGCAGCGTTAGCAATTGGCGAAAAAATTGAAACCGGAACTTTTTTTCTCAATCGTTGTGATTATTTAGACCCAGGATTAGCTTGGACCGGAGTTAAAAACTCGGGCCGTGGTTGCACATTATCATCATTAGGTTATCAATCATTGACTCGACCTAAGTCTTTTCATTTAAAATTACCGAGCTAGGAAATAAAATGAATGTCGATAAATTTAACGTTAATTGGAATTACCCTACCAACATTAAAAGTGGTCTCGGCAGAGTAAATGAATTAGCCATGGCCTGCCAAGAGTTGGGGATGAAGGCACCTTTATTAGTGACGGATCCTGGACTCGCTCAACTACCCATGATTAAGCTAGCAGTAAGTACTTGCCAACAAGCGGGTTTACGCTGCAAAGTATTCTCAGAAGTTAAAGCAAATCCAAGTGTTAATAATATTTTTGATGGTGTTTTAGCTTTCCACAAAGGGCAGCACGATGGCGTAATTGCCTTTGGCGGCGGTTCAGCCATTGATGCGGGTAAAGCCATTGCTTTAATGGTTGGGCAAAAGCGGCCCTTGTGGGATTTTGAGGATGTTGGCGATAATTGGCTCAGAGTTGATGTAGAAGCTATGGCCCCTGTTGTTGCTATACCTACTACATCAGGTACCGGCTCAGAAGTAGGACGAGCCTCAGTCATTACTGATAGTAATCAGCAGCTTAAACGAATGATATTTCATCCTAACATGCTGCCTGCTATTGTCATTTTAGATGCAGAATTAACGGTCAGT
>Ga0209395_1006475_pt1 | contig 12669 bp, 11 predicted proteins | sample GOMGulsemesocosm_3_FD_184635 | JGI IMG/M metagenome (GOLD analysis project Ga0209395, IMG submission 184635) | Methane-oxidizing microbial communities from mesocosms in the Gulf of Mexico - GOM9D Gulf of Mexico (SPAdes) (version 2) | ecosystem: Environmental > Aquatic > Marine > Cold seeps... | reverse complement strand
AAATATCCGACCAATGTTTGCTCATAATGATTCTCTAAGTAATTGTCAGCTGATGATATGTTCATAGTAAAAACATTGGTAATCATTTTTTTATAGAGCCTATATAGACTGAGGCTATACAAGAGAACATGCCGTAACGGTGCTCATCAGTTTAAGGGTAATAAATGTATATCGCGCGTAGGTATAATTATAATAAAGGTAGACGGGAGGAGACTAGAACCAGATAAAGCGCTTTTTGGGAGTAATATAGCGATGAATATCAACATGGCCATACATAAAAACAGGTTCTATAAACTGCAAATCAGCTTTAGAGACAGCGCCCGATTTTATCTTATTAATAATGCCTGTTTTCTGTTCAAAACTGCTAGTGGATGCTTCCTCAACCGGGAAGTCTTCTTCATACATACCCAACAGTTCTACATATAGCGCAGCTAGCTGCTCGTTCGTCACTTGTTTCTCCATTAAAAATAGCGACCAAATGCGCTAACTGCACATATTACACTGTCGGTGCTATTTTTAAAGAGCTCAGTTATTCAAGTTATGATTAAGCTCTAAACAGCCGCACTGTTCAGAGCTTATTGAGTCTAATTTCAACACTGTATTATCGAATGCTGGCGTTATATCGCGGTTAAAGAGAGTTTTGTTGTCAAAGTTACGTTTAATTGTAACGAAGTAGGGATCACAATAACTTTCGCGTCGCCAAATTGCGCATTAAATGGCTTGCTGAAAAAGTCCAAGGTTCGCACACTGTCGATAAATTTACACGGTTGTTTAAACAGCCAAGTTTCTCTGCACTAATGCTCACGTGATCTCCTATTTTGTGAGTAAAACCTTCACCTGCGACATCTCTATCTTGTGTCGGTGAAAATAACGTACCTAAAAACAGCATAAATCCATCTGGATACTGGTGGTGATCACCGCAGGTTTGGCTCACTAAATCCAGAGGGTCACGGCTTATTTGACGCATTGAACTATGTCCTTCTAGCTCAAATCCATCCTCTCCCGTCACTTTTAGAGCAAGCTCTGCTTGGCGTACATCATCAATATTAAAATGCTGGTCAAATAGACGAATAACAGGACCTATAGAACAAGACGCATTGTTATCTTTGGCTTTACCTAGCAACAGCGCTGAGCGACCTTCAATATCGCGCAAATTGACATCATTACCAAGCGTCGCCCCTTGAACGACACCTTTAGCATTAACCGCTAACACCACTTCCGGTTCAGGGTTGTTCCAGTGCGAATTTGGATGCAAGCCTACTTGCGCCCCAGAACCGACCGCAGAAAGCGGCTGCGATTTAGTAAACACCTCAGCATCCGGCCCAATACCTACTTCTAGATACTGCGACCACATACCTTCTTTTATTAACGCTTTTTTTACTTCTTGCGCCAGCTCACTGCCCGGTACTGTCTCACTTAAATTGCTGCCAATTAATGAGGCGATACGTGCGCGAATTTCAACGGCTTTCGCGGGATCCCCACCCGCTCTCTCTTCTATTACCCGTTCAATCATTGAATTGGCAAAAGTGACCCCACAAGCTTTTATGGCTTGTAAATCACAGGGCGCTAGTAACTTAATACCAGCTACTTCACCATTGCAAATCTGCTGCGCATCTCCAAGGTCTTCACCAGTCACTGATGCAATATAGGCAACAGGATCTTCAAGTTCTAATAAATCTCTGACTGTTGGCACCTGCACACTGGTGATATCCAACATACGTTTATTGCGGATAATGCAAACACTAGGGCCCTTTAATGCCTCTCGGTATACACGCGCAACTAAATTAGCCTGTTCGCTATCCAAAGGTAAATTGCTCATTTTTAATCCTTGTTATTTGTTACATCAAATAGACTTTAAAATTTCGTCCACCAAATCCGAGCGCTGCTGTGCCAGCGGGTGTAGCACACTCATGTGATGGGTATCTTTTACTATTGTTAATTTTGCATCAGCCAAAGACTGCATCATTTGCGCTTGGCGATGAAATTCAGCACTTTCATTTTCACCCACCATAAGGTGCAGTTTAAAAGACAAGTTACTAGCCTCTTTAAACAGTGAAAAATCCGTAATTTCGCTATCACTTAAGTTCAGTTCTGGCTGCAAGAAAGAGAATTTAAGTGGTGCTAAATCATACACACCGCTGATACTAACCACTGTTGCGATATGCTCGCTGATATTAGCTTGCAACGCGCCAGCAATGGCCAAATGACCACCGGCAGAGTGCCCCACTAAAAGCAGCTTAGCGCCATCTTGACAGTATTTATCAACCAGTAAAGAAAGCGCTGTTGCGACATCATCAACCACTTGCGACAAGCGCACTTGCGGCATCAATCGGTATTCAACATTGGCTACTAAGGGCCCTATATGAGCGAGACCTTGCAGTGCAAACCTATGCTCAAGTGCGCTGAGCGCTCTCCAGTAACCACCGTGAATGAAAACAGGAATGATTTTTCCTGATTGCTCTCCCACCGTTTCAACAAACTGTCGCACATCACTGGCGTAGCTATGTTGCGTGATTGTTGTACTTTCACTAAAGGCAGCGCTGTGTTGTTGATTCCAAGCAAGGCACGGGGCGAAATCTGCTAAAATGGCAGAGAATTTAAACTGACTATCCCAATAGCTTATTGTACTTTCACTCATTATTGTCATCCTGTGCTAATGCATCTTGTAAGCGCTGCTGGGCTTCTAACAGCCATTTAGAAACGCTGGGAACACAAGGTTTATTCATTAATACCCCGACCACCAGCCACTCCCCTTGATTGTTCTTTACTATCGGTAAATACAGGCAATTAAACACCGGAGTCACCTCAAAATCGTTGTTGTTAACGACTAAGCTCAACTTCGATAAATCACCTTCGTGAGCGCTGCGACTGATCGCATAACCACCACTGCTCTGGGGGTATAAATAGTTAGCTCCCCTTCCCAAAGAAAAAGGCCCGACCCATAATTTCCCATGCTGTAAGGCGCCTATAAATGCCGTACTCTGGCTATTTTGACGTAATCTATTAAGCACAGGCTCACTGGCATATCCCAATGTGCCAACACCCCAAGCATTTAAACCTACCTGTAAAGCCTGTGCGCCCCTTACCCACTCTCCCGCACCATCTCTGGTGAGGAAGCCTTGAGTTTCCATCGCCTTTATCATGCGATAGCCACTACTGGGGGATAAATCGCAAGCTTTTGAGAGGGAGCGCGCGCTTTGGTGTGGATAACGCACCACTTCTTCTAACAAACGTGACACTTGCTCAATCGCCTTGGTGTAAGGGTCACTCGATGCCTTTTCTAGCATTTCTTTTGCATCGATACTCATGATACAAGATCCTTTAAAGGCCAACTAATATCTCCGCCGCTGAGCATTTCACGCAGCGCTTTATCGTTATATATCTTCAAACTTGGCCCTTGCGAGAGCACTACATCATCGGGTAAGTCCCAACGCACGTGCCGCTCGGCCCATTCATCCGCTTTTATTGAGACGGTTTCACAGTGTCTTGATGCGACAAAATTAAGTGCCACTTCTAAGCGTTTTGGCACCACTTTTCCCGCTAAAATAGACAGTGCAATCTCAATCGCTCTACCCCCCATTGCCGCTGGATAATCCGCTGCAAAAAACGGGATTTTATGGTGAATCGCTAACTTGTACATTTTATTTAAATCACCACCTGTATGGGCAGGAACTCCGCCACGATGTTCCACAAATGCTTCAATCGACCCGACGCCCTGCAAGCCACTATCACACCAAACACCATCTGGTACTTGGCTGCTCTTTAATAGCTGCGCCACTTGTTCTCGACCTGCACTCTCCTGCCAGTGACTGTTTATGACCGCTTCTAAATGAATATCCGGATAGCGAGCAAATACTTCCAAGGCCGCGCTCTGTCTTTTCATAGCCGGACTCGCTTGCTCTGGTCCTGATAGCATCCAGACACGGCCGCGCCCTTGTAAATGTTCAGCGAGCCACTGCGCACTACTGCGACCAATGGTTGAATCAGAAGCGGTCACAAAACTGACAAATGCCTTAGGATCGACAGGTCTTCGATCGACAGCAACCACGGCAATTCCCTGCTCGATCGCAGCCCGAAGCTGCGCTGCGAGCACTTCATCATCCGACTGCGCCGGGCTGACTAACAAAATATCAATGCCACTGACGATCAGTTCTTCAATTTGCTGCACTTGTCGCTGCGGGCTATCCTCTGCGTGCTTGACTTCTAAACTGGCGATTTCAGCACTGTGCAAGTTCGCTGCATATAATGTATTGCATACCAGCGCTACTCGCCAAGCATTAGACATAGAGGCATTGGAGAAGCCTATTTTGTAAGGCGGTTTTCTAACAAAAGCTTGCGTGACGACTGACTCTAATACATCTTGGCTCCACTCTCCCGGCTCTATAGTGCTACTGACACCTTCATTATCTTGAACGCTGCCTTGCGCGCTAAACGCCCTCCCCTGAAAACGTATTCCCAGCGGATTGAACATCAATTCCTTAGCCGCAGGCCCAAGTTTTACCCATCCTTGATCAACACGCTCTAAAAACGAAGCCTTTAACAAATGACGAATCAGAGCAAAACCTGTGGTCCTACCTACCCCAATGTGGGCTAATATAGTGGCCACCGCCTGCGGATTATTACTATTATCAAAGAGAGCGAGTATCGCCATTATCCGCTCGGCATTGGTGCGGGGTAACAGCGCCTTGTTAGTTTCATCATGACTCGCTAAAGATGGCATCTTGTTATTAATCTCTCGATTTAGATAAATACACAGCTGCCGCAAGCACAATTAATAACCCCTTGATCACTAACTGAAACTCAACTGACAAGCCCAAAATCACTACGATATTGAACAGTGACACTAAAATCAAGGTAGCCAATAACACCCCAGCTACGCTTCCTTTACCGCCACGCAAAGCAGCACCACCGATGACCGCTGCGGCGATACTGTCTAACTCATAGCCCTGTCCAGTCCAGTTGTCGACAATGCCTACATAACCGACCAGAAATAACCCCGCTAACGCCGCTAATACACCCGATAACACAAAGACAATCACCTGAATTTTACGCACCGGTGCACCTGTCATATAAGCGCTTTGCGGGTTATCGCCAAATAAGCGTAATTGATAACCAAACTTAGTACGCATCAACAGCCAATAGATCCCGACAGCAACTACCGCCAGTACTATCAAAGAGACAGGAATACCACCAATGCTACCGGTTGCCATCCAGCGAAACGTCTCAGGTAATGAGCCACCCGGCGCTCCTTTGGTATAGGCAAAGCGAATCCCCTGCAAGACAATCATTGTTGCCAGTGTCGCCAAAAACGGTGTCACCCCACGATAGGCTACTAAATATCCGTTCACACCACCGACGATGGCACCTACTGCAAGGGCCAACAGTACAATGCTGATCGTACTATCGTTAGCACCAATAGATAATACCGCGGCTGTCGCCATAATAGAGGCGACCGATAAATCTAAGCCGCGCACCACAATCACCAACATTTGCCCAAGCACCACAAAACCTAAAGGTGCTGCCTGTACTAAAATATCAGTGAGGTTATCAATCGATAAAAAGCGCGGTGACAACATTGCTGTCACCCCCCAAATAAGCACTAAAAAGAGACTGAGTAAAATAAGTTCGCGACGCTGGCTACCAGCAACCGTTTGTGTTCTCATCATCGGTAGCAGTGAGTTATTTAATAGTGCTTTCACTTTTTTGATCTCCCAACTAAGACCGAGACAGCGCAGATAATAATCACGCCTTCAATGATCCATTGATAAAAACTTGATACATTCATTAAGTTAAGTGCATTGGCCAGCAATGACAGTAAAATCACTGCTAAGGCTGTGCCTAGTACGCCACCAAAGCCACCAGCGAGCAATGTCCCGCCAACAATAACTGGCGTAATTGAGCGCAGATCAAAACCGACACCCGCTCTTGGATCACCTACTCCAAAACGCCCTACCATATAAATAGCGGCGAGCGATGCCAGCAAACCAGAGAGCATATAGACTAATACTTTGGTTTGTTTTACCGGCACCCCTGATACTTTTGCGGCCGCCTCATTGTTGCCAATAGCGTATAGACGAATGCCAAAATTACTGCGCCAGAGCATAAATGCAGTAAAGATGTATAGAAGCACTACAAAAATAAAGCCGTAGGGAACCCCACCTAAACGCGCGTATGCCACATCTTCAAAAAACAGTGCGACTGAGCCGCCCGGCTGACTTGAATGAAGCAGCGCTAAACCTGTTAAAATCGTTGAAGTCCCCAGAGTCACGATAAAAGGGTGCACCCCGATAAAAGCCGTAATTGCACCGTTAATTGCCCCTAAGAAAGCCCCTAGTGCTAAAGTGGCTGCAAATGCTAGAGCGAGTGTTTCACCATCTTGTGCGTTAAATCCGGCAAAAAAAACACAGAGCAACCCCAGTAGACCTGCAAAAGATAAGTCGATGCCGCCGCTGAGAATAACCAGCGTCTGTGCCAGTGCGATTATCGCCAATGCAACGAGCTGATCTTGCACATTGAAAATATTCGTTAAAGTAGCAAAGCGTTCTGAGCCAAAGCTTCCCAGCGCAAAAACCGCAAAAATTAGCCCGATAATCACCCAGTGCATTGTCTCAAAGCGCACCGCTCTTGCTAAATTTCCCAACCATGCACTGCTGCTTTGTTGATTTGTATTGATCATGCTATACCTCCCGCTAACTGCAATACAGCGGTTTCATCTACTTGGGGTGCATCTTCGGATGCTGCGATTGACATAATTCTATCTTCACTTATTTGATCGGCTGCTAAAGTGGCAACCATTTCACCATCGCGCATCACGCAAACCCGATCGCAAAGACCAACCACTTCTATCAACTCAGATGAGATTACCAATATCGATAAACCCTGATCTGCAAGCTCACGTAGATGACGATAAATTTCTGCCTTAGCGCCCACATCCACACCGCGAGTCGGCTCATCTAGAATCAGTACTTTTGGTTGATTCTCTAATAATCTACCCAGTAGGATTTTCTGTTGATTGCCCCCTGACAAATGACTAATAGGCAAACCTAAGTCATCAACCACCACATTAAACTGCGCCACTACTTTTGCACTGCGCTTCGCCGCCAATTCAGGCGCAATTGACAAGCTATTGGCCCCTTTGCAGATAGTGCTACTAATGTAGTTATGCGCCACTGAAGAGTTACCAAATAGACCATCGGTTTTTCGCCCTTCAGTCAGCATCGCAATACCTGCAGCAAGGCATTTACTCGGCGTGCGTTTTGCAAGTTCTACCCCTTCTAAAAACACTTTGCCACTGGCCGCTTTTGCACCATAGATAGACTGCGCTAACTCGGTACGTCCAGAGCCCACTAGCCCAGCAATACCGAGAATTTCACCACGCCCTAGGGTTAGATCAATCGCGTGATCAAAGCTTGAGTTACGTAATTGTTTAAGCTCTAAAACGACTTCATCAGTTGGATACTTCGCTTTATCGGGGAATATATCACCTAGCTCTCGACCAACCATAGCCGATATAATTTTCTGATGATCGTATTCTTTAATCGCTCCTGCGGATGTCACCACACCGTCTTTTATCACCGCGATATCGGTGCAAATTTCAAAGATTTCATCTAAACGATGAGAGACATAAACAACTGCTAAGCCCTTAGATCTTAAGGAGTTGATTATTTTAAATAAGTGTGCAGTTTCCTGTTGTGATAAAACCGCTGATGGCTCATCTAAAATCAGCACTTTAGCGCTAGTGCGCAATGCTTTGGCAATTTCCACCATCTGCGCTTGTGCAACACTTAACTCACCCACTATCTGATCCGGATCTAGCTGAATTTCTAACGACGTTAATAACGCTAGTGTATTTTCACGCAGCTTTTTTCTATCAATCAGGCCTAACCAATTTCGTGGTAATGCTTCTAAAAAGATATTTTCTGCCACACTTAGAGCACTGAGCGTAGAAAACTCTTGATGCACTACCGCAACGCCTGCGCGAATGCCCTCACTGGGTGTGCGCCAATTGACAGTTTTCTCACAAAACTCGATATGCCCTGAGCTCGGCTGATAAACGCCGGTCATTAATTTGATTAAAGTTGATTTACCTGCACCGTTTTCACCGCACAGCGCTACCGCAGTACCTGGATGTACTTCAAACTCAATGTCACTGAGCACCTGATTCGGGCCAAAAGATTTTGAGAGATTACGGGCGGCAAGAATGGCTGTAGACATATTGTTCTCCAAGCTTTTCTGCAATGCCTGCGTGGGTTCCACGCAGGCTGTGAATACAACTCGATTGAGTTGCTATAGATTAACGCGGGTAATCAGCACTAAAAGTGGCAGGGTCGTAGTCCTTGCCAACACCGCTAGACATAATCACCGAGGCTGGTTTGTCCATCAGCGCATAGTCAGCGACATAGACATCTGCTTTCACCGATTGTGTTTCATATCCTTTAGAGACAACCACTTGTTGGTTAACCTCAATACGCTTAGGCACACCTTTGCCCGCCATTACATCAAAGAGTACATCAAAGGCTTTAGCACCCATCGCTGGCGGATAGTCGACACCAATCATCGGCACGCTATGCTTAACAGATAGCTGATACATGGCATTAAAATCACCGCCGGTATGCGGTGGGATTTCCCCTTTACCAAAACCTGCGGCTTCAAAAGCTTCAATAGAACCTGAGCCCTGCAAACCTGAATCAGACCATACACCACTGATCTTTTTACCGTACTTCTGAATCAGCGCTGACATGATAGATTTCCCTTTTGCCGGAGACCAGGAGGTGTACTGTGTTTCTACAACTTCAATATCTGGGAATTGATCAAATACTTCCATCGCCGCTTTGATACGGTTTTCAGCAGGTGATGCTCCCGCTAAACCACCTAGCATAACCACTTTGCCTGCGCCTTTTAGCGACTCAGCTAACCACTGTGCTGAAATACGACCCAGCGCTTGGTCAGATGCAGTAACAAATGAGATATGATTATCTTTAGATTTCACCTCGCGATCGACCAATACCACGGGAATACCCTTGCGCTTTGCTCGGCGAACCACAGGATCTAACGCTTCAGCAGTCGATGGGCTGATCAATAGCACATCCACTTGCTGAGTGATCAAATCTTGAATATCTGCCGCTTGCTTAGAAGGGCTGTCGTTAGCGTCGGTAATAATTAAACGTTTTAACTCGCCTTTATGACGTTCAGCTGCCGCTTCAATACCGTGCAACATCGCCACGCGCCAAGGGTTAGAGATAGAAGCATTTGAAAAACCTATGGTATAAGGCCCCTCTTTTTTATAGGCCTTAGTATCAGTTATCTCAGTGTTGCCTGGGTTCCATAAAAAGGTACGTGGAGCACCTTGATAATCCGCAGATGCCGTAGCAACAACACCTAAAACACCGACAGTCATTGAGATGGCAGCCATTAAAGTACGCTTAGTTGAAACTATTTTTTTGATAGAGTTTTGCATGATTTTTCCTTTATTTTTTTAATAATCATTTTCAGGTGACCGGCTATACGGCTCTACTTTCGAGCAAACAACACTCACCGGGCGGTCACTGGTAAGTGCTATTATTTTTAATACTTTGAATTTTGATTAAGCGGCGTTTCGAGGGTCTTTATATAACTCGCCGTCTTTCATGATCATGCGTAGGTTTTCTCGCTTTTGTAGTAGGGAAACATCTTTGGTTGGATCGCCTTTAACCAATAGCAGGTCCGCTAAAAAACCGACTTTAACTTGGCCTAAACGCTCGCTCTCACCCATCAGTGCTGCGCCGTTTAAAGTCGCACACTGCAACGCTTCAACCGGTGAGTAGCCGAAGTATCGGACAAAGTGTTCAATATCACGGGCGTTCTGGCCCATAGGTGTTACTGCGAAACCGTAGTCGCCGCCAACCACTAGGCGCATCTTGCGTTCGCGCATCTTGTGGTAAGTCGCGCAGCAAGCTTCAAATTTACGGTACAGATCAAGTTGGTTACAAAGCTCGGCGCTAATTCCCGCTATTTCCCCCTCGTGCACACAGTTATGCACAAGCCCAAAAGCCGGGCCAACAAAAACACTTTCACGCACTGACTCGAGCATATCTAGCGCTTCTTCATCGGCAAAATCACAGTGGTAGATACATTCAATACCGCTGCGAACAGCCATTTTTACGCTTTTTGAAGACCGCGCATGGGCGGCAATATTTTTATTAAATGTTCTAGCTACGCTGACCAGTGCGTCTAGCTCGTCTTGTTCAAGTGGGGTGATTTCAGCGCGAGCATGAGAGACGAACTCATCGCCTGAGATGTTGATTTTTATCGTATCTACCCCATCTCTGACACACTCTCGAGCAATGCGGCGCATTTCAATAGGACCATCGCCGATCATGCCAAAGCTCTCTTGGTGCATGAAGCGACGACGCTCGTCACCTAGGCCTGCTGTGGTGGTAATTTCAGGACTCGCAGCAAGCATGCGCGGGCCTTTAATCAAACCGCTATTAATGGCGTTTCTAGCCGTTACGCCTAGCAAAGGTTTAGCAGAAGCAGCTTCAAAAACGGAGGTAAAACCGTGAGATAACAATAATTCTAAATTACTTGCGGTCAGCAACATGTGCTCTTCAGCACTGATACGGCCCAACTCTGCAGGCTCATTGATACCGACAAAGCTTGGATGTGCATGCCCCTCAACCAAACCCGGCATTAGCGTCATCCCCTGGGCTTGAATGACTTCACCGTCAAAATTCGGATCACTGTGATGACCATCGTAAACATTGAGGATTTTATTGCCCTCAATAATGACTGTCGCAAGATAAGTATCGGACCTAATTCCGTCCCAAACTTTCGCCCCTTGAATACAAATTCTTGACATGACCTGTTACCTCTTATTTTTATCAATGACCAGAGGCTAACACGCAAGAAACGACTAAATAATGGGTGAAAAGGCGATTCAATTCCAGATATTACACAAGTACAATATAAGGATCATCATAAATTGATTTCAATCAATTTGTCACTTTAAGAAACACTATGTTTGTATATTTTTGCTTCTTATTTCGCACTAAGTAGAAACGTAATATTATTTATTGAATGAAATCTTCAGCAAAACAGACGCTGGAATTAAGAAGTATTTTAGAGGGAAGGAGTATTTATTTTGCAGCAGAGATTGAAAAGGAAAATATTGAGGTGAGTAACATAACCGACATAAGGCTTTTTGAGCTCTCCTCCAAAAAAAGCTGAGAGCGTGCTTTCAGCTTTTTTCAGAAGGAGATCATTTTTTTAGCGGATGCGCTGTTCTGTCTCTAGGTCAAACAACATCACTTTATCTGAAACAAATTGAATGCTTGCATCTGTGCCGTGTTTGGTTTTCGACTCACCGCGTGATTCAACGACCACTTTTTCATCATTCGCTGTTTTTAGATAGATATATGAAACACCACCAAGCTCTTCTGTTACATCAACACGTAATGCACCTTCACCCGTTTTTAGCTCAATATCTTGTGGGCGAATACCCACCAATACTTTAGTGCCATTTGCCGGCATAGTGACATCTAATGCAAGCATGCTATCAGACAGACCTGGAATACGTACATTTCCATTATCAACAACACCTTGCAGGAAGTTCATACCAGGTGAGCCGATAAAACCTGCAACAAACTTATTATCAGGATTATCATAAAGCTCTAGTGGAGAGCCCACTTGCTCGATACGTCCATCACGCAATACCACTATTTTATCCGCTAAGGTCATCGCTTCAACTTGATCGTGAGTAACGTAAATCATGGTAGCGCCAATTTCGTTATGCAAACGCGAAATTTCTACACGCATTTCTACCCGTAGTTCAGCATCAAGGTTTGATAGCGGCTCATCGAACAAGAACACTTCTGGACCGCGTACAATTGCACGACCTATAGCAACACGCTGGCGCTGTCCGCCTGAGAGCGCTTTAGGTTTACGGCTTAAATAATCATCGAGCTTTAGAATCTTCGAAGCTTCGCCTACCTTGCGTTTGATCTCAGCCTTATCGACTTTGTTCATTTTCAAACCAAAGCCCATATTCTCTTCTACCGTCATGTGCGGATAGAGAGCATATGTTTGGAAAACCATAGAAATGCCTCGCTCGGCAGGATCCATTGTGGTGACTTCACGATCACCAATAAACATATTACCGCCTGTCGTTTCTTCAAGACCCGCAATCATGCGCAGTAAAGTCGATTTACCACACCCTGATGGACCAACAAATACACAGAACTCACCCTCTTTTATCTCTAGATCGACTCCGTGAATGACTTGCAGGTTGTCATACTTTTTGATTATTTTTTTTAGTTGTACGCCCGACATTTTAACTCCGATTGGTTTAAGGAATATAAGAATGAGCCCGCTACACCCTGAAGGCTGGACTTACTCATATATTCCTCAGCTGTTAGTTTCAGGAAAGTGCCACGATTGTGCCAATTGGCCAATTTTGTGCGCTGTTTCTAATAAGTTTTCTTTAAATTGCTCTAGTTCTTTAAGCGTATAACGCCCCGTTGAAGTGGTAATAGACAACCCACCTAGAACCCGTTGATTACTCGATATAATCGGCGCTGCTATGCAGATAATGTTGGGTTCATGCTCCTCGCGATCAAACGCAACTTGTTGCTCACGTATATTGGCAAGCTCAGCTTGAAAGTCTTCGCTGTTGGTAATAGTGCGCTCGGTGTA
>Ga0209395_1006472_pt1 | contig 12672 bp, 6 predicted proteins | sample GOMGulsemesocosm_3_FD_184635 | JGI IMG/M metagenome (GOLD analysis project Ga0209395, IMG submission 184635) | Methane-oxidizing microbial communities from mesocosms in the Gulf of Mexico - GOM9D Gulf of Mexico (SPAdes) (version 2) | ecosystem: Environmental > Aquatic > Marine > Cold seeps... | reverse complement strand
CAGCCGAAGCATAGGCAATGCCCTGCCCCATCATGCCAGCGCCGAGAATGCCAAGCTTACTAACCTTGCTCGGCTCGACATTTTTAGGACGGCTGACACCGCTGTTGATGCTGTTGAGCTGGAAGAAACCAGAGGTAATTATGTTCTTGGCTTCGGGAGTCATGATCAGAGCGGTGAGGCCGCGCGACTCAATGCGCAGCGCCGTTTCAAAGTCCACCACCATGGTGTCACCGGCCACGGCTAAAATTCGTTCGGGGGCGGGCAACAAACCGCGGGTTTTCTTGAAGGTCATGGCAGGTGTGACCGACAACAAACCAGTAATAGCTGGGCTCCAGACATCGCCACCGGGAATCTTGTGGCCCTTAATATCCCAAGGCTGTACCGCGGCATCAGGATTAGACTTAATCCAAGCTTTCGCGGCTGGCACCAGTTCGTCGTTCGAGCCGACCAGCTCATCCACCAGCCCCATTTCCAGGGCTTTGGCCGATTTTAATTTTTTACCTTCAAGCAACAATGGCAGCGCTTTTTGCAAACCCAACATGTGGATTGAGCGCACCACGCCACCACCACCTGGCAGCAAACCCAGAGTAACTTCCGGCATGCCAACGATCACCTTGGGGCTGTCAATCGCGATGCGATGATTACAGGCCAAACAAATTTCAAAGCCACCACCGAGTGCGGCACCATTAATGGCGGCGACGACCGGTACATTGAGTTTTTCCAAACGGCGCAGCGGCGCCTTGACCTTGTCCTCAATCATGCGGAACTGGCCTTCTTCTGCGCCCTCAGGCACGCAGGACAGTTCCTTTAAATCACCACCGGCAAAGAAGGTGCTTTTCGCCGAAGCCAATACCACACCGGTGAGACCGTCTTCCGTCTCTAACTTCTCTGGAATGGCCGCCATCGCCTGGCGGTACTGTTCGTTCATAGCGTTGACCGGACCGTCCATATCCATGGTGATGGTCACTATGCCATCGCTGTCCTTTGCGTAGATAAAACCGTGTATTGTCTCGCTCATAATTACTTACCTTGTTTCAATTTGTGCCGCTGCCGATGCGCGGTTGTATCGCTACCGTTGCGCCACAAATTCAATTGTCTTGTTCAAACTTGCGGTGACTGCTTTTGCTCTAAGCCCGCTCAGTTCTCTCTCAGCTCTCACTAAACCCGTTCTATGATGGTCGCAATGCCCTGACCACCGCCGACACAAAGAGCCAGCAGTGCGCGCTTAAGGTTGCGTCGCTCGAGTTCGTCGAGCATGGTGCTGACCAACATAGCGCCCGTGGCGCCAAGCGGGTGACCCATGGCAATGGCGCCGCCGTTGACGTTGGTTACTTCGTGGGAAATGTCGAGGTCTTTCATAAAACGCAACGCCACCGAGGCGAAGGCTTCGTTGATTTCAAACAGGTCTATGTCGGCGGTGGTCATACCGGCTTTGGCCAATACCTTTTTTGCCGCAGGCCCTGGCCCAATCAACATGATGGTGGGGTCGGTTGCCAACACAGCCGTGGCAACAATGCGCCCGCGTGGTGTCAGCCCCAAGTTTTTGCCCGCCTGCTCGGAACCAATCAACACCGCTGACGCGCCATCGACAATGCCGGAGGAGTTACCACCTGTGTGCACGTGATTAATAGCGGGGATTTGCGGGTACTTGCGCATCATTAAATCGTCGAAACCCATATCGCCAAGCTTGGCAAAAGAGGGACGCAAACCACCCAAAATATCCATGGTCGACTTAGGTTTAATGAATTCGTCCCTGGCCAGCACCGCGATGCCATTGATGTCTTTCACCGGCACCACCGAGCGATCAAAGTAACCGCTGGTTTGAGCCTTGTGGGCACGCTGCTGTGATGCCAGCGCAAAGGCGTCAACATCTTCGCGGCTCCAGCCTTCGAGTGTTGCAATGGTGTCTGCGCCGACCCCCTGAGGTACCGCGCCACTGTGAATGCTGATCTCAGGATCATTCACCCAAGCGCCACCGGCGGCGCCCATGGGAATGCGCGACATAGATTCAACGCCACCGGCCACCACCAGATCTTCCCAGCCTGAGGCAATCTTCATAGCGGCGAAGTTCACCGCTTCCAAGCCCGAGGCGCAGAAGCGGTCGAGCTGAACACCGGCCACGCTCTCATCCCACTCGGCGAACTGGACGATGGCCTTGGCAACATCACCACCCTGTTCACCCACCGGCGACACACAGCCCATCACCACGTCATCCACCTGACTGGTGTCCAGGTCGTGGCGCTGCTGCAGCTCTTTAAGCAAACCGGCGCCCAGCGCAACGGATTTAACCTCGTGCAGTGAACCGTCTTTTTTACCCTTGCCCCTTGGGGTGCGAATCGCATCAAAAATATACGCGGTGTTTGGCGCCATGGAGAGAACCCTGCCCTATCAAATAGAATAAAGAGAAAACAAATAATGTACGTTTTGTTCATTTTGTCTTGCTCAAGAGGGTCAAAACAATGATTATTATGGACAAAAATAGACATTTTAACCCTAGACATGAAGTTTCATCCGGAAACAAACGCCCAGCGATCTCGAATCCAGGGCAATGCTGGCGTGACAAAAGACGCACAGCGGCGAGTCAAACAACGGAAGACCCGAAAATATGCAAGACATCTCCATCCACCTCTACTTTGTACAAGCGGTGCTAAAACACGCGGCGCAACAGGGCTACGACACGGACCGCTTACTGAGGCGCAGCCGTATATCACCGCGCTTGCTGCACGAAAAGCAGGCGCGGGTGAGCGCCGAGCAATACGCAAAATTACAAGCGGTGACCATGCGGGAGATGGGCGATGAGATGCTGGGCTACTGCAAACAGCCCACCAAAATTGGCCAGTGGTCAGCCCTGTGTCACTGGTTGATTCACTGCAAAACCTTGGGGCAGGTATTAAAGCGCTACTGCTTGTTCTACAACATCATTGAGAAAAACCTGCAGCCAAAGCTGCTGATCAGTGGCGATCTCGCCACCCTTGAAATCAGCCCTTTGGAGGAGGACAAACAAACACTGGCGCCCTACGCTTTTGAACTGTTTATGTTCAGCCTGCACCGTCAATTGTGCTGGCTTAGCCAATCCAACCTGGCCATTGCGCAGGTGTGCCTACCCTACCCAGCCCCACAACACAGCAGCGAATACAGACCGATGTTCCCCGGCGCCGAGGTCGTATTTAACGCATCGAGTTGTCGCATGACCTTTGAGCGAAAACTGCTCGAGAAAACCGTTAAACAAAGCGCCGACAGCCTCGCTGAATTCCTTCGCAAACCGCTCTACAACACCATAGTTAACGCCTACCTGCAGAAGAGTTGGACACAGCGGATTAAAGACACCATTGGCGATGACCTGAGCCAACTGCCCACCTTTGCCGAGATAGCCAGGAAGCTCGGGGTGAACGACAAGCACCTGCGGCGCCGATTGAATGATGAAGGACTGAGCTACAGCGAACTGAAATCACAACTGCGCCGCGACGTGGCGATCTACCACCTATCGCAGCAACGCATATCCATTGAAGAAATTGCATTTAAGACGGGGTTTTCTGAAGCCAGCTCTTTTATTCGAGCGTTTAGAAGTTGGACGGGGGTGACCCCACTCACCTATCGGAAGGATTTATCTTAGTACACATCAATGCTGTCAACAAAGCTCTCTCGTAGGTAGTTAAGCGCAACGTATGGCGCCTAAATTCTTGCTGCATCCGTATTTGTTTCCTAGGCTTTTGAAGGATTTTAGCGGTTTCCTCTCAACGATCTAGGACAAATTAGTATATGTGTAAGAATAAGTCGAGCCTACTGCTCCTACCACTTTACACCTTCCTACACACCCCCTACGCCCTCCCCACCGAGTACTCTGGCGCCCTTAGCGCCAGCCACCTAAGCGCTTCAGGCAGTTCAGCTGAGAGCGAGGCCATAGCTGTATTGGATTTAGATGTTGAAGGGAAAGTTGGCTCGGGTCGATGGCATGTTTATATAGAAGGTACCTCCACCTCAAAGAGTGGGCACATATCGGATGTGTATGGCGAGTCTTACGCAGATGCTGGGGCCGCAGCTGACGAAGACGGTGATGGGCGTATTCAGATCTCCAATTTAGAGTACTACCACCCATTGGAGAATGGCGAATTGGTTGTTGGCTTACTATACCCCTCTGGTTTTACCGAGTCGGGGGACTGGACCAACGATGAGACCACCCAGTTTATCGGCTCCTCATTCGCCAACATCCAAACCAGCGCAAATCCAGATTACGCGCTGGGTATCGGATATACCGGCGCATTGTCCAATGACGTTTCAATTAACTTACTGGTCTCCCAAGCCCAAGGGCTCGGCGACCTCGACGGGCGCTACTCATCACTTGTCGACGAAATGGATGAGTACTTCATTGCTTCTGAAATTGCATGGTCGCTCAGCAACACCTCAATACACGCAAGCCTCTGGGCTAGCACATTGGACACCGAACGTCTTAACGGCTCAGGCACCGCTAATAACTACGGTGTAAATATCACGGTAGCCCACACCAATCCACTCGGTTTATTGGTGCTCAGGTATGGCAACGCCAATGATGAAGTCAGCGATGCAGAGTCTTTTCTTGGTATGAGCTTACAAAGAGAATTTGAAAATTGGTCATTCGGCTTAGGCACCAGCCGAACCTACGTCAGTAAAGAACTTCAGGAAAACTCATCATTAGAAGACGTCAAGCAAAGTGAGCTTTACGCACTTTATAACTTTAATGCAAAGATCCACGGGACCTTGTCGTATCAGAAAATTTCAAATTCCGGCTTTGGCGACGTGTCGGCTAACGAAACCAGCCCATCAATCATAACCTTGCGACTAAGCTACGAATTTTAGAGGCCACCATGATATCAATGTTTAGAACACTTAAAATCTCAAAAAAGATACCACTGGCCATCGCTGTATTTATCGCAATGCCCGTCATTTTATCCATCATATCAATGAACATGTCAGGAAAAATAAACGCTGGTGGCCAAGAAATATATGACAACTACTTCATCAGCGTCGTAAATCTAACCGACGCCAGAAAACAGGTTTATGAGGAACTGGTATGGCTTAAGAGCCACATCATATCTCCAGATGATGAGTCAATGTATAAGGCAGAACGGGGAATAGCATCTGCTAGCGACGCTCTGGACACTTCAATCAAAAAATTTGAAACCACATTAGATCCGGGAGAGGAAACCCGACTGTTCAATGAATTCAAAGAGAACATAAAAAAACTAAGGACCTTAAGGGAACGCATCATCACACTGAGCCAAGATAACGAAGACGTCGAGGCAGACCAGATAGCCAACACTCAGTATCGTGAGCTGTTCGAGTCGATACAAAATCAAATGAACGACATGTTCAAGACTAATGTCGATGGTGCCGAAGCCTATTACCAAAGCAATCAATCGGTTTACAACACCGCCACCAACTCTATGCTTACCCTCGCAATACTGGCGGCAGCCATTGGGGTATTTATCGGCTGGCTACTAGTCACGACCATACAGCTACCTCTTGTCAACGCAAGGCGTTGTGTTCGTGAAATATCACGAGATAACAATCTTTCCATCACCTTACCAATTGACGGAGATGATGAAATCACAGAGTTATCTGTGGCATTCAATGACATGATGGCATCGCTTAAAAGCATCATCGAAGAGATGAAGCAAGCGATGGGAATATTAAAGGATGAGTCAGGTGTACTGATGAACACTGTCGACGCATCTTCAAACGATTTAAATCAAAGCTCATCCATTCTTGATCAAGTACAAAACTCGACTTCAGAGATCACCTATGCCATTGAAGAAATTGCACAAAGTGCCACCAGTGCATCGGCCGAAGCCAATAGATCTGACCAAGAAGCCCAAGCAGGATTAACACTACAGAATGAAACAGTTCAAGCCGTCGAAAAGTTAAAAAACAACATGGGTAAAGCCAGTGAAACGATTTCTGGTTTATCCACTGACAGCGATGCCATAGGATCGGTGCTCGATGTTATTCGGGGTATCGCCGAGCAGACCAATTTACTCGCTCTTAATGCTGCTATTGAAGCAGCTCGAGCCGGTGAACAGGGGCGTGGATTTGCGGTAGTTGCCGATGAAGTTCGCTCCCTTGCACAGAGAACACAAGAATCCACCAGTGAAATTCAAGGCATGATTGAAAAACTTCAACACGGTGCTCAATCGTCCGTAGACGCCATGACTGGCTGTATTTCATCACTGGACACCACTGTTGATTTAACCACTCGTTCAGAAGAATCACTCACAGCGATATCAAAAACCATTCAAAACATCCTGCAGATTAATGACACAGTGGCAAGCGCTACAGAAGAGCAATCCGCCACAGTAAAAGAAATAACTAACAATGTTAATTCAGCCAACCAAAGCTCCAAACATACCTCCAGCTCTTTCGACTCATTAAAGGGAAGCAGTGAACGATTACTCTCAGTGGTCACCAAATTTGAACCCATGATAGGAAAGTTTAAACTTTAAGTGAGATACAAAAGGGCACATAAAGTAGCCGTCACGGAACTGCTGCTTTATGTGGCCCACAACAAGCTAGTAAATGTAGCTGGCCGTCAGACCAAAGCTGCGCGGGTCGCCGAAGGTCAACACGTTTTGCGCGCCAAACACGGACCAAGAACTGCCACCGCCGGTAGTATACTTCTCGTCAGCGAGGTTCTTGCCCCACAGCAGCAGCTTGTAGTGACCGGAGCCCTGGCCAAACTTGATCTCGGACCAGGCCAGCGAGGCCCCCAGCAGCCCATAAGCGTCATGATCTACCGAGCTCAGCACGGCGGTTGAGGCTGCAAAATCACCCTGATAGCTATAGCTAGTACTGGCCGCCAAGGTGCCATTGTCCAGGTCGACCTTGTAGTTCAACCCGATGTTGTAGCTGTTTTTAGGGCTGAAGGAGTACTCATCGATAAACTCGAAGGTACCGGCTGGCGACTCAAGCTGATTGACGCCTAGCTGGGTATCGAGATAACTGTAACCGGCGTTAAGGGTCAGCCCCTCCAACAACAATATCGTGGCATCGACTTCCAGGCCTTTGATGCTGTTGCCATCAACGGCCAGAAAATCACGTTCGCCAGGTGTCGCGCCCGTCTGCACGCTGACCTGGGCGCCATCTATGTTCATGGAGAAAACAGCGGCGTTGAGGCTCATCCGCTGTTCCCACAGATGCCCTTTAAAACCAAGCTCGTAGCTGACAATTTCCTCTTCCTCGATACCCTGCGCGAATAAAATGGCGTTGGCCGAGCGCTGGGAAGTACCGCCTGATTTAAAGCCGCTGACCGCCTTGGCGTAGACGTTCATGGATTCATTGAGGTCAAAGCTCAGCGTCAAGGACGGATTAAAGTTAGTGAAATCCTTGTCGTACTGGGCGTTGTCGATCGGCATCGCCAGATTCATATTGGTGCGCAGCGCCTTGCGGTTATCAACCGAATAGCGAGCGCCGAGGGTCACGTGCAAGCGCTCGTCCAATGCCAGTGGCGTATAGGTTGCCTCGCCAAACAGGGCGATGGATTTATTCTCGGTGGCGGTGGTGTCAGTATCGCGCGGCTGACCCAACTGGATGGCCGCAGTAGTGCTGTCGGCCTCATCCTGATAGAGGTACAGGCCCGCCACATAGTTGATGCGATCGTAGTCGCCGAGTAGCTGAAACTCTTGCGACAGTTGCTGGAAGTTGGTTCTTATATCGTTGCTGCTGGCCGCGCCACTGAAGATGGCACCATTGCCCTCGAGGCCCGTCAGAGTATCGCTCTTACTGCGGTTAGAAAACTCGCGATAGGCTGTGATCGACTTAAAGGTCAGCGAGTCGTTCAGCTCCCAGTCTGCGTTTAGGGTGTGACCGGTAATTTCCAGGTCATTGAGCTCTATCTCACGCAGGGAGCTGGCGCTGTCCAAGCGTTCGGCCGACACATCAGTAATATTAACAAATGGAAACAGAAAGGCATCGGGGTTGAGGAGGGTGATCTGCTCGAAGTTTTGGCTGTCGTGCATCGAAGCCTTTTCATAGCGGTAATCCAAGGTCAGCGCATCACTGGCCTGCCAGGTCAGGTCAATCACCACGCTGTCGCGCTCTTCGCTGCCAAAATCGACACCCAGACCGGTGTTCTCAATAAAGCCATCTCGCTCGGATATCAGGTAGTTAACCTTGGCGGCCAAGGTATCGGTGAGCGGCAGATTGACCATGGTGCGGGATTTAAACAAGCCGGCGTTGCCGGTGCTGAAATCCTGCTGGAATTCGAGGCCGCTGGTGCTGGCGCGTCGGGTGACAATATTCACCGCACCACCGGTCGCGTTACGACCGTAGAGGGTGCCCTGGGGGCCGCGCAAGACTTCCAATCGCTCGACATCTACGCCCTCAAAGCCCGTGCCAAAGGAGGTGCCGATATAAACCCCATCCAAATAGAGGGCCACGGATGGATCCTGGGTCAGCTGCACGTCGTTCTGGCCAACACCGCGGATAAACAGGCGCACCGCACTCGGGTCATTGTTGAAGGAGTTGACCACCAGATTGGGCACCGTGGCGGCAATATCGGTGAGGTCATCGATGCCCTGGGCCGCCAGTTGCTCCGTGCCATAGGCGACCACGGAAATCGGCACATCCTGCAGGGACTGCTCGCGCTTCTGCGCCGTGACCACTATCTCCTCCAGTGCCAGAACACTTTCACTTTCGGCGGATACCTGGGCCGACATTTGGGCGGCGCTGGCGGCGACCATTGCCGCCAACAAACAGGGTCTAAATCGAGATGGGCTTAACATGGCTATTCCTCTTTTTTTATATGTACTGAGTACTTTCTTATTAATTAAAAGATAAATATTGATACTGAATAATAGTCCATCGTCTATCGACAACGGGTCAGGGCAAGCGAATGATCGGCTCGCACAAGGCGCTTGCTCAGCAGAGCCTTGCCGTTCTTACACAGCTCGCGAGCCGTGGTGTCATGCCATCATCGCCGCAAAGACCTTGCCCATGGTTTTATATTCTTTACATGTCTCTAGTTAGATCTTTTACTTTTCTCTTGAACCTAGTTCTGCCTTTATATTCTCATTTCTTGCCAATACATTTTTACCACTTTTAAATTCTTATTTTTTATACTTTAAGAATAGTTAAAGCATAAAAAACAAAAACTCAAAAAATCGAACCCTTAAACGAAAAAGGGGTTGGCTGAGACAGACTCAGCCAACCCGGCACATCAGTAGTTATAGCTGGCGGTGAGGCCAAAGCTGCGTGGGTCGCCGAAGGTCAACAACTTTTGTGCGCCAAACGGAGACCAGGAGGTGCCGCCACCGACCGTGTACTTCTCGTCGGTCAGGTTCTTAGCCCACAGCAACAACTTGTAGTCACCCGAGCTCTGCCCCAACTTGATCTCGGACCAAGCCAACGAAGCCCCCCAGAGGCCGTAGGCTTCGTGATTCACATTGAGGGCCTGGTTGGTCGAGCTGGCAAAATCGCCCTGGTAACTGTAGCTGGTGCTGGCCGCCAACTGGCCATTGCTCAGGCCAACCCGGTAATTAAGCCCGAGGTTATAGCTGTTTTTAGGGCTGTAGGTATAGTTGTCGATGAACTCGAAGGTTCCCGCTGGCGACTCTAGCTGATCGGCGCCCAGCTGGGTGTCGAGATAGCTGTAGCCGGCGTTAAGGGTCAGCCCCTCCATCAACAACAGAGTGGCGTCAACTTCCAGACCCTGAATGCGGTTGCCATCGATGGCCAGGAAATCACGCTGACCAGGTGTCGAGCCAGTCTGCACACTCGTCTGGGCACCGTCTATGTCCATGGAAAATACCGCGACGTTGAGCTGTGCCCGCTGCTCCCAAAGGCTGCCCTTAAAGCCTAGCTCGTAGCTGATGATCTCTTCTTCATCGATACCCTGGGCGAATAAAATAGCGTTAGCCGAGCGCTGGGAAGTGCCGCCCGACTTAAAGCCGCTGACCACCTTGGCGTAAACGTTCATGGACTCATTCAGGTCAAAGCTCAGGGTCAAGGACGGATTAAAGTTGGTAAAATCCTTGTCGTACTCGGCATTGATGATCGGCTCAGCCAGATTCAGGTTGGTGCGCAGTGCCTTGCGGTTATCAACCGAGTAGCGCGCGCCGAGAGTCAGACGTAAGCGCTCATCCAACACCTCTGGGGTGTAGGTCGCCTCGCCAAACAGAGCGATGGATTTATTCTCTGTGTGGGTGGTGTCGATATCGCGAACCTGTCCCAACTGAATGTTTTCGAGGCTGCCGTCCGCCTCATCGCTATAGAGGTACAGGCCCGCGACATAATTAAGACGGTCATAGTCGCCCAACAGTTGCAGCTCTTGCGACAGCTGCGAGAAGCTCGTGTTCACCTCGTTGAGGCTTGCCGCGCCACTGTAGATAACGCCGTCGCCCTCGAGGGTAGACAGGGGGTCGCCGTAGCTGTGGTTATCAAACTCGCGATAGGCCGTGATCGACTTGAGGGTAAGTCCATCGCTCAGCTGCCAATCAGCCTGCAATGTGTGCCCGGTAATCTCCAGATTATTGCGCTGGATTTCACGCAGCGAGCTGACGCTGTCCAAGCGCTCGGGCGACCACTGGTTGATGTTGGTAAAGCCAAACAACAGCGCATCGGGGTTAAGCTCGGTGATCTGCTCGAAGTTTTGGCTGTCGTGCATCTCCGCTTTTTCGTAGCGGTAGTCAACGGTCAGCGAATCGCTGGCCTGCCAGACCAGATCGATCACTGCGCTGTCGCGCTCTTCGCTGCCAAAATCTGCACCCAGCCCCGTGTTTTCAATAAAGCCGTCGCGCTCGGAGACCAGGTAGTTAACCTTGGCCGCCAGGGTATCGGTGAGCGGCACATTGACCATGGTGCGAGACTTAAACAAACCGGCGTTGCCGGTGCTGAAATCCTGTTGGAACTCAAGGGCATCAAGGCTGGCGCGTCGGGTGACGATATTGACCGCGCCACCCGTCGCGTTGCGACCGTAGAGGGTGCCCTGGGGACCGCGCAAAACTTCCAGGCGCTCGACATCAACGCCTTCAAAGCCCGTGCCAAAGGAGGTGCCAATGTAGACACCGTCCAGGTAGAGAGCGACCGATGGATCCTGGGTCAGCTGCACATCGTTCTGGCCAACACCGCGAATAAACAGGCGCACCGCGCTCGGGTCATTATTAAACGTGTTAACCACGAGGTTGGGCACCGTGGCGGAAATATCGGTGAGGTCATCAATGCCTTGGGCCGCCAGTTGATCCGTGCCATAGGCGACCACGGAAATCGGCACATCCTGCAGGGACTGCTCACGCTTCTGCGCCGTCACCACAATTTCTTCCAGGGCCAGGTATTGTTCACCTTCGGCGAACACTTGACTGGACATTGAGGCCGCACTGGCGGCGACCAGGGTCGCCAACAAACAGGGCTTGAATCGAGATGGCATTAACATAGTTCTACCTCTGTGTATTAATCGGTACTTGAGTACTTATTACTTATGATTGCTTATTACTTATGAGTGTTTACTTTCATCTGCTAGCGGCTAACCACCAGCGTAACGACGGCTGATGGCCGACTGGCGTAATCGAATGACCTGCTCGCGCTCGGCAAGACTCACCATTGGCGTGCTCGTAGGTAATAGCTCGCGCAGAGTCGACACCTTCACCACGCGGGCGTCCAATTCAGTGGGGTACTCTTTGCAATAGGTCCAGCGGGCAAACAGTGAACCCTCAAGATAACCAGCGGTGTCCAACCAGTTGGGCACCCCTGGGTCTGTCGCGCTGATGACGTAGCGAATCTTGCCGTCGGCATCCACCTTGCGCGAATGGTTGTTAAGGCTCGACTGGCGGTTGGCGTAGTCCAGTGACTCCATCCAGGGGTTGGCCAGCTGGATGTTGGCGAAACGACAGTCCATTTCAGGCACCGTGATCAACAGCGCCTCACCACTGGCCAGCTTGAAGTAGGCACGACTGGTGGCCTGGGCTGGATCGCTCATCGGCAGAGACGGGTCGCCCAACTGGGGCACAGGCACTTCATTGGGGCTGAACTTGAGTTGGAAGAGGATACGGTGGGCAACCGTTAATATCTCGCGCACTCCGCGCACCATCTTCAGAGACTCCTGCAGCTGCGCCACCACCTCATCGGGGGTAGGTCGGCCAGGACTGGTGCCCAGGGTGTTAAGGTTAACAATCTCCCAATCGCCCTCATCACTTTCCTGCCAGTTGGAAACCAAGCGGCGAATCACCACATTGTCCGCGTCACTCTCGAGCTTTAACCAATTTCCCGGCTGCGGCTGCTCACTGAGGATCAGCTCAAAGCTGCCGTCGTCTTCTACTTCGAGTTCATCGGAAGTAATACCGGAGATGGTGCGCATGTCGGACATAGCGGTATAACCCAACATGCCGCTGTAGACATTAAAGGTCACCAGATCAAAGTTTTTGATATTGCCGCGAATGCGGTAGCTGTGATCACCGCGCAGGACCGAACTCAGATAGGGGTTATCCGGGTTGTCCCAACCGATACGTGCCACGCTGTTGGGGAAGCGTACAAACAGCGGGTAGTCGGGATTATTGTGGTCGGTAAACTTAGCGATCATGGTACTTAGGTAGCGCGCCATGTGACGATAGCCCTCGGCCGACGTCTGCTGATCGTTGTTAAAGGGTGCGTTTTGCACCAGCTCACCCAACGAGGCAATCTCCTCGGCAAAGGCCACCCAGGCCTCATTCA
>Ga0209395_1006471_pt1 | contig 12673 bp, 11 predicted proteins | sample GOMGulsemesocosm_3_FD_184635 | JGI IMG/M metagenome (GOLD analysis project Ga0209395, IMG submission 184635) | Methane-oxidizing microbial communities from mesocosms in the Gulf of Mexico - GOM9D Gulf of Mexico (SPAdes) (version 2) | ecosystem: Environmental > Aquatic > Marine > Cold seeps... | reverse complement strand
CAAAGCGCACGTTTCATTGAGTCTTGTGCGACTGCGCAGTACGTCCGAGCGAGGCCTAGGGCTCAACATCAACGCCGTCTACAACAAGGCCAGTGAAGCCAGTCTGGCATTTGAGACCTCTCGTCGCGCGATTGAAGGGGCCAGCTCGCTGGCGGGAAATATCACAGACACGTCCAATCGCTGGAATACATCCAGCTTCTTCTTGGATGCCTTGAGCAGCTTTGGCGAAGTTACTGTGCTGCGTAACAAAGATTTTGTGCTTCGTAATCATTCCACGTACCTACTGGGTAAGGGGCGCAATATTCCGTATCTAGAATCGGTGGGCAATACCAACACGGCAGACGTAGGGGCTACCGAGACCTCAGAGATTGTCGAGAAATTTGCGGGGTTTGGCGTGGGATTCTATACCCGCATTCTCAATCGTGATCGAGCGCTGTTTAACGTACTTTTGGACCTGACGGACTTTGCACGCTTTCAAACTATTCAAGTGAATTCCGATCAATCCTCAGACGTGCCGATCCTTGATCGGGAAAGTCATCAGCAAGAATACGAGCTGCGCGACGGCCAAAGCCAAGTACTGTTGTCGCTCGATCTCAGTGAGACCAGCCGTAACGATGACTACGTGGCCGGCAAAGACAATTGCCTCGCCGGTTGCAACCAATCGGAATCCACACAGCGTGAGTACCTGCTCTACGTGATGACGGTTAAGGTGATCTGATGAGTTTGTCGTTTTCTGGGATTCAATCACTGTGGAGACGTGACGAAGAGTTTCCGCTGACCCTGCGGGTCAATCACAAGTTACCCCATACCCGTAAGATCGCCGGTAAAACGGTTGCCTTTAGCCTAGAGTGGCACAGCGTTGACGATGATCGAGCCGCGATGTTAAAGCGAGCCTGCGACGACTCTGAAGGTGCTTACGGCGTCGTGATGAAAAGCGCTCATGACCATGAGGCGAATCCATCAGTCGTTGATTCCGAAACCGTCATTGGCGTGGCCGCAAAAACGCCGAAGGTCAAAAGCTGGGCGTGCGCCGCCTCGATCGCCGCCACGCTCTACGACACCGCTTTGATCGTGCTGCGACTCGATGAGGATCGCTATTGGCTGTTGGCGCTGTGCAACGCGCTGCCCATTCCTGGCAAAGATTGGGTCGGTTCAGAGATGGAAGTCTCTGCCATCGCCAACGATTTACTCGCGGCCTTTGATTTTGAGTGCTTAGGGGATCGCGAGTTTTGGGATCGTCGTAACCTCGATCTAGAGGCGTCGTCGTCCAGTAAATCGCTAACACTTGACGAGTTGCTCACGGCCGATCGCGTTCATTCAGCGCCGGTGCTGCGAGTCTATCGCAACCACCACACGCCCAAGCTCGTTATCGCCGCTGCGCTCTTAGCCGTGATCGCTTTAGGCAATGGGTTCGGAGCACAGGCGCTTGACTGGGTTAAGAACACCTTCACAGAACAAGGCGAGCGCGACCGCCTTGTGGCACTGACTCAACAGGTAACCGCTGAAAACGCACAATCGGCTCAACACTTTAATCGGATTGCCAGTAACTACCCACTCGATCACTGGATCGAGCGATTGGGATCCACCCTTGATCGCTTGCGCCTAACCGCTCGTGGCTGGAACTTAACCAAGCTCGAATGCGGAGCCGGTCTACCGTATTGCCTAGCGACCTGGTCGAATACGGGCAAAGGCACCTACGCGGGCCTCAAACAATCCATATCAGGCGTTGGGGAGCTCTCCGTTGAAGCGCCGCAAACCGTGAAACAGACGGTGCCGATAGAGCCCTATCAGCCGCATACCTTCTCAGACCTTGAAGTCGTGAGTCGTGTTGAAGCGCTTCCGAGCCAAGAAGAGTTGCTGGTCAATCATTTCAGTCTTCTGCAAGCGTTGACCATCATTCCCAGTGTGACGGCAGGCATGGACATTAAGTCTCAAAAAACCATCGGCTACCCGTTAAACCTGCCGTCCAATTTCCCCCTACCTCGCATTCAACCGTTTCAACTCGGTCAGTGGAATTTGGAAGGTAACGGTTTGCGCGAGTTGATGGGATCGTTGCAAAAAATGGATCCTCAAGTGTTCTTTGGAGAGTCCCTCACTCTCACGATCAGTATCACTGATGCTGGTGTCGTCAATACCCACTGGGTTGTTAAGGGGAAGTATGTTTCAAAAACGAGTTAAGTTAGGCGCGTGGTGTTTTATTGGTCTCATGGGGTTCGTCGGCACGCCGGCTATCGCAGAAGAGCCTGGCGTATTGAAGGATGCCGCTGCGGCCACGCCAAACGCTGCAGCAGCCAAAGGCCAATCACTCACGAACGATTATCGCTCTTTTGTGGACGATTTAATCGCGCAAGAAACGCAACCGGCGATCGTCACTGCGTCTCACGCGGAGCCTACCGTTCAGGATCCTGCGTTACTGGGCGCCTCTGAGCACAGCGCACCCGCCTTCGAACCGGCGCTGCATTTTGTGGGCGTTAACCGCCTCGGTAGCGGCCCTCTACTGGCGGAGATCTTCTATCGGGGTACAACCTCTCATTATGAGCTCAAAAGTGTGCTGCCAACGGGGCAGGCGCTCTCGGCCATCACGCACACCTCAATCACTCTGAGTCAGACTAGCCAAGATGATGAAGACACCACACGCACAACCTCCGTTGTGTTGCCGCTGACGTCGATCAAGGAGGCCCAGCAAGAGCGTCAACGATTTAAAGATGACGCCAGCTTCTATCAGTCTTTGGGGTTGGGGAGTCGATAATGGCTGCTGCAGCGCTCTCATCGACCATTCAATCTCGCATGAGCACAATCCGAAAACGTGAAGACATTGAATCGCTGGTTATCGAGTGGCGAGACTTATCGGCGTTAGGCGGCGAGCTGGAATTACCGATCTCCAGCCGTAAAAATGTGGCCATCGTCGGATCCGGCAATAACAAACAATGCACACTTCTGGTTACGCGAGATCGATACCCGTCGTTGGATTACTTTCGGGCAACCGATCGAGCCGTCAAAGCGGGTTTTGTGGTCAGTCGCCACTTTGTGGAGCGCTCCGTTCTGCATCTCTTGTTGTCGGAAAAGACCGAAGACGATCAGCAGGTGGTTACGCAGGATCATCAAATTTTGTTCAACAAATTAATGGAAGAGGCGCTTGAGAAAGGTGCCTCTGACATTTTGTTGAATCAAAAGGGTACTCGGTTTGAATCGTGTTTTGATGTCAACACCATGATCTCTAAGGGGCAGGACTATTCCATCGAGGAAGGCCATGGAATGATGCGCCACCTGTACCAGAATTTGGCGGACGATGATTCTGTCGATGACAGCTTTTTCAAACCCAAAGTGTCGCAAGTGGCCGCCGCGGACAGCAGTTGGTCAGGGCATTTAACCCGCATTCGATTTCAGTCAAAGCGCTCATTCCCGAGCGGGGCGGACTTTGCCATGCGTCTTTTGCGGATGTCAGAAGATGGCGGTTTTATGGGGTATGACGATCTCCGTCTTCCGCCGACTCAAGCTGATCTGATACGGCGGATCATGAAGAAGAATACGGGAGCGACAATTTTTTGCGGCGCGACTAGCAGCGGAAAAACAACCTCGATCAAGGTCGCGCTTGAGGAAAAGGCGCGCAACAACCCCGAGATGCTCATACGCTCTTTGGAAGCTCCGCCCGAATACATCATTAAAGGTATTCGCCAGCACGCGGTGCGAGAAACCAAAGCCGGTGATCTTCATGTGATGGCCGATGAGGTTAAAGAGATGATGCGCATGAACCCTAAATACATGTTCTTAGGCGAGGTGCGCGGCTCAGAAACCGGCACCTTGTGCATCGACATGCTGCAATCAGGTCACGGGCTGGTGACGACGTTACACACCACCGGCCCATTTCAAGCGTTCGACCGCTTAGGATCGGCCTCTATTGGTGTTACCAAAGACATCACCACCATGCCAGGCAACGTCAACGCATTGATTTATCAACGTCGTTTACCGACTTTGTGTGAGCACTGTCGACTCAGCTCAAAAAGCGCGCCGAGCGAACAATTCGCCGGCGAATCAACGTCGAGATTGTTGTTGCTCAACCACGACTTGGATCTTGTGCACTTTCAAAACCCCGAGGGGTGCGAGCATTGCCGTTACACTGGCATTGGCGGCAGCCGTGTTGCGATGAACGCCGTACAGCCCGATACCGCCATGCTCAAAGCCGTTCAAGCGAGTGACATGGAAGCGTTCGATCACGGCTGGGTCAGACGCTGTGAAAGCAGCGGTTGGGGGAACGCCGTTGAAACGGATCTTTATCACGCGCTGCGTCTGGTGCTCAGTGGGGACATTTCTCCGCTGGTCTTAGAAGAAGAGTACAGCGAACTCGACCCCACGATGCTGCGTGAACAATGTCGTACTTGGACTGAAGATAAGGGGTTCGCCTGTGGCCTCTAACGTGACCACAAACGCCGCATCCCATCGAGCGGTGCGCCGCCTTGCCTCGACCTTATCGGGCAAACACCTTTATCGATCTCGTCTCTACACACTCTTAGCAACGTACACACAAGCGCGCAATAAAACACAGCTGACGACCGTTTATGAGCAGCAAGCTCAAAAGAAGTTACAGCAACGTGACGAACTGGGGGCTCGGCTATTTGGGTATTTGACCGAGCTCACACGGCAATCCAATTTGTCGCCACTACGGGCATTGAGCATGATATTGCCCAAGGACGAAGTGGCGATCATTGAGGCTCACCCGTCAGATCAGTTGGACAAAGGTTTCAAGCGGGCCGCTTTTTTAGCGACAAAAAAGTACGAAATCCGCGCCGCTTTTACCTCGAGCCTGATCATGCCTTTCATGGCTCTGGCCGTCGGACTGATGACCTCTTACTACTTATTGAGCAATCAAGTACCGATTTATCAATCGGCGCTGCCATTGGATTACTGGCCCAGCATCGCAAAGCCCATGCTCACGCTCTATGCGATTTTTGTGACCTACCTTCCGGTGACTGTCGGCGCAATCATTGCCCTCATCGCGTGGATCAAGCTCTACAGCTTACCAGCCCCGCCTGGAGGCCATCGCCGCTTTGTGGATCCATTGCCGCCATGGTCCGTCCAGAAACGTCTGCAAGCATCAGTATTTCTAACCTCTCTTGGCGTGCTCCTGCAACAGAAAAACACTTTACGCGCAGCGCTAGAGTCACTCGCTAGCGTGTCCCCGCTGTACTTGGCAACATTTCAAAAGCGCATGTTGCGACAGATAGAGGCGAACTTACCGGCCTCTCAAATCATTGGGTCAGAAATCTTTGAGGTGGAAACCCGTAACTATTTGTCTGACTTCGTCGACCAAGAAGGGCTGCCAGAATTGATGCAACAACTCGGTGAGGAGCGTCTCAACCACATGGCCAAAGACATTGAAAATCTCTCCACGCTGACCGGCAGTTTGATCATTATGATTTCCATGTTGTTCAGTATGTACGTCACATTTACGGGGTTCGAGTTAAACCAAGCCATGCTGGCTTACTACAAGTAGGAGAGTCCGATAACCGCTCAGTAAGACCACAAGAAAGATTATTTTCAAGAAACACCATTACTTTACCAACCACTAGGACAACATTATGAAAAACAGACCACAACCGAACGGCCTCAAAACACAAGCCGGTTTCATGGGCGTCGAGATGAACATGGCCAATTTGGTCTATGGCGTTCTCATTATTGCCGCCATCACCATGGGGCTCAATATGTTGGGCAATGCCAGCGTGGGGCAACTTACCTCTGGTCATCGAATCATTGTCGACAACGTTCGATCGAACTACAAAAACACCAGTGTGACCACAGGGCTGAATAACACTGTGGCGGTATCGCTCGATGTTGCACCTCCTACGTGGATGTCCGGCACGGCCAGTATTGTGAACAATTTGAACGGGGCTGTCACCGTGGCCACCGCCACAATCTCTACCACGGGCGATGCGTTTACCGCCGCACACGCAGGCCTAAACGCCGATCAATGTCGCGACTTCGTCAACGACATCTTCCCAGAGGCCTACACCATCGTTGTAGGTTCGACGACGGTGAAAGCTGCCGGCGCAACGGTTTCTAATCCGGCCACCATAGGTACGGCCTGCAACAACGCCACCAACACGGCGACGCCGCGTTATACACGTCAATAAAGTACAGTAGGAGCTGACCATGTCGCTGAAACGCCAACGATCGCGACCATCCATGTCGTTGCCACGTGCAGCGCGTGGTTACATACTCATAGCGTCATTGTTCGCATTGTCGGTCTTCTCGGTATTGGGTTTTGTCGCAACACAAAACTCGATACAACAAGCGAGAGTCGACGCAGCGCATCGCGCCGGCACGATGGGGGCTCAATTCAAGCAAGCCTTGCGAGCGCTCATCGCTCGAGAAGGCACCGGTGTGACAACTGGTGCCTTCACCGGTACCAACTGGCTGAAAGACTCCGGCAGTTGCGCTGGCGCAACGGGATCGGCTCGGTATCTGCCTTGTGAGTTTCCGAACTTTTTACCACTAGAGCTTGCCTACAGCACCGTAGTGACATCTGCGGGCGGCGTTGTTACGGCGACAGTGAGTTTTGGTACACCGAGTGTGGGCGGCGATGCCAAGCCTACACTTGCAGGAGAGGTCGTGTCTGCCATCAACGGCACAGCGTCAGATTACTCTACACCGGCCACTCAAACCTATTACGCGGCCAACAACGATGTCACCACTGGCGCTATTACCTTGGTGGTCACGAACGCTCAAGAGAATTTGGAGTTTGTAAGGGTCAACGGGACTTCCACCATCACGGCGAATCATGACTGGAACAATTTTTCTATCAGTAACCTTCGGAATTTGGGCGTTAACGGCGCGGTAACCGCAGGTACGGTGTCAGCGACGTCAATCAATGCTACCAGCATTAACACTGGGACGGTCACAACATCCCGAACGACTGACCGTGATAATAATGGTTATTACAGTGACTTAGATGGTACTACCAGACTAAATTACGCAAACATTAATCTAGTGAGATTGAGCAACAACTATGTCGCCGGCGGTGGCTGCTCTACGAAACAAGTCGGTACCACTAACACTGGCGAATTTCTCAGCTGCGTCAGTGGTGTTTGGACTAAGGCCGGCGGCATGACCGTAACGTCAGCGGGCTCGAACTCGAATGGCCTGTGGCGAATATGGTCGGATGGGTACAAGGAAATGTGGTCTACCAGTACCTTTACACTACGCAGCCAACAGACGAGAACTCACTCGTTCCCACAGCGTTTTTCTCAAACACCCATTGTTACGGTAATGGACGTTCGACGAGTAGATTCACTATTGAATGTATCGCTAAGAAGCACTCCAACAACCAGTGCCTTCCGAGCAACCAACAGTGGAGGTTGCTGCACCAAAACCTATATGTGGAAAGCGTCCGGGTATTAGTTTTGACTCCTGCGTGCCAAGAGTGAACCTTCACGATCCGCCTGATAACCGAACCCGACGATCTTAAATTGAGGTATCTACTTTCCGTGGGGAACTTGGGAGGCTAACGTCGTCATTTGTCCTGCCAGCGTGCTGGCGGTGCAACATGGCCTTGTTAAGTGCTGATAATAACACTGACTTGAAACCACTCTTTGTTCATTTTATCTAGAACAACGAGTGACAGTTTTGTAAGTCCGATTGCTGCCGCTTGCTAGGCATTCTCGTTGACTAAACCATCAATAAAACTAGCGAATTTACCATGGTAATAGTTATTAGACTGTACTTCACTCCAAGCCCATAAAAATGCTGGTTTTTTAAGTGAATCTTTAATGCCCCCTCTCCACAATTTCCACACTCGATTATCAATAAGATTTTCTGTGTGTAAATAATATTCCTCTGAGCATAAATCAAAATATGCTCTTAACCATCTTAGGTTTTCCTCATTCACCTTAGAATCTTCACTAGGTTGGAAAGATGATGATTCAATTTCAATTGGGAGATTGACCAATATATCCTGGTAGCGTTGCGTATAAGTCAGAAATGTATGCATTTTAGATTGTTTGTTACTTTGCCAAATTTGCCAAATTAATGCTGCTATTGCCACGAATGCGGCAACCAATGCAATGCAGTTTGAAATGCTCATTATTCTTCCTTAACTTTCCTTATGCCTAACGACGCCAACAAAGGCGGCCGAAACGTAGTGTAGGCCGTCCAGTGTAATGCGTCTTTTGCATTGCACTATTGTGCTGGGTCTTGTTAGCCTTTTTATTCACAAAATTCGCCATAGAACCCAGAGAGTAGCCGTAAGCCCAACAATTAAAACTGAATAAAAGAGCCAAGAGAGCTTTATTTTTTCATCGGGGTTATCAGGAACCTCGTCAATTGATTTACCGTACCGCCATGCATGCATGAAGCTATCTGAAAGTTGGCTTCGTATTTGAACCAGACGCCTTCGTCTGACATCAATTGATAAAAATAGGGTATGAATTACATACCAACCAGCACCGAAAATTAATATTGGTACTGTAGCAAGTATTACTTGCTCGATACAAGACTCGATTTTTACAGTCTTGGCGATTGCGATGACCACACCAAATAATAGAAGGGCATAGTTGGTTGTGTGCCACTGCTGACTTTTAAAACTGATGATCTCTTGTACACATGCGCCATACAGAATATCCAAATATTCGTTGCTTTTTTCTTCCATCAGTAATTCTCACAATTCGAGCTGAATTTTTGGTTAACGTTCAGTTAACCGGCGGAGGCGTGATAACGCCGGAGTCCTGGTTAAACTGCTTGTTGGCCGCTTGCTCTGCAGCATTACTTTTAATGTAACTAAGAAACCCGTCTTTAGGTTTGACTTCAAAATTTTGGGTTGTAGTGGATACAGTCAACCTCAATCTGTGAAAATTCCCTGCCAGATGATCATTCACATACTTGCATATATGAGTCTCCATGCCTTCGACCATAATAAATGTTGCCGCATCACCATAGGGCATCTGTCTCGGGAGTGTTTGACTTACATGATAGAAGTCAGACACTAACATAGCGGTCTTTGCCCCTTTACCTGAAAATGAAATTCCACTGACAGTCGAAGGTCTATTGCCTTTGGATATCACTTTTACTGCCACAAAAAAATCATCTACAAGAGGCGGTGAACAAACTGCATTTAGTGTTATGTCCAAAACCTCTTTATCGTTCTCCGATTGTTGGTGGGCCAACCATAAAGAAACCACCACTGCGGAAATAGTACCTAGACTAGCAAGCCAGGTTCCAGCCACACCTAAAGTATCTAGAATCTTCCCAACTTCATCTTCACTAGAAATTGACAGCCCCATATTTAGCCCAAATGTAAATGCTAATAGTGAGGCAACTATTACAATGAGGCCCAAGATGATAATCATCGCATGTCTAGTTGGCACAGAACTTCCTCAATATATTCGGCTAACAGTGAATTCTAAGGCGTGGTTATATATGACCACGGTGGTTACATCTGATTTCTTGGTGGTCACATATAGCCATATATGGCGCATTTCAACACGATGCCGAAGTCTATATCTGTACATCAACCCGGCTTATCGGAAGCCCTCAAAGGGAATACAAAGGGCGATGGCACAGAAGATCCTGCTTTTTATTAGTCGGAGAAAACTGGAATACCACAAAGAAACACTAGTGAGCTCAACCGATTTGCTCAGGGTTTAAACCCTTGGAAACTATAGCAACGATGATTCCCTGAAAATCAATCGATAACCTTAATCGTATCAGTATTAAATGCACTTTTATTGATCTATACACTGGTTCACTAACCCCAGCAACTTATCCGGAGAGCGATAAGCAATATAAGACTCGTTTGGACGAGAATTAAGAGTCCATTTGGGCAATGAAAAGAGAATATTGAGCCACCCAAGGTAAACGAGCACCTTAAAAAGACTCGAAGTACGAATGACCGCTCTGGGTTATTTTGAGCCACCACAACAGACTTAGCCTACTTATAACAACGCTCGGATTGATCAAAGTCTTATTAGGATACTGTGATCAGGCCTACGCCGACAGCCTAGATCTATTTGAGAGTCTCCTACTCTACAGTAATACCCATATTCAGCTCTGGGATTGACACAAAGGCACTACCTGTTTCAGTTAAGAAGGTTTCATCATTCCTCTTTTTCTCGTCTTCGTACGCATTAATCGTAAGAATTTCAGCGCTTTTCAAAGCTAGACCGCCTAATCCTGCACGTGTGGCAGCGACAGCTCTGATACCGGAAATCTTGTCGTCTAATGCGATATTCGCTGCCGCGAGAGTCTGAGCCTTGGCCTCAAGTTCACGGTGAGCTTTCGCTAAGTCCAGAATGGTATCCAATTCCGATAAAGCTTGTTTTATCGCAGAATGGTTGGCCGCTGCATTAGTATAAGCCGTAATATATGTAGCATAGGGTGAGTCCGGAGCTTTATCGGCTTGGGAAACTGTACTGTCGCCATGATAAACATGTGAAAACAATGCTCGTAGATAGCGCTGTGGTAACGGGGCTGTAGCATTACTATTTAACAGTTGTGCGATGGCAGAGCTTAAGTTTCGAGCTTGAATGGACTGAAGGCTAGAGCCAACCATAACATCCAGTTTACTGGTATCGGGCCCGCGACTGTCAGGAATGTAGGTCGCTTTGGTTATGCTCTCTTGAATAAACCCTTTTATAGCCGCATACCCACACGTCTCGTGATAGGTTCTTAGCTTTTCTGTTGCAACGCTATATTCAAGCCTTCCCCTTTTTGATGTGAGATTATCCCTATTCACTTTCCTTGCAGCTTCCAACTTCTTCTTCACAGCCTCAATGGTATCTCCTGAAAGAAAGGCATACAGTTTCTCATTTTCCTGATATCTATCAATTCCCGAAAAAGCCAATGCCCAACCTGCTACCGCGCTAGACGAGGTACTATCATGAAGCCCTATGCCCGCCAACGTTAAATCGCCAAACAATCTCCATTTAGATTGCTTATGCTTATAGTCCTCTTCATTATTGAATTGCCGTTTGAAAAGCTGTGTACAGTAGCTGTCCGATAAAGCCGTACCATACTCTATATAGGCCTTCACGTAAGGGTAGGTTGTTTCATCAGAAACGGGAGCTTGTTGCAAAAATTGATCGGTAGCCGATTCAGCATTAATTTTCGCAATTATAAAATTCAATAAGCCAGTTCTAGCCCTCAGTTTCTTGTCTATATAGCCTTTTTCAATCAATGCAAAAACTTTGCTCGAATCCACTGGCTTATCTTTATCGCTCACTTTGTAACTTTGAACGTTCTTTAATAGTGTGACTTTTCCAATACTCTCAAGGACTTCGCGTCGAGTTATTTCGTAATCTGTATAAAGAGCTGTCTTCGCATCACTTTCTTTATCGCCAGTAATACCAGGCAAAGATGTGAGCGAATTTCTAGGTGAGGAACTGCAGCCAGCTATTACACTGATAGTGAGAATAAAACTTATGAGTTTCATGACTATTCCTTTAGTGTTTTGATATCCTTTCGCTCAATATTAACGCTGAATTAGGATCCCTTCAATTGGTTCTAGCCTAGATAATGGCCTCATCATCCAGATCACTTGTATTTCGTTGACTCTCCGCCTATGATTGCTACTGAAATGGCCCCAATGACCTTCGTTGGAACCTTATCAGATCGCACATGACGCGCAAGCTGTGATCGAGCCCCTCGGGTCTGGCGTCCTCCTACAATTCGTTTCTTGTGTTATTCACCCACTGGGGATCTCATCTTCCCCTTGGGGTAGTTGCGTCTTCTCCAGTCTGTTTTTTACATTCTTTGGAGAAATTATCATGACTCAACCACACACTCACTCTCAATCTGCTGCCCCTAGTCTTCATGAAGGACGTTGGTTCAATCTTCACGTCGAAGGTTGTGGCAATCTCTACAATGCTCGCTGGGTTGAACCAGGACAAGGTCGTCGATTCACACCATTCTTATCGGTACGAATCGCATTGTTACAAGGCCCCACTCAAAACCCTGAACCCATGTTCATGGATTTGAAAGTGACCGGTAACAAAGCCAAAAAGATCATTGAAATGTACTTCGATCATATTAACGATCGAGACACTAAGACGTTCGCGTCGATTAAATTCAGTGATTTGGACATCCAAATGAACCCTAACGTACAGCAAGGCAAGCAGCCTTACTTTATGAAAGGACGTTTGATTAATATTAAGTTTCTAAAAGTTGCCGATCAAGCCATCGATCTGACTGCTTTTGATGAACCTTCAACAGAAGCTCTCGCTATTGCGCAACAACCTTCCCATCCGGCTCACGTCGATGTTGGTCACGTTGCTCAGAATGCGAACGGCCAATATGCTGATCAAGCTGCTGCCATGCAGTAGTGTCAGATGAACATCAGTGCTCCTAACGGGGTTATTGCATGAGAGCGTAGTACGGCGGACTCAATTCATCTTCGGATGCAATTGATCCGTCGACCTCGTGTTGTTGCTCTCTGTTATTTAGAGGAGCCAGCAGTAGTCAGTTGTTGCCGACAATTGATTACTGTTGATTTCTCCCGACTCCGCTGCGGCTCAGCGGAACCTTATCGGCCCTTGGTCGATTAACTGTGCGTGTAGAGTGAAATCACAGTGACGGATCCCTCCAGGTCTTCTCTACCTTCTGCGTGAATGGAACCCCTTTATTCCTTCACGTCTACTTCCGGAATGGTGAGACATTTCGCAAAAGGGGTCGCTTGCGGCCCCTTTCT
>Ga0209395_1006466_pt1 | contig 12677 bp, 10 predicted proteins | sample GOMGulsemesocosm_3_FD_184635 | JGI IMG/M metagenome (GOLD analysis project Ga0209395, IMG submission 184635) | Methane-oxidizing microbial communities from mesocosms in the Gulf of Mexico - GOM9D Gulf of Mexico (SPAdes) (version 2) | ecosystem: Environmental > Aquatic > Marine > Cold seeps... | reverse complement strand
TACCCGTAAAGATTTTATTGCAGACGCTATTTTGAAACGTAAGCCAAAAGTTGTGGGCATTTATCGTTTAGTCATGAAGGTTGATTCTGATAACTTTAGAGCCTCAGCGATACAGGGTGTTATGAAGCGTATTAAGGCGAAAGGGGTTGAAGTAGTGATTTATGAACCTGCGCTTGATGACTCAAGCTTTTATAACTCAAAAGTTATCAACGACCTTGATGCCTTTAAGGCGATGAGTGATGTTATTGTTGCTAATCGCGTGACAGATGATATTAGTGACCTTCCTGAAAAAATTTACACTCGAGATGTATTTGGTGTGGATAGTTAACTTAAAGAGCTTAAATGAAAGATATCGCCTATCTAAAACAAAGACTTAAAAAAATTTATTATTACCTTAGTGAGACGGTAAAAATGAATTTGCCAGGTCGACTGAAAATTAAAAAACTTAAGGTTCTTTTGAAGTCCGATCCGGCGTTAATGGCTAGGGTTAATTACTATTGTAAAGATAGGCCTTCTTTTGTTGTCTCTGATAAAGCGGTTAGCATTAGGTCCTTCAAAAAGACTAAAAGCTTTGCTTACTTTGCGGATACAAAGCGCATTGTCAGGTATTTTTCGAAAGTAATGAAATTTGACTATTTATTTGGGGATATTATTCATATCCCTGATACTCCGTGTTTTTTGAAGAGTCGTCCGATTTCAGAAAATAATCAAAACTCAGTTTTATTAAAACTTAATTCAATAAGGCATTACCAATTTATTCATGACAATAAGTCATTTGAAAGTAAGAAAAATTTAGCTGTATGGCGAGGGCATATTTATCAAGAACATAGGCAAATTTTAGTCGATAATTTTCATTCAAATAAACATTGTGATATCGGTCATTGTGATGATAAAAAATCAAATGATATTTGTTATAAAGGCTTTTTATCAATCGACGAACAACTCTCTAATAAATATATAATTAGTGTGGAAGGCAAGGATGTAGCAACAAATCTTAAATGGATTATGTCCTCTAACTCACTTTGCTTTATGCGTAGGCCAAGGTATGAAACCTGGTTCATGGAAGGGAGATTAGAGTCCAATGTTCACTATGTAGAGTTGAATGATGATTTTAGTAATCTAGAGGAAAAAATTCATTATTATAATGAAAATCCATCTGAAGCCTTAGAAATCATAAATAACGCGCAAGCCTACATACAGCAATTCTTAGATCGCGATATAGAGGAAGCGTTAGGTATCCTTGTAGCGGAAAAGTATTTTAAATTATCTAATCAGATTTAGAGGTAAGTGATTGATAAAGCTCAGTATAAGAATTTGCCATCGCGTCAGGTGAATATCTGTCTAACTGATTCTTTGCGTTAATGACAAATTTTTCCTGAAGAGCTGGAGAGTCTATTAATCTTAATAGGGCACTTTCTAATGCTTTCGTATTATTAACCTCAAATAATAATCCCGTTTTTTCGTGTATGACAATATCTGGTATACCACCTACGTTGGCTGCAATAATAGGAACGTCAGCGTTCATAACGTCTAACAGTGTTGAGCCTAGGCCTTCATTCCTAGAAGGGAATGCGAACACATCAAGAGCGGCAATATAATCAGCAATGTTTTCTTTAAAGCCCGCCCAAGTAATATTTTCTAGGTCCTTTGATTCATCTATTAATATAGCTTCATCCTCACCGCGACCAAAAAAAACAAAATGTAGATGAGGGTGAGAGCTTTTTAGGTTTCTTGCTGTCTCAATTAAGAGTCTTTGGCCTTTATGTTTATCTACAAGGGCACCAGCATTACCGATTAACGTTTTATTTTCAAATTGGGCTTTAAATTTACGAGACACATTGTTATCAATTTTAAAATCAGCCATAACACTGGGGATTAACTGAGTGTTAAGGTGCCAACTCTTATCATCAAGTAGGTTTTTAATTAAACTTGAAATGGCAACAGCAGATGCTGACTTGGAATAGGTTTGCTTGTTAAACCATTTATCTTTGACGGGATAATCGACTCGTCTAGTAATGATGTAGGGGGTTTTAGTGAAAATATTATGTAGCCATGCCCAATGAACTGCTTTAGCATCATGGGCATGCATTATGTCAATGCTGGGGGTGCTAAAGTGGCCTGATAGCTGATTGTCAGCATCAATAAAGGTCAGATTGTTAACGGATGCTAAATGTTGTCTGAGAGGTGAATCTTTTCTGCATGCCAAAAACTGTTTGATATTTGATTTTTTAGTTAACGTTTTAATTAGAATTTCGGTTTGCCTCTCTCCGCCACGAAATCCTTTTGCTAAATTTATGTGTAATACGTTAATCATAATCATCAAATACTTAAGCTATTATAAGCTACTAATTATCCCCTATAGATAATGAATATTCTACTTTAAACATATCTAGAGCAGATAAAACAACTAATTTAAAAATGGAATCAATAGTGATAGATAATATCTCAGTCGTCATCATTACTAAAAATGCTTCAGAGACACTTGAGGCGACGTTAGATTCAATTAAAGCGTTTTCTGATGTTGTTATTTATGACAATGGATCTAATGATAATACGCTTGAAATAATTTCTGCATACCCTAATGTAACCCTATATCAGGGCGATTTTTTAGGCTTTGGTCCGACTAAGCAAAAAGCCGTCTCGTTAGCAAAATGGGACTGGGTGCTCTCCATTGATGCTGATGAATGTGTAAGTGAGCAGTTGGTCTTGGAACTAAGTAAATGGCAGGGTAATGACCCCTGTGTTGTTGGTATTATTCTGAGAGATAACTACTTTTTAGGCAGTAAAGTTAAATACTCAGGTTGGGGGAATGATTGGTTAATCCGGCTTTTCAATAGACAAACTCATAACTTTAATGATGCTATGGTGCATGAAAATATTGATTTAAATGGAAAGAGCAAAAAGAGCAAGCTAAAGGGCGTTATTAGTCATGCCGCAGTTACTGACGTGGGGCAATTTTTAACCAAAATTAATCGTTATTCTGAAATAAGATCTAAAACGATAAAAAAGAAATTACATCCAAGTGTTATTGTTATTAAATCATTGTTTGCATTTTTTAGAACTTATGTTTTACGGGCTGGAATGCTTGATGGTACCGCTGGATTAGTCATCTCTTTTTCTAATGCTAATGGAGTCTTTTGGAAAAATATCAAACGCTACTACCGAAAAAACGAAAGCTAAAATTTTAATGAAAGGGCAGTTTAACCGCCCTTTCATTGGTTAGTTTATTGATACTTTGGCAATTAGCATATCTGGTTTTAGTTTGTTCTGACAATCAGTATGGCCCAAAGGACATACTCGTTTAAAACAGGGTGAACAATCTAGATGTAAATTATGTATGGTTTTTTTATCTGTCAGAGGAGGAGTGTATTTCTCACTGGTAGAGCCATAAATGCCATGGACATAAGTGCCTACTGCTGCTGCCACATGCATTAAACCAGAATCATTACTAATGGCGAAGTCTGCTTTGGCAAGCAGGTCGATTGCATCAACGAGTTTGGTTTTACCGCATAAGTTAAATGCATGCTCTCCTAAGCCGTCAATAATAGCTTCACCATCAGCTTCGTCTTTCGGTCCACCTAACACCCATATCTGATAGCCTTTTTCGATATAGTGTTTTGCCGTCTCATTAAAATGAGTAATAGGCCATTGTTTTGATGGACCAAATTCCGCACCTGCCATGAGACAAATAGCGGGTTTTGTAAGGTGGAGCTGTAGAGATTGGTAAAGATGCTCTTGGTTGTTCTTGTCAACTTCAAGCTTAGGGTTAGGCATATTCTCTGGTGTTGGAGGATAAGCTTTTTCTTTCTCTAGCCCCAGTGACGTAAAGCGTTTCACTGTCTGATCTAGATTTGTTTTATCTAAGCTTCTTCGCTCATTTAAAAGCAAGTACCTTTGCTCCCCGTGAAAGCCTGTTCTTTTGGGGATTTTTGCAAAAAAAGGAACAAGGGCAGATTTCCAAGACCTTGGTAATACGATAGCTTCATCATATTTTTCTTGGCGTAAAGTATGGCCCAATTTTTTTCGTGTGCTAATGCCCCATTCACCATGCCCTGTTGGTAAGGTAATGGCGTTACGTACATCAGGCATACGGGCTAGAATAGGAGCAGACCACGCCGGTCCTATTACATCAATAATAGCATCGGGATGATTTTGTCTTATCTGACGGAATAAGCTATTGGCCATAACCATGTCGCCGACCCAAGAAGGGCCGACTATTAAAAATTTAGCCATTAGCATCAAGCCAAGTCATATAATCTTTTACACCCGTCGCTAGGTCTCTGAAGTCACCTTGATAGCCCGCGCTTCTCAGTTTGCTTATGTCTGCCTGAGTGAAGCTTTGATAAACCCCTTTTAAATGATCAGGGAAGTCAATGTATTCAATTTCACCCTTACTGTAATGACTAATAACGGTCGTCGCGATTGTCTTAAAGGGTTCGGCTTGACCCGTACCCAGATTAAAAATACCGGATGCCTGAGGGTTATCCAAGAACCAAAGCTTAGTTTTTACTAGGTCTTCAACATAAATAAAATCACGGCTTTGGCCGCCTGCGTCATAACCATCGTAAGCACCGAATAGTTTTGGATTTTCACCGGCTAATACTTGGTTGCGTAAGTGAAAGGCAACACTGGCCATACTGCCTTTATGCTGCTCTCTTGGGCCATAAACATTGAAGTAACGGAAGCCAACAATTTGTGATTCAGCATTGGGTAAAACATTACGAATATACTGATCGAATTGGAATTTAGAAAAAGCGTACATGTTTAGTGGCTTTTCATGGCTTCTTTCTTCTTTGAAGATAGGGCCTGAACCATATACAGAGGCAGAAGAGGCATATGAAAAAGGCACTTTGTGCTCGAGGCAATAATCTAGCACTGCTTTTGAGTACTGATAGTTGACATCCATGACATACTTACCATTCCACTCTGTTGTAGCAGAGCAAGCCCCTTCATGAAAAATAGCATCAACTGTTAGATTAAGTGTTTTGTTTTTAAGTGCATCTAAAAAGTCATACATGTCCATGTAATCAGCAATATTTAAATCTGCCAAGTTAATACATTTTTTACCATCGGTTAGGTCATCCACTAATAAGATGTCACTGATGCCACGATCATTTAATGCTTTAATAATATTGCTGCCAATAAAGCCAGCACCGCCGGTTACTATATACATATTCTGTGTCCTATTCCCTTATGGGGCTTTTCTTTGCATCCAGTCTAACACTTCAGTTAGCCCTAGAAAAATGTGATAACTTGTTGTTCCTGATAAATTTGCTTTGATTACCTTATTCTCTTCATCAAGGTATTCATGCCAGCGCCCATCCAGATTTAAATAGTGATCGAACATAAAGCTTAACGCATTATGGATTGTGTCAGCTTGTTCTTGTTCTGATTCGATTTGAACGCAGGCAGCTTTTAAAAACTCAGTAATGGGCCAAATTCGTTTTGTCGCATCCAGTGTTTCGCCACTTTGAGCATGAATTTGATTAAATATACCGCCTTTAGGGTCAAATCCATACTTACAGGCTTTTTCCCAAAGGGCTGATGCCATGCTTAAATAGCTGGGTTTTGCATGAATTTTGTAAGCTTGATGAAGTAACCACACCCACTCAAAGTGATGTCCAGGTTCTATTTTATGGCCATCCTCTTTATCTGTTTGCCAATCCTCTGTGAAAAATTCTAATAAGCTGCTGCTGCTTTCATCAAAGAAATGGGTTTCAGCTAATGCTAATAAACTCACTATTCTATTTTTGTAGGTTTCATCCTGGCTTGCATCGTAGGCCGCAATATAACCCTCTAGTAGGTGCATATGAGGATTCTGACGCCGCTGTTGTTTTTTATTTATCGGGTAGGCTTCATAAAAACCGCCATTTTCAGCCACCATATATCGATTAAGAAAGTTATCCGTATCCTTAATGTGAGTCAAAGCGGACTTGTCTTTTGTCGCTTTGAAATAAAAGCTAAAGGATAACAGAACAAATGCCAGGGCATAGGCATCAGTGTCATTATCAAGCGGTACTAATGCATCATCGAGAGAAAAGCGCCAGCGCTCGATACCCTGTTCTTCGAATAGATAATGTTTAACAATAAAATGATATAAAGGCTTAATTACTGCTAACCATTGTGGGTCTTGTGTTATTAGATAAGCATGGGAGTAAGTGTAGAGTTGCCTGCATTGGCTCAGTAATCGGACTCTTCCCATGGGGTTGATTTGCCAATCTTGGGTTAGGCTTTCGGCGCTATTACCAAGAGATGAGTTAATGCCATTTAAAGACCATTTAGAGAGCAAGTTTTCATATAAATAGTCGTGACAAGGCGTAAGAAAGTCACGCTTACATTTTACGATTGAGAGAGTCATGATGGAATAAAACCTTATCTGTCTGACGATATCCAACTTGTGAGTTTCATATGATAAGATGGGCGTCCCAAAAAATCGATTATTATTACGCTATGGACTCTTCATATTTAAATTTTCAAGATAAACACATCCTAGTTGTCGGTGATGTCATGCTAGATAGATACTGGCATGGCGGTACTTCACGCATATCACCTGAAGCGCCAGTACAGGTTGTAAAAGTTTCTCAAAATGAAGATAGACCCGGAGGCGCGGCAAATGTCGCTTTAGGTCTTGCTCAATTAGGCGTGGAAGTGACTCTAATTGGCATAGTGGGTGATGATGAAAATGCCGATGCGCTTGAGGCATGTCTCAAGGCTGCAGGAGTCCATTGTCACTTTGTAAGAACCGATAGCGCGCCAACCATTACTAAATTGCGTCTAATGAGTCGACACCAGCAATTAATTCGAATGGATTTTGAAGAAAGTTTTGCGACTAATGAATTAAAAGACGCTTTATCCCTGGTTGTTGCTCAGCAAATTAAGAATAAAGATGCTGTCATTTTCTCTGACTATGCCAAAGGCACTTTAGCGGGCATTCCTGAACTGATACGCATTAGTAATCAAGCCAATGTGCCCTCTTTTGTTGACCCTAAAGGCAAAGACTTTTCTATTTACCAAGGCGCAACCTTAGTTAAACCTAATTTACTAGAATTCGAAATTATCGTGGGTGCTTGTGAGACAAATGAGCAAGTTCTTGAACGAGGTGAAGCGTTACGTAAGCAGTATGGTTGGAAGGCTTTGCTGGTTACTCGGGGTGAAGATGGCTTGGTTTTGTTTGAAGAAGGTCAGCCACCATTTTCATTGGCGACGGCAGCGAAAGAAGTCTTTGACGTTACTGGGGCGGGCGATACTGTCATATCAGTCCTTACCGCAGTATTTGTGACCAGTAAGCGGCTTACCGACGCCGTAGAGTATGCCAATCAGGCTGCTGCCTATGTCATTAGTAAGCTAGGTACTGCCTCGATCACCTCTAAGCAGCTTGATGCAATTATGTTTGCCAGAACACGAACCACAAATTTTGGCGTATTAGCTGTCCCTGAGTTATTAGAACAAATTCAGTTAGCGCAAATGAATGGTGAAAAAATCGTATTCACCAATGGCTGTTTTGATATTTTACACCCAGGTCATGTGACCTACATGAAACAGGCAAAAGCTTTGGGTGATCGATTAATTGTGGCGGTTAATACGGATGCCTCAGTTAAACGATTAAAAGGCGATAAACGTCCAATTAACTCTCTTGAGCATAGAATGGCTGTGTTAGAAGGTGTCGGGGCGATTGATTGGGTCACTCATTTTGATGAAGATACGCCAAAAGATATTATTGAGGCTCTTTCTCCTGATGTTTTAGTCAAGGGAGGGGATTACTCGATTGATACCATAGTCGGTGCTGATCACGTGTTAAGTCATGGTGGTGAAGTGAAGGTATTAACCTTTGTTGATGGTTATTCGACGACCTCTATTATTGAAAAAGCCAACCTTTAAAACATTGGGTTATTCTATTGTGGAATAATCCATTCTTTATCTCGCCATAATAATGCGGAAGAAATCAATTGGAAAAACAAGTCAGTAAGCCAACGTCAGATATTGGCATTTATTTACGTCTGTTGCGTTATACCAAAAGTTCGTGGCCTTATTTTATTTTAAGTTTCATAGGTTACCTTCTTTATGGTGCCATGGAGCCCACTCTTGCTTACTTATTACAGTTAATCGTCGATACGTTAGAGAGTCCTGGGTCTGAAGGTGCTAGGTCAAATTTGACTGAAGATAGAATATTTATTCCGCTCTTTATTCTTGGTATTTTTGTCATTCGAGGCATAGGGACTTTCTTTGGTAGTTATTTCATGGCTTTGATTGGTACTAAGCTGGTATTTGACCTTAGAGTGGATATGTTTAATAAGCTGAGCGAATTGCCTTCCAGTTATTTTCATGGCGAATCAAGTGGTCGTATCCTGTCGAAACTGACATTTAATACAGAACAAGTCATAGGCTCTGTGACTCAAGCTGTTAGGGTTTTATTACGTGAAGGGCTGACGGTTATCGGCCTGTTTGGTTTTATGCTTTATACCAATTGGCGACTTTCTTTATTCTTCATTCTGATTATTCCTTTTATTGCTGTCATTGTAGGGTATGCGTCTAAGCGTTTTCGTAAGCTGAGTAAGCGTATTCAAAATGCCATGGGTGGTATTACAGATGTGGCATCGGAAGCGATTAAAGGCCAAGAAGTGGTTAAGATATTTGGTGGTAAGACGTATGAACGCAAACGCTTTTATGATGCAGCTTATTCGAATCGACGTTCACAATTAAAGATGGAGCTGACTAAGTCGTTAAACGTTCCCATTATTCAATTTATCGTGGCTACGGCTCTGGCTACGATTATTTGGTTAGCGCTTGATCCTGATATTAGTGAGAACATGACGGCAGGGCACTTTGTTGCATTTATTGGCGCCGCAGGTATGTTGAGCAAACCGCTACGTCAACTAACAGAAATCAATTCCATCTTGCAAAAAGGACTGGCCGCAGCGCAAAGTATTTTTGAGTTTCTTGATGAAAAGAGTGAAAAAGATCAGGGTGAAATTCAAGCTAAATCGTTACAGGGCGAATTAGTTTTTGAAAAGGTGAGTTTCGCTTATCCTAATACAGATAAGCTTATTTTGGACAAGGTTAATCTTGTTTTGCCTGCGGGTAAAACCTTGGCGTTGGTGGGGCGTTCAGGTGGCGGTAAGTCAACTATTGCGAACTTGGTGCCGAGATTTTATGACATTGAAGAGGGTGCCCTGCTAGTTGATGGAATTAATGCCAAAGACTATGGTCTCGACGATTTACGTCGAAATATCGCTTTGGTAAATCAAAAAATTGTGCTTTTCAATGGCTCTGTACGTGAAAATATAGCTTATGGCCATTTGGCAGAAGCGTCAGATGAAGACATTATTGCGGCCGCGAAAGCAGCTAATGCTTGGGACTTTATTGAGAAACTTGAGCAAGGTCTAGACACTCAAGTGGGAGAAGATGGCACACTCTTTTCAGGTGGGCAAAGGCAGCGAATTGCCATAGCTAGAGCCATCTTGAAGGATGCATCTATCTTGATCTTAGATGAAGCAACGTCTGCGCTTGACTCTGAATCAGAGCGAGCCATCCAGCAGGCGCTTAACTCTCTTATGAAAGATAGAACGACGATTGCCATTGCTCATCGACTTTCGACGATCGAAAAAGCCGATATTATTGCAGTAATTGATCAAGGACAAATCATTGAGCAAGGAAGTCATGACGAATTACTTGCTCGTGGTGGTGCGTATGCGAATCTTCATGCGCAACAATTTAATGATGTGGATGGCTAGGGATGCTGATTTATCGGTTTTTATTGCTCATAGCGAGCCCTTTTATTTTATTCAAGTTAGTGCGCTTTAGTCGAGGTTATCGCCATTATTCTTTAGCACAAGCATTTGGATTCCAAAAAAAAGTAATTAAAGCGGACATTTGGATTCATTGTGCTTCAGTGGGTGAAGTTCTGGCGGCAAGACCTTTGATTAAGGCTTGGTTAGATAGGCACCCAGCAGGACTCGTATTGCTTACAACTATGACTCCGACGGGGGCTGAGCAAGCATTTAATAGTTTTGATGAAAGAGTAGTGCATAGGTATCTTCCAATAGACTGGTCTGCTTCAGTCTCTCGTTTTTTAAAACGAATCGAATGCCCGACGCTTTTGGTAATAGAAACAGAGTTATGGCCTAACTTACTTTCACAGGTTAAACAAAAGGGCTTAAAACTCTATATCGTCAACGCTCGATTAAGTGAGCGCTCTTTTGCAAAATATGCCAAATTCTCTTCTTTTTCAGCTCAACTGATGTCCTTACCGGATCAAATTTGTGCCCATGCCCAAGCGGATGCTGATCGCTTTTTATCACTGGGTGCTAATAATGTTTGTATTACGGGTAACATAAAGTTTGATTTAAAAGTGAGCAGTCAAGTATACCGAGACAATTGGCAACAGAAATTTAAGCAAAATGAATTCGTGTGGATCGCTGCTAGTACTCATGAGGGTGAAGAGGTGTTGCTGTTAGAGGAGCACAGAGTATTAAAAGCGCAGCATCCCAGTGCAGTATTAATTTTAGTGCCACGACACCCAGAAAGGTTCGAGCAAGTTTATCAACAAGCCTGTGCAAAATTTGAAAATGTGGGTTTACGCTCTGAAACAGCCATGGAAGATTGGGCAAACCTTGATGTATTGTTGGGTGATAGCATGGGGGAGATGATGCATTATTTCCAAGCCTCAGATCTTGCTTTTATTGGTGGTAGCTTGATTGAGCGAGGAGGGCATAATCCTATTGAAGCTGCGCTATTATCAAAGCCTGTCCTTGTTGGTCCTCATACCTTTAACTTTAACGATATAACAGAAAACTTGGTACTCTCTGGCGGCGGACTGCGTTGCAGAAATGCAACCTTAGTGGGGGACTTATTGTTAGCCTTTGCGAAAGATAAAACCTTGGTAATGGAAACGGGGCAAGCCGCTTATGAGTATGCATTAAGTAATCAAGGCGCTGTTGAGCGGGTACTGGAGGTCGTGGAAAGCTAATTTATGCTTGTCTATTTACTACGAGAGTGGGTAATGCCTCTCGTAGTTGAATGAGCATTCTCAGTTGTTTGCATCACCTAGCAATTCGCTGAAATCAGAGATACTTGCTTTCGCACCGCTTAGATCGTTATAACGATTAAATTCATGGTTTATTGCGATGACATCACAACCTGCTTTTGTAGCTGCGCTGATTCCGGCATAAGAATCTTCAAATACCATCACCTTATCAGGGGTTAATCCCAGTTTTTCAAGCGCGAGTAGGTAGGCTTCTGGGTTAGGTTTGTGTTTATCCACATCTTCCTGTGAAATAAAAATGTCAAAGTACTCCTCTAACGCAAGTTGTCTCAATATTTGTTCAAGCATCCAGCCTGCGGCACTGCTGACTAAGCCGATTTGATAGCCTTTTAACTTTAAGTGGTTCAAATAGGGTTTTACATTTTTTGTAAGTTTAAGCTGTTCTTTTAGCAGTGCTTGATAGTGATTTTTAAAATGTAAATTAAATTCATCTGAATTAGGGTTGATCTTGCTCGCTTTAAAAAAATGTTGTGTGACAGTCGGCCAATCTTGCCCCATCACATCTTGGTAAATATGGTAATCGGGTTGTTCTCCATAAAACGTACAGGCGAGTGCCAAAGCTTTACCTTTAAGCGGTTCTGAATTGACCAGAGTGCCATCCATGTCGAATAAGTATGCTTTGTACACTTCAGATTTGTGATTCAGAAGCGTCCTGCTCCGTAATTTAGGTGTCGACAATTTATAATCCTTTATCATGCGTATTTTGTATTATTTGAGCTTGTGATAGCTCTCGTTTGAAACGAGGGTTGAGAGCGGATAACTGGCCTTAAGTTCAAAATATCGTTACAATCCGCTTCGATTTTTATCTCGTGGGGTGCGCTGTATTAAGAATACAGGGCTGAGAGGCAATTGCTAACCCAATGAACCTGATCCAGATTATGCTGGCGTAGGGATTGAGATGCTCTGTTTTTATTTTTAGAAGAATAATTATCGGACAGCCTTCAAACCACGCCGCTCACAAAGCCAAATTATTGGTTTTATTTTAGGAGCGACACAATGCAAATATTTTCAAAAACATCTCTAGTGCTGGCTACTTTGGCAAGCCTATCGTTAACCTCAACCACCATATCCGCTACGAATACCAAGACTTTGAATGTGTATACTTACGACTCATTTGCCTCTGATTGGGGTCCGGGCCCAAAAATCAAAGCCAATTTTGAGCAACAGTGCGACTGTACTTTAAATTATGTGACGCTTGATTCTTCTGTCGGCATCTTGTCTCGAGTACAGCTTGAGGGTTCTTCCTCAAAAGCCGATGTTCTACTCGGTCTTGACTTAAATTTGATGGAAGCGGCAAAAGAAAGTGGTTTGATCATAGAGCATGATGTTGATACGAGTAAGGTGACGACACCGGGTGGTTGGTCTGATAAGTCGTTTGTGCCTTTTGATCAGGGTTATTTTGCGTTTATTTACAATACAGAAACGTTAAAAGACGTTCCGCAGTCGTTGAAGGAAATTGTAGAAAACCAAGATTTGTCGGTTATCTATCAAGACCCAAGAACCAGTACGCCAGGCCTTGGTTTGATGTTGTGGATGAAATCGGTTTACGGTGATGATGCCGACCAAGCTTGGCAAACATTGGCTAGCCACACTAAAACAGTGACCAAGGGCTGGTATGATGGTTATAGCATGTTCT
>Ga0209395_1006463_pt1 | contig 12680 bp, 7 predicted proteins | sample GOMGulsemesocosm_3_FD_184635 | JGI IMG/M metagenome (GOLD analysis project Ga0209395, IMG submission 184635) | Methane-oxidizing microbial communities from mesocosms in the Gulf of Mexico - GOM9D Gulf of Mexico (SPAdes) (version 2) | ecosystem: Environmental > Aquatic > Marine > Cold seeps... | reverse complement strand
TTTATTGAAAATGCCGGCCTATTTGAAGGATCTGAAAAAGACATGAGTAACAACACCAGTTCAAGACCCATCATGCAGTTAATCGACATTCTCGGTAAAAAATGGGTACTTAGAATCTTATGGGAATTAAAGCCCGGCCCCTGCACTTTTCGCCAGCTGCAAAGCCGCTGTGGCGATTTATCCCCCACCACCATTAATGCCCGCATAAAAGATTTATGTGTGGCCAGGTTTGTGGTGAAAACAGCCGATGCCGGTTATGCCCTCACCGAACAAGGGGAGGAATTAATTGAATTGTTTTTACCGTTAAATAATTTTGCCACACGCTGGACCAGCGAACAGTAATGCAGCCCTAACCTACTTGACTGGCGGTAAGGTCAAATTGCCACATTGTGCGGTTATTCGGATTCATCTAATTCCCGAAAAGTCTTTGTGCGCTGGGAGGGAAGTCACTCTTAGAATTTAGCGCATTCGTAAACCTAAATAAAAATACCTAGCCTGCCTAAGATATAGCTACACAGGTGAGGTATTGGATCAATATGGACTGTCACATTGATGACCCATTTTTCTAAGGCATCTCATTGGGCTTTACAGGGTTTATGCACAAGCCGTCATTAAGGGTATTGATTAGGGGTGGTGCCGGTCCAGCGTTTAAAGGCCCGGGTAAAATTACTTTGACACTTATAGCCTAAGAATATGGAAATCTCACACAAGGACATGGCCTTGTGTAATATTAGTTTTATGGCGATATTTTTGCGGCAGTCATTCACCAGCTCAGAATAGGAAGTGCCTTCCTCACTGAGTTTGCGTTGTAATTTTCGGGTGCTCATGGCCAAGTGACGAGCGATGACCTGTTGGCTTAATTCACTTTGTCTAAAGTTTTTCAAATAAATGTTTTTCACTTTTTTAGAAATACTATTCTCATTTAGTTTGCTAAGTTGACTCTCAATCCAGCTATCTAATGAGCTGGTTAAAGCAGGATGATAGCCGTGATGTTTTATTAAAACCTCATGTTTATTAAATACTATGCCATTAAAACTTGAATGGTAAATAACCGGGCAGCCAAAAAAGGATTCAAACGCCAAGCTAGAAGCAAAGCCTTGTTTAAAATGAACGGATTTCACCCCTGGATGCCCACCCGCTACTTGGCTTAACAAGCTATATAAACTCGAAAATGTGGCCGATAAAGCGTAAATATTCCAGTGTTCTTCGCTCTGCTGATGGGGGGCCAATTTTAAACAAATGTCACCATTGTTCTCTGTAAGCTTCACCTGAGTGCCGCCACTAATAAAAGCAGAGAAACGCTCAAAACGATTAAGTGCATCGTATACTGTGGAACTGGCAGCCATGGTTAAGCCTAAGGCACCAAAGGCGCTGGGTTTAAAATAACGACTCACCCTAATTGCCAAATAGGGGTCCTGGGTTAATCCAACAGCCATTTGCCAGACTCTGGCCAATAAACCAGAAGGATAACGTATGTCATCTTTTTTAATTTGTGACAGCGAAATTCCATTTTGTTTAAATAAATACTCACTGTCCAATCCATAACTGTCGATGGTTTGTGCCACTAACAGTATCCAGCTTCCTGCTGTGGTGGGACTTGATTGAACCGGTGAAAAATCACTCATGGAAAGACTCCGATAAACAAACTGCGAATAAATTATTGTTGATTGGCCAGTAAATATTAAAGAGCGAACAAATGAGTCTGCCTTAATATATACACTGAGTTCTTATCCATAAGGTTTATGCTTCACTGCAAATTGAATTCACGAGGGTTTACTAAATAAAAAAGGACCGAACCCTTGGGTTCGGTCTAAAGTGGAACACACAACGAAATGTCTTAAGTCCTGCGCTTCAACACGCAGGGGTTAGCTAGCGTCCAGTGCGGCGCAGGGCTGACGTGGTAAAATGTTTACGTTTCATTTTCATTCCAAAGTCAAAGGGTGCCTTCTCTTCGCCACGTAAATCCACCTGGTAACGACCGGAGAAAAGGTCATAGCTGGTCATGGCCACATACCAGGCGGCGTTAGCATTTACAAATTGCATGCTGTGGCCTTCAGCTAAACGCCATATTTGGCCACGCTCGTCATAGTGATCAGCCACCGCCACCTGCCAGGAATCTTCATCCATGTATAAATCTCGTTTGCCATAAACATGGCGTGCCCCTTCTTTAAGGGTGCCCTGTACATGCCATACGCGGTGTAATTCGTAACGGGCATAATCCTGATTGATGTGCCCTGGGGCCACTATGTCGGCGTACTTGGTATTTTTATCAATGATCTTGTACGAGTTATAAGGAATGTAAATTTCCTTTTTACCCACCAGTTTCCAGTCAAAGCGATCCGGGGAGCCATTAAACATGGCTACCTGATCCACTGTACGAATGCCTTCATGGGTGGGGGCATCGTAACCCACCTGAGGAGCGCGACGCACACGGCGCTGGCCAGCGTTGTAAATCCAGGCTTTTCTAGGTTGACTTAGCTGGTCAATGGTTTCATGTACTAGGCTCACATTACCGGTTAAGCGCGCCGGTGCCTTGGTGTAGTCAAGGGTATAAAAAAGAATATTTTTGTCTTTTTTAGGATCACGGCCACCAGGTAAAGACTCCGGGTAGGCAAACTTAGTGCTTATTGTCATAGTGCTGAAAGAGCCGTCAGTTTCTACGATGTTAGACGCAGTAGCCACGTGTACATTGCCGCCTTTATAAGCGGTTATGTGATTCCAAATCACTTCAACCCCGCTGTTAGGAATGGCAAAGGGAATGTTGCCTTCAAATTGTTTAACACCATTGCCACCCGCCACTAACTGAGCCTGAGTGGCATTTTTTTTGGCATTATCCATAACGTCTTGTGACAGGCTGGCCGTTCTATGGCTTGGGTAAATGGCCATCTTGTAACTCTTTGGGTATTTGGCAAACATGGCCAGTTGGCCCGGGGTTAAGTTTTGTTTATGTTGTGCCAGATTGCTCTGGTCTATGACAAATAACGGGGCTTCGTGGGCATAAATATCCTCATAAGGATTGGCATCCTTATCTTGCGCTAAACCGCCCTTATAAGCCGGAATAGAGCCTGCCTTATTGCCCTGTTTAATGGCTCCCACGGGGGTTAGGGTTTTTCCCAATTGAGACGCTTCTTGTTCGCTTACTTTTGCCAGTGACCACTGAGGGACACCTAACAGCAGTAATGTGGAAAATGAGTATGATATAAGTTTCATAATATAAATCCTGTCAATAAGTGCTACTGAAATAAGCACGTATTCATAATTGAGTGAGAATTAAAACTGCATGGCCATGGTCAAAGACGCATAGTCCCGGTCGCGAGTGAGGTCATTGGTGCCGCCGCTTAAACGGTTGTAAGAAATAGCGCCGTTGTACCTGCTTCTATAATCCAGGTTTAAAGTAAGACCCAGGCGTTTATTGCCTTCGTTAAATCCACTGTTGCTTATGGGGGCTACGCCATCCACGTCGTGACTGATAAATAACTCAGGGGTAAAGCTCACCCCAGCAAATACATTACTGTACTGCGCGCTTACTAAGGCGCGATAACCCCAGGAATTTTGACTAACCGTGTGGCTGGCGGCCATGTTTGCCCCTTCATATTTTTCAATGGCACCCGCACTGTCATCCAGGCCGTGCACATGGGTAGCGCCTGCCTCGACCACCACACTAAGGGTGTCGGCGTTTAATACATGGTCAACGATTTTAATGGCGGTTAATTGCAGCTGCGAGACATCAAATACGCGAAAGCCATCAAAGGTATCGCCATCACTGTGATCATTGGCTTGCTGAACATAAAACTGCTGCTCAAGGGAGCCATTGGCTGCCAGGTAGGCTTTTGCTGCTTCTATATCACCACCTGTAAAGGCCAGTGCGGTGCCGGCTATGGTGGCTTCACCCAATAAGTTACTGCCGCCATAAAGGTAACCGTTGTATGCCAAAGGTACCCCTTTTTGATGACTTACTTCACCAGATACCGACATGGTGGCCACATTGGTGGCAAAACTCAGCCCGGCAAGCTGTATGTCTTCCGGGTAGCTCAAATGAAAGCTGCCGGCATCCGAATTGGCATAAACCGTAGCCAGCACCGCCGCCTGGGTTGCCTGATCTTGAGTAACAAGGCCGTTATTAATGGCAGGAGAAAGTTCGGCAAACTTAGCGCCCATCAGCGCCAACTCATCCACCGTACCCGCAGTATTACGCAGCGTTGGGGTACGGCTATGAATGTTCATGGCGTAAAACCCAAACTCGGTATCCAGTGCCTCCGACAGGTAGCGAAACGCCAGGCCAAATTGTCCGTCACTGTTAGGACGTTGTACAAAGTTATCATCGCCCTTTAAAACTGCCACAGGTAAACCATTGGCCGCATCTCCAGCAAATGTTTCTAAGCCATCACAACCGGCAGCCGCTACATCACTGGCGCTAAAGTAGGTACCGCACCCTTGCAGAACGGTTTCATGAAATTCCAATTGATAAAATACTTCGGCACTTAAATTATCGCTAAGAGCGACATTGGCAAACGCCATATTCACCGGGATGGCTGCGTCTTTTAGTCTTGAGCCTGGGCGAGCCAGAGCATTCAAATCATAAGGGTTAATGGCGTTTAACCCCCCGGAAATAAAAGTACTGTCCCCCCAACTCACCACCTGTTTGCCCAGGCGTACATCCAGTGGCATGTCTAAAATATCGAACTCGCCATACACGTAGGCATCCATGACTCTGGCACCTGAAAACTTGGAAAGCTCATGGTAGTTTGAATCATCCAGGCTTTTATCATTTTCAAGAGCAGCGTCATACCAGTACTTAGCACTCACTACGGCCCCAAAATTTTCATAACGCATTTTTAAGTCGTTGCTGCCATTAAAGGTTTGCGAGAACGCATCACCATTTTGATAATTTTTATTACCATTATCTACGTTGTGATCGTTTAGTATTTTTTCATCCGGCTTCTCCAAACGCCAGCTGGATCCCAGGGACAATTGGCTGTTTAAACTGGCTTCAATTCCTTTCACTTCATAGTCCAAAGCCTGAATGTGGCTGGACACTAAAAGCGGAATGCCAATCAACAGGCATTTCCCATTGAGAGCCAAATTTTTTTCTTGTCTTATAGACATATTTATTACCTCTTATTATATTTTTATGGTGTTGTATGACAGCGGCCCAAGTTTTTGGCGGCCACTGTCGGGGTTAGGTGTGATCGTGCTAGTCCTGCCACTGGTAATCTTGGTACCACTGACGAATGGTTTTTTTATCGAGTTTCCCGGTGGCGGTATGGGCCAGTTCGTCCACAAATGCCACCTCAGTGGGTATCCACCAGGTAGCGACTTTTCCTTGGTAAAATTTAAGAATATCTTGTGCGGTGAGCCCGCTATCCGGTTTTCTCACCACCACTAACAAGGGACGTTCGGTCCATTTTTCATGGGCAACCCCAATCACCGCGGCTTCCGCCACAGCTGGGTGGCTCATGGCGAGATTTTCCAATTCAATACTGGAGATCCATTCACCACCTGACTTGATAATATCCTTGGTGCGATCGGTAATTTGCATGCGAGACTCTTCATCCATGAAGGCCACATCGCCAGTTTCAAACCAGCCTCCTGGTGTAAAGTCTGCTTGCTGTTTATGGTAGCCAGCGGTGACAAATGCCCCCCTCACTTGCACCGCCCCAGAGCTGGTGCCATCCCAGGGCAACTCGTCACCGTTTTCGTTAACAATTCTTAGGTCAACGCCATAAATGGGGCGACCCTGGCGCAGGAGTTTTTGGTTAAACTCCTCTTCGGGCAATTCTCGGTCCTGTGAGGACATTTTGTTGTAGGTACCCAGTGGGCTCATTTCAGTCATGCCCCAGGCATGTTCCGCTTCAACACCGTATTTGTCATAAAACGTTTTGAAAATAGGCAGCGGACAGGCAGCTCCGCCCACCGTCACACGTTTTAAGCTATCGATGGATTCGCCACTTTGTTCAAGGTAATCAAGCAGCGCCAACCATACCGTGGGCACGCCGGCGGACATGGTGATTTTTTCTTGGTTGATTAAAGTTGTTAACACTTTACCGTCTGCCATTTTTGGCCCAGGCATCACCAACTTGGCACCTGCCATGGGCGCCGAGTACACTATGCCCCAGCCGTTAACATGGAACATGGGCACAATGGGCATCACCACGTCGTTTCTGGAAAAGGCAAATGCATCCGGCATGCTGCTGGCGTAGCTGTGCAAGACAGTGGAACGATGACTGTAGACCACGCCCTTTGGATTACCTGTGGTGCCCGATGTATAACATAATGCAGATGCGGCACTTTCTTGTAATTCAGGCCAAACAAACTCATCACTTTTATCGGCAATGAGGGTCTCGTAACAATGAACATTGCGCAGAGTGGTTTCAGGCATATTGTCTTCAGAAGTCAGCACAATAAAACCCAACACGTTAGGCATTTTGTCCTGAAGCGCTTCTATTTTTGTAACAAACAAGGGGTCAACAAACAGGAATTTATCTTCTGCGTGTTCAACTATGTACTCAATTTGCTCATCAAATAAACGAGGGTTAATGGTGTGACAAACCATGCCCGAACAGGAAATCCCATAATAAAGCTCAAGGTGGCGGTAATCGTTCCAGGCCATTGTGCCAATTACATCCCCAGGCTTGGCACCCAGTTCAACTAGAGCGTTGGCAAGCTTTCCCACGCGCTGAAAAGCATCTTTATAGGTATAGCGGTGCAAGGGGTTGTCCGCCGTTACCGATATGATTTCCTGATTAGGATAATTCTTCTTGGCAAAGTTCATGACTGACGTGATCGTCAGAGCCGGTTCCATCATGGTTGATAACATGGGTTTGTCTCCAAATTAAATATGTTTGTGTCAGCGAACTTTTAAAAGCCCTGCAGTGTTTTTAACAGGCGGTTAACTTTCCCTGCGTCAATTTTCCCCAATCATCGTGGGATATATCCAGTAAAGTGAGGCCACTGTTTCCATAAAATGACGCCACCAATTGCCTATCAATTAAAATGGCAATTCTGTGGGCGTTAGGGTTTGCTGCCAGGCATTGGGCATGAGCCAATGACGAACGCGATTACGCAGGAAGGCTCTCTCAAATTATTTTTTATTGTTAATTCGTTCATGACTTCTCTCCTGGCCGTTACCGTCATTTGCTAGAAACGTATGCTGGCCAACGGTTTATTTTTATCTCACTCAAGGTGTGACCTGCTGACCTTAAGCAGTACAAATGGTGAGTGCTGATTGATGGTTACAGGCTATCGTTTACCGGTATGAATTTCTTATGGGCAGGGCCATAAGAATTATGAATATTGACCATATATTAAAAAACGACCTGCCGATTTTTTGTAAAAAGGTGCAGCCTGGCATGGTAAAAAGCTGTAATGGGGGGATAAAGTACAGATATATGCCATACTGGTAGGCCTGTACAGGAACCGATCGTTACTTGGTGGCACCATGTTAAAGAATAATAATAGCGACAATAAAAGCCATGAATCCAACCTGGCATTTGATGATGTTAATCGTTATCAATTAAGGTCCAGCATGACCTCTATTCAACATGACAGCGACGATGTGGCTGGCATTGAGTTCCTGTGTCAACTTCAGCCCGGTATTTTATTACGGATTGTGGATTGCTCTGTGTCCGTTAAAAAACAAGCGGTGACCCGGCGGCAGGTGGCTACGCCTGCACACACTCTCGTGCTCAATTTTAAGTTGGCCGGTGAAAATATAGTCTCGCTGGCAGATGACAATAGCGACGCGATAAAGGCCGTGCTAAAGGCCATGCAAAAGGCCAAGGGGGTAGATTCCTTTGTCGTGCGTGAGCGCAGTCTCTGGGTTAGCTACAGTAAGGATGCGTTGATGGCAGTTGACGAAATGCACAACCAGAAAAAATACCTGTTGGTGCAATTGATGTGTGACCCCAAGGTATTATGCAAGGCGCCGTTTGATTTACAGCCGGATCAATTGCCCCATTGCATCGCCAGCGTGGTTAACGGGCAGGAATTTATGATGGCCGACTTTACTCTAACCGATGAGCTGATGCAGGCCTTATACATATTACTAAAAAGCGACACCTCGGACCCTTACTGCAGAGCGTTCCTACAAGCAAAAACCGTTGAGCTCATGTGTTTGGCGCTGCGTAATGTGTCACAGCAAGAGCGTCAACAGGAACAAAGTCATATCTCAGAAAAAGAGCGTGAACAGATGAGTAAAGCGGGACAGTTGCTGATACAAAACCTGCAAGCGCCCCCCACACAAGAAGCATTGGTGCAAACCCTGGGCATAGGAAAAAGCCGCTTAAAGCGCTGTTTTAAGGCCCTTTATGGATGCTCCATCACAGACTATATTTTGAATGCCCGTGTGCAACAGGCCCGCCAGTTGCTAACCCAAGGGCGGCTTAACGTCACCCAGGTGGCCATGGAAGTGGGCTATGAACATGTGGGCAACTTTACCACTATGTTTAAACGCCAACTGGGTATCACTCCAAAAGCCTTTCAACTTATGCACACTGGCCCGGATAAGCGCTAGTTTTTTCATTCCTGCCCCGCGCCTAATCCGCAGCCAATCACCTTTTATCTCGGTTTGGCAATGCAAGTAAAAGCCCGATTTCAAGCTAAATGTCCAAAGCCATAGTTTTTATGGCTCTGCCCAAAAGAAATGCCCACCTGTTCACGGTAACCTAAAACCCTAATGCAGCTACTGACACTTTGTTTGGATTTGGCTGGGCCAGCATCGCTGTGTCGCGCTAAAACCAAATAGTGATACAAGAATATTAATAATTCGCAGGAGACAGTCTATGAGCAAGGTAGATAGGGTAAGCGCCGTAAATGAAACTGCAGAAAGTAAGGGTAACGTGGCCAGTGCTTTTTGTGATGATGCTCTGGGCAAGGGTGACGCACTAGAGATTGCCCAACGCATCAGCCGTGGTGAAATATCCTCTGAGGAGGCAGCGGATGCCGCCATCGAGCGCGCTAAATACATCAACCCGACCATCAATGCTATGGTAAGCGAGCGGTTTGAACTTGCCCGCCAGCAGTCCCAGTCTACCGGTGCTGGGATATTTTCCGGTGTGCCAACGTTTATCAAGGACAATGACGATGTTAAGGGCATGGCTACCCGCAATGGCTCCCAGGCGACTTCCACTGTGGCGGCCAGCGAGTCATCACCTTTTGTTAAACAAATGGAGTCTAGCGGGCTCATTATCCTGGGTAAAAGTTCCTTACCTGAATTTGGTTTCACCGGCACCACAGAGCCCAAGCTCACCGGCGCCAGCGCCAACCCGTGGAATACCGATTACTCAACCGGGGGCTCATCCGGCGGAGCGGCGGCACTGGTGGCCGCTGGCGTGGTTCCCATAGCGCACGCCAACGACGGTGGAGGCTCTACTCGCATACCCGCCGCCTGTTGCGGCCTGGTTGGCTTAAAACCCTCCCGGGGCAGGTTACTGAATATTCCCGCGGCCGACAAACTGCCCGTTAACGTTGCTGCCCAGGGTGTAGTGACCCGTTCGGTGCGGGACACCGCGGCTTTTTACGCCGCCAGCGAACAGTATTATCGCAACCCGGCCCTGCCCGCCATTGGGCAGGTGAAGCACCCGGGAGAAAAGCGTTTGAGAATGGGGGTGTTTGTTAATCGCGCTAACGCCAGCGTGGTGGATTTTGATTGTGCATCGGCCACCCTGGAAGCTGCCAAACTGTGTGAACAATTAGGCCATAAGGTAGAAACCATTGAGTCCCCTTTCCCGCAACAGATTATGGACGATTTTTTTCACTACTGGTCGTTTATGGCATTTGCCACCCACAGGTTTGGCAATAAATTCCTAGGGGATGAATTTCAAGGGAATAAGCTGGACACCTGGACCAAGGGTTTGTCCAGTAATTTTGCCAAACGCATGTGGCGTTTACCGCTTTGCATTCGGCGTTTGCGTAAATTTCAACAGGACTACGAAAATGTCTTTAAACAGTACGACATATTAATCAGCCCCACCAACGCCATCACCACTCCGAAACTTGGGCATATTGGCCCCGATGTTCCCTTTGACACGGCCTATGAGCGGGTGCGTGAATTTGTGTTCACCACCCCTTTTCAAAATGTCTCTGGCGCTCCCGCTATCTCTTTGCCCATGGGCATGAGCGCCAACGGCTTGCCCATTGGCATACAGTTCGCCTCGGCCATGGGGGGTGAGCGTTTATTATTGGAATTGGCGCTAGAACTAGAAGAGGCTCAGCCCTGGTTGAGCCTAGCGAAATAAGCCCTTCAAGGGTGATGAAATATTGCCAGTAACTTGGGCGGGTTGTAGTTTGGCATGCAAGGTGCCAGCTTGCCCGCTTGTTTTAGACTATCATTATAAATGTCTTACATGATCTAAAAACAAGCCCCTGATGTATTATTCGATTAGAATAAAAAGGTGCGTTATTATGCCTAACAAAGGTTTTAGTAAGTGGCTGATGTTACTTGGCTTTTCCTTGCTCACCAGCACAGCACTTTCGGCAGAACTCACAGACAACAACACCCTGGACGGGCTATTTAGTTTAAGTTTGGAGGAAGTGTTAGCCCTTAGGATGAGGGTTTCTGTGGCCTCCACCAAGCCGGAAACCATTACCCAAACTCCTGCCATTGTATCCACCCTTAATCGCCAGCAAATGGAAAAGCTGGGATTAACCACCCTCACCGATGTTTTATCTTTCATTCCTGGCTTCATAATGGGGAAAACCCATGAAGGGACTGCCGCTGTCATGATTCGTGGTGTGTCCGTAAAAGCCTTGCTGCTGCTGGACGGTGTTCCGTACAGGGAACCAGGTAACAATAATCAACCCTTTGCCGGTATTGCATTTCAGTCTATTGAACGCATCGAGGCCATTAGGGGGCCAGGCGCAGTCATTTATGGCAGCAATGCCACCGCGGGCGTCATCAACATTATTACCCGCCAGGATGAAGGCTCTCAGGTGGCCATTGAGGTGGGCCCACATGAAAGTTTTAATAAGCAGCTTTATTATAACCATGCTCTCACACAAGGGGGCCAGATATCGATCAGTGCCCACCACCATAAAAGCCTTGGCTTTAAGGCCCGTCATTCCAACACGGGCACACCCGCCCCACAAGACAGGTCTTACCGTACACAGACCCAAAATCAATCGCTTTACCTTAAATATCAATTAAGCGACTTTAATTTCTCAATACACAACTTTAATTACCAAACTCATGCCATTGACCCCACATTTATAACCGGGGTGAGCGGATTGTTTCCCCCCGACCTGTACCCATCGACATTCCGTGAACGAGCCACCCTGGTTCATTCTGATTACCAGTGGCAAACCGCTAAGACTCAAGTGAAAATTTATTCCCATTACAATCGGTATGATACTGACGTTACTACTCTTGTACTCAATACCAGGCTTAAGGGCCAATACGATCAAGGAGGCGATAACAATTATCGCTGGGTAGGGGGAGGCCGTTTAGAAAATACACTTTCACCCCACTTAACCTTGTTGACAGGCCTGGAATACGAACACAGAGAAACAGGAAACTATGGCGGGGACTATTTTGGTACCCCTATTATCGCTTGGCGTGCTAACCGTACCTATGAAACCAGCAGCTACGGGCAATTGGATTACACCCAGGATAAATGGCGGATGTTACTGGGCGCACGTTATGTGAACAACAATGATGCCGGTGATGCTTGGTTACCCAGAATGTCACTGGTTTATAACTTTGATTTTTTTCATTCCATTAAGCTTTTATATTCGGTGGGTTTTACCTCACCCAGTGCCACTGCAAAATACATTCAGTTGAATAATGTTGTTGGCGATGAACACTTAAAAGCCGAAACCATCAGCACCCTGGATTTGGCCTACTCATACAATCACAACAATGCCCTGTTTGTGGCCAATACCTTTTATTTTGAAGCAGATAATTTCATCGGTTTTAAACCCCAGGGCATTCAAGTAAATGCAGTAAATAGCCCAAGCTTTCAGCGTTATGGTTTTGAACTGGATTATCAAAAAAACATGCACAACAAACAGCTATTGGCCAATTTTTCCTATCACCACCAGGGCAATGAAATAATAGCAGATGATCCAATAGCCATTACGGTGCCGAAGTACACAGTTAATTTAGCCCTTCATTTCAAGCCATATGAGCAACAAACCGCTGGAGCCTCTGTGCAGCTATTAAGTGAACGCAATAACGATCCAGCAAAAGATACGTTAAGCCCGTTATGGCTGCTCAATGCACATTACGATGTGTTGTTTAAGCAAACTGAAATAAATGTGAATATAAAAAACATACTGGATAAAGACGTGCGCCAAGGGGATATGGTGGCTCAATTTGTAGGCTCTGTGCCGGTGAGCGGGAGGACGAGTTTGCTGGTGAATTTAAAATACAAATTTTAAACGTTAGGGCGCCAGCATAGATACCTATAGCCCTCACACTAACACCTTGCTGGCTTTAAACTCCATTCACGGGAAAATGCCCCACCAAGACTTAGCTATTTAACTAGACTATAATGCGACTCCTTTACACACCATGCACTGACTACATGCGTTTAGACAAATTTCTTTGCAAAAGCACCCAGCTTACTCGAACTGAAGCAAGCCAGCTGATTCTTGAGGGAGTTGTGACGGTTGATGGCAAGCCAGTATTGGATACACGGCTACAGGTACACGAAAACAATCATATTTGTTTAAAAGGTGAACCT
>Ga0209395_1006462_pt1 | contig 12687 bp, 12 predicted proteins | sample GOMGulsemesocosm_3_FD_184635 | JGI IMG/M metagenome (GOLD analysis project Ga0209395, IMG submission 184635) | Methane-oxidizing microbial communities from mesocosms in the Gulf of Mexico - GOM9D Gulf of Mexico (SPAdes) (version 2) | ecosystem: Environmental > Aquatic > Marine > Cold seeps... | reverse complement strand
AATAACAGCCAGCGACATATTTAATTCTTTTTAACAAATCGTTCTTGAAATAAATCCGTAGCTATTCAGTGCTTAGATAATACACCACCGAGAACACCGAGACGCTGTGCTACACCGAGGAATAAAGCGCGATATGTTTTCTCGGTGTTCTCTGTGCTCTATGTGGTGCGTTCTGTTTTTTTGGTTGAATAGTTACTTCAATTCTTATTATTTTTTGGTGAATAAAAAATGCAAAGGTAACTCAGGGGGGAGTATTTAACATAATTAATAGACTGCTTTGGTGGTAACTTGTAACGATAACTTTGTACGCTTTAAGCTCATAAATGCCGTTGACATTTAACCTCTAAACGTCAACTTAGAGCCTAAGCTGACTTTAGCGTGAGCACAATTTTTCAGCATGCAATTGTTGTTGTAATATTGATTTCACAACTTCAAAACGTGCAGGTAATGCTCTGTTTCTTTTTGTTACCATATATAAGGTTTGCATCACTGGCTTTTTTGGAGAAAATATTTTTAACTGTTTAGGTTCCTGAAAAGTATCTACGGCACTTTTGGGTAACACGGTAAAGCCTAACCCTTTGGCTACAGGGTGCAATATTTGGCTTATTTGATTTACGTAACCTGTAACAGGGATCTCTTTAATGTTCAAATGAGTAAAATTAGATTCCTGACTTTGTGCGAAATAAATAGATAAATAATGTTCTGCGTCAGGGTGGTTAATAAGACCAAGCTCTGTTAATAAATTTTCACTATAACTGCTTGCTTTAGCCTTCGTAGGTAGCACTAAGCATAACTGCTCTCGACCAAGTTCAACTGCATCAAATAGACTATAACTTGGTATGTCAGTGATGATACCAAGATCAATTATGCCAGTTTGTATTTCATTTAATATTTGATGATTAGGAGCTGCTTTTAGTTTAACAACAAGCTGTGGATACTGAACTTGTAAATCCAATAACTTAGGGTAAAGCATCAGTGCAAGTGCACCAGAGCAAGCTAAAGTACAATCTCCAGAAAACGGGTTGTCGAATGCTAACTGTTCCATCAGCCCTTGTTCATTTTTAACTAATTGGTCTGCATATTGATAAACTAAACGTCCTTGCTCTGTTACTTCAAAACTCTTTTTTTCTCTTCGGATTAAGGAGTGACCACATGCTTTTTCAAGTTTACTAATATGCTGGCTTACTCCAGGCTGGGTCATAAAAAGCTTTTCAGCTGTTTTAGTAAAATGCCCCATATCAACGAGCGTTACAAACGTATTTAACCAAGTGGGGTTCAGCATTATTAATCACTTATAACCATAAATTATCATTTTCATTATAAACGATAATTATAATTGATGAATGATTTTTCATAAAATAGCTTTATCAAATTGATTAGAAGATTAAATAACTAAGTTTGGAGTAAATTATGAAAATGAATCATATTGGTATTATGGTTGGTGATATGGATAAAGCAGTAGAGTTCTATACAAAAGTGCTTGGTCTAAAAGTGGTGATGGGCAACACAAAAGTAATTGAAGAGCGTGAAACTGCAATAGGTAGAATGTGTATAGCTGTATTTGGCGACGGCTTCAAAGGCTTTAATATTGCACATTTGGTAACAACAGATGGTATTGGGGTTGAGTTATTTGAAATGAAAGATCGTGCGGAGCGTCACGATCTTGATTTTTCTCGACTTGGTATTTTCCATTTCTGTCTTCAAACAGATGATTTTGAAACTGTTATGCAAAAAACTGAAAAATTTGGCGGTAAGGTAAGGATGGATGTTATGCGCTATCATCCAGAAGACGACAATAAGCCTGCCAAAATGGTTTATTTAGAAGACCCATTCGGCAATTTATTTGAGCTATATTCGCACTCATATGAAGAAACTTACGCTTCCGATTATGAATAGCTGAAATACGGGGATTGCTCACCTATCAAAGTATTGGTTTTGTCGGACGAACTGTCAGTTTGACTTAAGGTTTATATAACTGCTTTGTGATAGCTAGTGATCTTGAAATAACCAACCTACAAATAATTACTTAATTGTATACCTGTAGGTCGGGGTTTACCCCGTCAAATAACCGACCAGCAGAACTACACAACGCGATGGCCTAAAGACCAACCTACAAAAGAATTACTTAACTGTATATCTGTAGGTCGGGGTTTACCCCGTCAAATAACCGACCAGCAGAGCTACACAACGCGATGGCCTAAAGACCAACCTACAAAAGAATTACTTAATTGTATACCTGTAGGTCGGGGTTTACCCCGTCAAATAACCAAACAGCAGAACTACATAACGCGACAATGATTTTAAGGGGGCAGCTAACTTGAAAATATATTCTACAAGTCCAAATCAAGTTATCTGATCCCTTGATTTCCCCGTAAAGCTCAAGGTGCACTAGTCTTTAATGTAATGAGAAAGATAGCGATGGGGTTGTTTAAGCAAGATAAGCCGAAACAATACAGTTTGGCGGCCAAAAAATGGCAGGGACAAGTGATAAATATAGCATCCTGTTGGAGTCAGGATTAACATGCGTTAGCCGTGTTGTAGCAAGGGGTTATATATTGTGTTTACTTTTTATATCAATTATAATTATTATGTCTTTAATTTAAGGTAGTCTTATGCCTATAACAAACGCAAACACATTGACGCAAGCTTTAGCTAACATCAGATTAGAATCACTATCTTTATCTGATGATATCAAGTGTCTACTGTCTAAAGCCTTAACTGATCCTACAATAACTACTGACCACATTCTAGCAATTTTGCGTGGTAAATAAGTTATTCCACGATAGTGTAGAGCCTCTATGTTATCCGAATACAAACATCTTTGTTAACCATAAAGATGTGAGAGACATTAAAAAATTAAAAGAGTTAGAAGCAGGATTCTCAGCTATACATGAATACCTATTAATAGAAACCCCCTCCTTATTACCTAAAGAATTTAACCTTAAAAAACTGAAGCTTATACATTATTATTTGTTTAATGATTTATACCCATGGGCAGGAAAAACTAGGTCGTATGCTATGCGGAAGAACGGTGATGAATTTACTCCTCCAGAGTGTCTGCCAAAGTATGAAAATACCGTATTCGCTAGGGCAACTGAAGTAGTTAATCTCCAACAGCCCGAGAAAGATGTTTTAGCTGAAAAGTTGGCACGCTGTCTAGGTATCTTAAATATTTATCACCCTTTTCCTGAAGGTAATGGCAGGACTCAACGTATTTTTATTTCTCTATTGGCAAAAGAACACGGATACACATTAGATTGGGAGTCAGTAAATTCTTGGGAGAATATGGAGACATCTAAAAAAGTCCATGTCGGTGATTATGATCCTTTAATTCGTCTTATTAAAAGAATTATTAAAACACAAACATAAAAAGGATAGTGGTTTTTTGTTACTTTGTTCCTACTTTAGTCAAGTATAATGACTTGGTGGTTAGACCTAATGCCTACTTCATTATTTGTAATGTTTCAGGTAACTTGTCAACGGAAACAATGAAACAATGAACCAATAACTGTCATTCGATTAACAAGGCACTCATCTGATTTTTACACTCTTAGATGCCTAGCTGTCACTCTATTCACCAATACTTTCAAACCTTAAAGCAATATCACTCAAAAAATCAGGAAGTTCTATATTGCAGGTGTTGTTATTAATGCTGGTGCAATTAACAGTAAAGCTCTCTCCAAATTCACCACTCCATGGGTTAAAGGGCGTTACGCTATAATTATTTGCATTGGTTAAGGTAAAAGATAAATGTAGATTAGTGCGAGTAGATCGTTGTTCTCTAACCTCTGTTATGGCTAAATCTTCTGTGAGTTTGTCTTGTACCCAAATAATGCCGCCTTTGTTACTCATTATTCCCCATGCGTTAGTGGTATCACTTTCTTCGGTGATTTTTATCGGTTGAGGGTTCCATTGAGCGAGAGGTAAGCCTGCAACAAAGCGGTTGAAATATCGTAAATGTGTTTTCATCTCAGGTGTTACAACACCCCAATCAAAAAAGTCATTCCATTCGTCAGGTGTTAACGCTGCGCCATTACTTAGTGCAGCCGATAAAGCGTTATGAAAAAATTCAGAGCAGGAGTTCTTCCTGCTGCGAAAATCACAAAAGCGTTCAGACAAATTAATGCGCTTAGAAATACAGGCTTTTGCTTTAATGAAAGGCCGCTACGATGATGGCAACGGTAACTTTACCGTTAAAGGCAAGCCCGACCAAGCCTTGGCAATTAAGATGTTATTTGGCTCTCAATACAATGAGGAAAAAATAGCGATCATGAAACCTATTCAAGAATTCATTGCAGCGGTGGAGAGCCGAATGATTGCAGAGTCGAATGCGCTGCAAGCTAGGCAGAAAAAATATTTATGGTTTGTCATTTTCCTCATTGTCCTTTCAATAGTAATGGCTCTCATTATCGCTATTTATGTAAAAAACAAAATCGTTTCTCCTATATTTTCACTGAATCATAATGCCCATCTTATTGCCAAAGGTAATTATCAAGTTCGCAGTAAGGTAAATGTGGCAAACGAAATTGGCTCACTCAGTCAAAGCCTCAATGCAATGGCCGACTGTATTGAGCTAGATATAAAGAAATTAATACAAGTAGCCACAACCGATGAGCTAGTCGGCATCAGCAACAGGCGAGCATTTATGAAGTCTCTGGAACTTGAAGTAGGGCGTTGCCATCGTTATGGGGACCCCTTATCGTTATTGATGTTGGACGTGGATTATTTTAAAAAATTTAATGATAAATACGGCCATCATGTTGGCGATGAAGTCTTAAAGCTTATTTGTAAAGTCAGCCAGCTGGGACTGAGAGAAGATGACCTGATGGGACGGATCGGTGGCGAAGAATTTGTATTTATTCTTCCTACAACTAACAGGGATGCCGCGATGATTGTTGTCGAGCGTATACGTACGGCTATTGGAAAATCCTCTCTTTTGGTTGAGTCAGATAAACTACAAGTTACCGTCAGCCTAGGTGGAACTCAACTAATTAAATATGATGATATCAGTAGCTTTTTAAAGCGTGCTGATATGGCAATGTACACCTCAAAGGCAAACGGACGTAATCAAACTTATTGGATTTAAGAGTAGATAAGGTGGCGAGACGATAACCCGAAAAACCGTTAGGGATTAGCGGGCATAAAGAATTATCTCAGTTATTGTTATGTCTTAGTGCTAATTATTTGAACAGCACAGAACACTATGATTCAGCTTGTTTGAAAAACACTTCGCTTTGATCAGGACAGCTACCACAGTAGTGGCACTGTACAACAATTTTTAGTGGTTGTTGGCATTGACTGTGTATCAGTGAATCATAATACTTGGGGTTATTGCTCCAGCTAATTACCCAATCCCTGAGAGCCATGACAATCATATACAATGAATTGCCTTTGTCTGTCAGTTTGTATTCGTACCTAGGTGGGTTTGACTGATAATGATGCTTAGTAAAAATATCTGACTCAAAGAGTAGCTTAAGACGTGCGCTTAAAATATTAGAAGCGATCTTTAATTGGGTCAAAAAATCATCATAGCGATTGACGCCTAAAAATGCTGCAATCAATATCAGTAACGTCCAGCGGTCACCAATCAAGTCACTAACGGTGGTTAATGAAGGATCATATTGATCATTGTTAACCAACACTCTAACGCGTCGTTGTTTACTCATTGATTTTATTTGTATCAGTTGGTCATGCTTGTTGACTAGCTTGCTGGCGAGTTGAATATCGCTAATGGTGAATTCACCTGAGCATTGGGCACACACTGCCTTGGGTATGAGCTTATGCTGACATGTGGCATGAATGAGCTGGCGAGAGTTTTTTTTTGTGGAGGCACTTTGACCCTGTTCACACCATTCCACTTCCCATTGCCAGGCTAGCAAAGAGGAGGGGTATAAGGCATTACCTTTTTTAGTGAGTCGATATTCAAAGCGATTTTTGCTATCTGAATAAGGTTTTTTAACCAGAATGTCTTCTGCAATTAAACTTTCTAGTCGTCTAACTAGCGTGGTTTTACTGATACCTATATTGCGACGAAACTCTTCAAATCGGTATCGACCCAAAAAACAATCTCTGAGAATCAGCAATGTCCATCGATCGCCAATAACTTCTAAGCCCTGAGCTATTGAATGGTTGAGTATAAAGTCTTGTGATTTCATCCGGCTACTCTAGAGAATATCAATAAGCTTGTAAAGCTGAAATGTCATGTATAGCTAGTGTTCAACTTGTGAACAGAACATATGTTTGACAGGGAGTTAAATCATGTTAGTATCATAATGCAAGTTACTGTTAATTACTATTGGAGAATCTGATGCCTATATCATACGAAAATGAGGTAGATCATAGCCTTAAGCCGAGTCGACATCCTTATTTAAATGGTGCGTGGACGCCAAATTTTACCGAATATACCGCTACAGATATGGAAGTTATCGGTGAAATACCGACTGATATTGATGGTGTTTATGTACGAAATACTGAAAACCCCGTGCAAGAGCCGATAGGAAACTACCATCCGTTTGATGGTGACGGTATGTTACATAGCATGTCTTTTCGAGATGGCAAAGCAGAGTATCGTAATCGATTCGTACGGACTAAAGGTTTCAATGCTGAGCAAGAAGCAGGGGAAGCGCTATGGACAGGAATTGCCAACAATCCTAAAAAATCAAAGCGCCCAGGGTGGGGTGCTCAAGGGCATGTAAAAGATTCTTCTTCTACGGATGTTGTTATTCATGCAGGAAAAATATTGTCGACCTTTTGGCAGTGTGGTGATGGTTATCAACTTGATCCCTATACCTTAGAGCAAGAGGGAACTGTTGCTTGGGCCCCCATTGACGGAATTTCGGCGCATCCGAAAGTTGACGAAGCAACGGGAGAACTGCTTTTTTTTAATTATTCCAAATATCCACCCTATCAACATTATGGCGTAATCGATCGTAATAATAAGTTAATTCATTATACGCCTGTGCCTTTGCCCGGGCCGCGATTACCCCATGATATGGCATTTACTAAAAATTACTCCATACTCGTTGATTTACCGCTTTTTTGGGATCCGGAATTACTCAAAAAAGAACAATATCATGCGCGTTATTTTCCTGATAAACCGACCCGCTTTGGCATTATTCCTAGGTATGGCAAAGCTGAAGAAACTATTTGGTTTGAGGCCTCGCCAACTTATGTATTGCATTGGATGAATGCTTATGAAGACGGTGATGAGATTGTTTTGGACGGCTACTTTCAAGATGAACCTGACCCAGCGCCACTACCTGGGCTACCTCCAGCCGTCGGAAAAATGATGGCGAACATTGATATAAACTCTTTTCAGTCCAAGCTACATCGCTGGCGATTTAATTTAAAAACAGGGGCGGTGAAAGAACAAAGACTCGATGACCGACCTTTGGAATTCGGTACTTTTAATCAAAAATATGCAGGCGTTAAATCACGTTATTTGTATAGTGTAAAAGGTGAGCCGGGTTGGTTTATGTTTTCTGGCATAGTCAAACACGATCTTGATACGGGAGAATCTTGGCAGCTAGACTTTGGTGAGCAACGATTTGGCAGTGAAGCGCCTTTTGTACCACGAATTGACGCTAAAGATGAAGATGACGGTTATTTAGTTAGTTTTATTACCGACATGAAAACGAATCGCTCCGAATGTGTCTTGATCGATGCCAAAGATATAGCCGCTGGACCCGTATGTCGCATAATGCTACCGCATCGAATTTGTAGTGGTACCCATGCAACTTGGGCAGACGGTGAAACAATTCGCTCTTTTCAGCACAAGGATTAAGATCTCATCATCCGATTGGTATAAGACATCTGGGGTAAGAAATGAACCAAGCATATATTATTGACGCGGTTAGAATTCCGCGAGCGAAAGCGGATCCGCAATCAGGTTGCTACGCGGGAATTAAAGCTGTCGATTTACTCAAACCACTATTCAGTGCCTTGATACAGCGTAACCAATTTGACAGTGCCTTAGTTGATGACGTGTTAATCGGCTGTTCAACTCAGGTGGGTGACCAAGGCTCGAACATCGCAAAAATAGCCTCGTTACATGCTGGTTGGTCTGAGCAAATTTCAGGGGCAACCATCAGTCGGTTTTGTTGTTCAGGATTAGATGCGGTAAATCTTGGCGTGGCAAAAATAATGTCCGGTATGGAGTCGTTGGTGGTTGCTGGTGGCGTCGAACAGCTGAGCAGAGTACCAATGTTTTCAGATAAAGGCTGTTGGTATACCGATCCACAAGTCATGAAGTCAACACGATTTATGCACATGGGCTTGTCAGCTGATTTGATCGCCTGTGCTGAAAATTACTCCCGTCAGCAGCTTGATACTGTGGCAGTTAATTCTCACCAGAGAGCAAGTGATGCCATTCATAATGGTTATTTTAATCGCTCTTTGGTACCGATAAATGATGCTGATGGCAAACCAATATTGGCAAGAGATGAAGCGGTTCGGTCAAATTGTGATTTACAACATTTAGCCAAGTTACCCGCAAGCTTTACTAAATTGGTACCTTATGCCCAACCACTGGTTGATAAGTATTATCCCGATATTGCCTTCAGTGCGAAGCATACCGCGGGCAATTCTCCCGCTTTAGTGGACGGCGCTTCATTGGTTTTATTGGCTAATAAAGATTATTGCGATAAGTTTAATTTACAACCGCGTGCCATTATTAAACAGTTTACTAATGGCAGTGATGAACCGATAAAAATGCTCACAGGACATATTCGTGCGACTGAAAAACTGTTAAAAAATTCGAATTTAACGGTCTCGGATATAGACCTTTGGGAAGTTAATGAATCCTTTGCCGCGAGTGTTTTAAATTATCAACAGCACTTTAACATTGCTGATGATAAATTGAATGTAAACGGTGGTGCTATTGCACTAGGACATCCTCTTGGCGCTACCGGAGGTAACTTGCTAGGAATGTTACTGGATGAATTAGAGCGGCGAGAATTAACACGCGGTATTGTGTCAATATGTGGCGGTGCCGGTATAGGTGTTGCCACATTAATCGAAAGAGTAGTTTAAGCAGCAGATATTATTTATGAATTAAATTATTCACTTGTTGAGTATGAATCTAAACAATTATTGGATATACAAAAATGAATAAAGAATTTTGGCATGGTCGAAGAGCACCTGGCATCGCGGATCAAATTGATTTGACTCGTTATAATAATTTAGTAGAAGTCATCGAAGAGGCGTTCAAAAATAATGGCGACAAAAATGCCTATACTGGCATTGGTCACACCTTAACTTATGCAGATTTGGATCGATTGAGTGATCAATTTTGCCGGTACCTTCAATATCATACCGATTTAAAACCGGGCGATCGTATTGCTATACAGATGGCTAATTTGTTGCAGTATCCGGTTGTTGTCTATGGTGCTCTTAGAGCGGGTTTGGTGATTGTTAATACCAACCCCTTATATACCGAAAGAGAAATGTTGCATCAGTTTAAAGACTCGGGTGCAAAAGCCTTGGTATTTATGCAAACCTTTGGTGACAAGGTTGAAAAAATTCTCAGTCAAACCGCTATCAAAACGGTGATCAGTACCAACCTGGCCGATCTACATCCCTTTGGTAAACGCATTGCGGTAAATTTTTTAGCCAAATACGTCAAAAAAATCGTACCTGATTATAATATTTCATCAGAAACTTCATTTAGAAGCGTTCTTGCCATGGGCAAGAATTCACCTCCTGCAATCACCATAAACGCTAGCAGCGAAGATTGCGCGGTGCTTCAATATACTGGGGGTACAACCGGGGTAGCCAAAGGTGCGATCCTGAGTCACAAAAATTTAATTGCTAATATGCTGCAAATTAATACTGGCTTGGAACAAGTCGATGAAAACGCACAACCGCTGTTAAATAAAGGTGAAGAAATCATTATAACGCCATTACCCTTGTACCATATTTATGCCTTCACTGTGCATTTAATGTCGGCGGCGAGTTTGGGTAATCATAATATTTTGGTGGCAAACCCTCGTGATCCGAAATTGTTTGTCAAGGCCATTAAAGCCTGGCCTTTTACGGTATTTGTTGGATTAAATACCTTATTCGTAGCTTTGATGAAACAAGCATCATTTAGACAGTTAGATTTTAGTCAGCTCAAAGTAACTATTTCAGGGGGAACGGCTTTAGCAAGTGATACCGAATTGCGCTGGAGTAAGCTAACCGGTTGTCGGATAGGGGAAGGCTATGGTCTTACTGAATGTGCCCCGGTGGTCTGTTCAAGTGCCAGTGGTGATTTTACTTACCCAGGAAGCATTGGTTTGCCGGTTGCGGGTACTAGCCTAAAAATTGTTGATGTTGATGCTAATGAACTCCCTTTTGGTGAGGCGGGTGAACTTTGCGTTAAAGGTCCTCAGGTTATGTCAGGATACTGGAATGTCTCGAAAGAGGAGTGCGATGCTTTCGATCAGGATGATTGGTTCAAAACCGGTGATATTGCCACCATTGACGACGAAGGTATTGTGCGAATCATCGATCGATTAAAAGATATGGTGATAGTGTCAGGATTTAATGTTTATCCTAATGAAATTGAAGCTGTGGTTGTCGAGCACCCCTTAGTCGAACAAGCCGCTGTTATAGGGGTAGAGGATAAGGTAACCGGTGAAGCGGTTAAATTATTTGTGGTGGCTAAGCAATCATCACTTGATGAGAAAACATTGCTCGAGTTTTGCCGTACTCATTTAACCGCCTATAAAGTGCCAAAATTAGTCGAGTTTCGTGATGAATTACCCATGAGTCCCATCGGTAAAGTATTGCGAAAAGAGCTACGAGCTATGGAAAATAAAACGGCCATGAAGGGTTAACCAGTACAAGGTAGTAATCTTATGAATAACAATGAAATATATATATTAGGTGGTCATCAAACCGATTTTTCGCAAAACCTGTATCGAGAAGGCGGCAGCATAAGTGAACTTTTTATTTCGACAGTTCAACAAGGATTAGTGCAGAGTCAGCTTGAACCGGCCAGCGTTCAAGTGGGGCATGTTGGTAACTTTGTCGGTGAATTGTTCGTTGGTCAGGGGTTATTAGGGGGCTTTTTTGGCCATGTCGACCCCGCTATGGCTAATATGCCTGCCTCAAGGCATGAAGCAGCCTGTGCGTCTGGTTCAATGGCTTTACTTGCCGCCATGGCCGACCTTGAATCTGGACGCTACGATTTAGCTTGCGTACTGGGTATTGAAGTGATGCGTAATGTCTCTGGTGCCTTGGCCGCTGAGCACTTAAAGCCGGCTGCTTGGGTAGGAAAAGAATGGCAACAATCCGAGTATCTCTGGCCCTGTGCTTTCAGTGAAATTGTCGATATTTATCAGCAGAAATACGCACTAAGTGCTCAGTATACTAATGCGATTGCTCAGCAAAATTATGCCAATGGCAAGCGTAATCCCAATGCACAAACACGCTCTTGGCAGTTTGAGCCAAAGAGCTTTAGCCCTGATGAAACTAAAAATCCTATTATCGCTGGCAATATTAGACGTCAAGATTGTGGTCAAATTACCGATGGCGCGGCGGTGGTCTTTTTGGCGACAGCAGAACGTGCCAAACGATACGCCAAAGAAAGGGGGATACAACTTACCGATATTCCCAGAATTAAAGGTTGGGGTCATATTAATGCGCCTTTATTGTTTAAAAATAAACTAGCGACGAATGATCCGCAAGGATATTTATTTCCCCATCTTCGCCAGTTATTTCAGCAAACGTTACATCGAGCTCAGATGCAGTCCATTGAACAACTTGATGGCATGGAAGTTCACGATTGCTTTAGTATTACTGAGTATATGATTATTGATCATTGTGGTTTGTACTCTCCGGGAGAGGCCTGGAAAGCCATTGAAAATCAAGATGTAATGCCGGGCGGTCGATTACCCATCAATATGAGTGGCGGATTAATAGGATTAGGTCACCCCGTGGGTGCGACCGGCGTGAGAATGGCGCTTGATTGTTACAAGCAAGTTACGGGTTGCGCGGGTGATTATCAAATAGAGCAGGCAAAAAACCTCATGACCTTTAATTTAGGTGGCAGTACTACCACTTGCGCTAGTTTAATTATTGGTCGTTAGATGAAGGTATTTCACAGCTGAAATTGACAAAGCCAACCAATAAAGACGTTAGTATCTATTCTGAATGAGGGGCATGACTGCTCAGGTTACATAGTAAAGCGGTAGCTAGCTGTTCGTTTCGCTACCGTTTTTTGCTTTAGTGCAGGTAGCGTTCAAAAAAAGCCACTACACTCGTTTCTGCTTTTTCTTTATCGTGTTGCCATAAGCGAGTATGACCACCTCCTTGCGCTTGCCAAAATAACTTGGGCTCCTTAGCCGCAGCATATAATCGCTGTCCATGACTAAAATTAACCGTTTGGTCGGCGGTGCCGTGCATGATGTAAATAGGCCGAGGTGAAATTTGGCTAATGTACCGCTCTGCGTTGGTCTCATCAGTGTCTAAATCGCCTCGCCATTCAAACAATTTTGTGACTAAAGGCATTAATGGATAACGTGGTAGGCCGTGTATTTTTTTAGCTTGCTCCGATAAAACGTCCATACTATGCGCATCAATGTCATTAACTTAAGGTTAATTTACGTATTTACAATAAGTTAGCTAGTTGCTAACCTAGCTATGAATTAAAAATAGAGAGAAATCATCAATGAGCTGTTCAGTATTTAATTCAAATAGTACAAA
>Ga0209395_1006461_pt1 | contig 12689 bp, 10 predicted proteins | sample GOMGulsemesocosm_3_FD_184635 | JGI IMG/M metagenome (GOLD analysis project Ga0209395, IMG submission 184635) | Methane-oxidizing microbial communities from mesocosms in the Gulf of Mexico - GOM9D Gulf of Mexico (SPAdes) (version 2) | ecosystem: Environmental > Aquatic > Marine > Cold seeps... | reverse complement strand
CAAAGCCATGTCAGATCGCGAAGTGCGCTCGACGATTAAGTCCTTTGCCCACACCGCCAAGCTCGCCAAAATGGCCAACTACGATGGCGTTGAGGTCATGGGCAGCGAAGGCTATTTGATTAATCAATTCTTAGCACCGCGCGTCAACAAGCGTAAAGACAAATGGGGCGGCAGCATTCAAAACCGTATGCGCTTCGCCGTAGAAATCGTTAAGCAAACCCGTAAACAGGTAGGGCCAAACTTCATCATTATGTTCCGCCTATCCATGATGGAGTTGGTGGAAGGCGGTATGACGTCGAATGAAATCGTAACTGTAGCGAAGGCCCTAGAAACCGCTGGGCTCACCCTGCTCAACACAGGCGCTGGCTGGCACGAAGCGCGCGTGCCAACGATTGTAACATCGGTGCCCCGCGCCGCATTCCGCGACGCCACCGCACGGGTTAAGCGCGAAGTGTCTATCCCCGTGATTGCATCCAACCGCATCAACACTCCGGAAGTCGCGGAGGACATCTTAGCCTCGGGTGATGCAGATATGATTTCTATGGCCAGACCGCTGCTGGCCGACCCGCACTTTGTGAACAAGTCGGCCGAAGGTCGCGCAGATGAAATCAATACCTGTATTGCTTGCAACCAAGCCTGTATTGACCACTCTTTTGAAATGAAGCGCGCCTCTTGCTTAGTGAATCCACAAGCCTGTCATGAAACCGAGCTAGTCTTCCACCCTGTTACGAAGCCTAAGAAAATCGCCGTGGTTGGCGCAGGCCCTGCGGGACTCGCCGCAGCGACTGCCGCGGCCGAGCGCGGCCACGATGTGTCGCTATTTGATATGGCTGACAAAATCGGCGGACAGTTCAACTATGCAAAGCAGGTTCCCGGAAAAGAAGAGTTTTACGAGACGATTCGCTATTTTGGCAAGCGCATAGAACGCACTGGGGTAAACCTACAACTGAATACCAAGGTAGATACCGAGCAGCTAATGAGAGACGGCTACGACGATGTGGTTATTGCCACTGGCATCAGCCCTCGTACCCCCCCCATTCCAGGCATTGAGCACAAAAAAGTACTGTCTTATATCGACGTACTGAAAGGTGCAAGGGTAGGCAAGAAGGTCGCCGTAATCGGCGCTGGCGGTATCGGCTTTGATGTCTCTGAATTCTTGGTGCACGGCGTTGATAAAATAGATACGCCAAAACCGCAGTCACTGGAATCGTGGCGCGCTGACTGGGGTGTAAATTTAGACTCAGACCAGCCCGGCCAGTTAGTTGAAAAGAAGCCTCAGACACCCAAGCGTGAAGTACATCTACTGCAGCGCAAGACCTCTGGGGTTGGCGCCAACCTCGGCAAGACCTCAGGCTGGGTGCATCGCGCGGTACTGAAAATGAACGACGTCAATATGATGAAGGGCGTGAGCTATAACAAAATTGATGACCAGGGTCTGCACATTAGCGTAGACGGTAAAGAGCAGGTACTGGATGTTGATAACATCATCATCTGTGCTGGTCAGGAGTCGCGCAAAGACCTTTATCAAGAAGACAGTAGCGGCCCTAAGTTCCACCTAGTCGGTGGTGCTGAGTTTGCAGGTGAGCTGGATGCCAAGCGTGCTATTCGCCAGGGCTCTGAAGTTGCTGCGGCGATTTAAATGGCTTATCAATACTTAACCCTGCGTAAAGAGGGCGGCATTGCTTATGTAACGCTAAACCGCCCCGAGAAAATGAATGCGCTGAGCTATGAACTGATACGTGAAATCATCAGCGTGCAAGAACAGCTCAAGCGCGACAAGTCCCTGCGCGTCGTTATCGTCAACGGCGCAGAGGGAAACCTCAGCTCAGGCTTTGATACCAAAAGCATGGTCGACAACCCCTTAAATCTAGCCAAGATAGGAGTGAAATGGTTCCCGACTAAAGCCAATGTCGCGCAACTCATCAGCATGGGCTGGCAGCGCCTACCCATTCCCGTTATTGCAGTCATTGAAGGGGTTTGTTTTGGCGCAGCCATGGACATCGTACTCGGTGCCGATATGCGCTATGCCGCAGACAATGCACAGCTGAGTATTATGGAAATCAAATGGGGGCTGATGCCTGATATGGGAGGTTTTGACTCCCTACGCACGCTGGTCACTAAAGATACCGCCCTAGAATTACTTTATACGGGCGACATCATAAAAGCCAAGCAAGCAAGGGAGATAAACCTAGTCTCCCGTGTTTGCAAAGACCCCATGCAAGATGCAAAAGCGATGGCAGAAAAAATCATCAATGGATCACCCGATGCGATTGCCGCCATCAAACTCAGCGTGCATAAAAGCTGGAGTGCATCGACTTCTATTTTGCTAGCGCGAGAGACGCTTTATCAAGTGGCGTTGATTATTAGTAAGAATAGAAGTGTTGCTGTGCGGAGGAATAAGAAATCGGGGGAGAAGTATTTTGAGAGGCAGTGGTGGTGGTAGGGGTTATGCGGATAGGCTGCTACAGGCTATCCGCATAAACCAAACAATGTCATCTTGAGCACAACGAAGTGAAGTCGAAAGATCTTGTACGCCGCTATTTCAGTTAGCAGATACTTCGACTGCGCTAGCGCTTCGCTCAGTATGACGGCTATCTAAATACATCTGCCAAACAATCAAACACCCCATCCGGCTCAGCCAACTCAATAGCCTCCCCATGGTTATAGCCACCACGTACCGCCACTACGGGCATATCCGCATTGCGCGCTGCCTGTACATCATTGCTAGAATCACCCACCATCAAACAGTCTTTTACGGCCACGCCTAGTTGCTCGGCAGCAGTAATCAACATCTCCCCATGGGGCTTGGGGTTCGCAACATCGCCCCCGCCCAGCACCACATCAAAGTAATGCTCTATATTTAGCTTTTTAATCAGGTCTACAGTGATAACTTTAGGTTTGTTGGTAACCAAGGCCATCGGCATGCCCTGCTCTTTCAAGCTCTGCAATACCGACTCAGCGCCGGGGTATAGACTAGTCAGCTTAATGCCCTGCACTGCGTAGTGACGCATGAATACGGAGAAGGTTTTTTCCAAGGCCTCATCACTAGGAATAGAATCCATGTCCCCCGCCAGCACACGGCGGATGAGTACTTTGGCGCCGTTGCCTATCCAATGACAGATTTCGGCACCGGAGCAACCGGCTAGGCCAAGCTCTTTTTCTGTTAGACGGACTGAGGCGATGATGTCAGGAAGGCTGTCGACTAGGGTGCCGTCTAAGTCGAATAGGACAGCTCCAGCCCCCCTATGGAAATCAATCGATTTAACTGTTTTCATAAGTTATACTTGTCGGCTTTAAAATCATTTAACGGAATATTGTATGAGAAAAAAATCATTTAAAGTCTCAGGGGTTATTGCCTACATCTGCTTATCAACACAAGTCTTCGCTCAAGTGCCAGACTATACCGTTACCGAGCATAATACTCCCGGACTTATATCCATCAATGGAACTCCCAGTATCGATTCTAGGTCTCCAACCATGATCAATAATAATGGAATCATACTTGGTACTATCAAAGACGCATCTGGATTACCAAACGCATATGTTTACGATTCAAACCAGCAAATATTCATAGCCAGTCAAATCAACAACCTTTTACCTATTGGCATCAGCCTAGACCACTATGTTGGCTTAGACAAAGCCAATCAAAACATAAACGTACCCTCTGACTCCAGCCTCATCCGTTGCCCCCTTCTATCCCTACAGGCCGACGGTACAAACTCCGATTGCGAAACATTAACTACTGGCCCCATATCCACTAGCATTTCTGCCTTAACAATTTCCGCTGCAGGCATTGGAAAAAGTGTTAACAACGAGGGGTGGGTTGCTATTTCACTGCCAATTTATTCTTCGACCACCGGTGATGCGTCTAGCTTTCTTTATGTTGAAACAATGGCTTTCGCTCCAAATAGTACTGATAAAATATCGATAAACCAATCAGCATCGCAAACAGATAGTTTTACCTACCTTACCGAGGGTGTTGAGCCGAATCTGTTTCATCATGATTATTTGACTCCCCCAGCATCAGGGCGACTGCTCAATAAAGTTTCACTTAAAGCTTCTACTGGCATTGCATCTACAACTCAGCACAACATTGGCGCATATTCACTGGCATCTGCAACTAATGATGAGCAAATTTTACTGACCGAGAATATATTTAATACATCCACCCCTACATTATCAACGTGTAACCTTGGCATCCTTAATAGCTGTATAAATCCAGTTTCAGTAGCTATTACAGACTTTAACGGGTTCATTACTAAGATGTCAGATAACGGAACATCCATAGCTAATGGAGGGGGGACAATTTTTGGCCCAGTGGACCTAAGTACATATAGCGGGTTCATATTTAACCCCCTCACTCCTTCCAGCCCTGAACCATTAAAAAACTTGGTAACAAATCAGCTGCAGGGCTATGAAAACTTCAATATTGCAGTTGGAGGTGTCTCTCCAGATGGAAGCATTATTCACGCTATAGCATTAGAATTTTCAAACGGTTCAACTATTCCAACAAATTCACGGCTATTGATTCTAACCCTTGATGAGCAACCTAGCGCCGGCTACGACGTAACACTAACCTTCAGCCCTCCTGGGCAAAAAAGAGGTGTTACTGGCAGCTTCGAAGCTATAGCCACTACTGACGGTGGAGCTGGCCCCCTTGAATACCGCTTTATCATCAAAGATAAAACCGACGGGAGTATAGCAAGTAACACTGGGTGGCAGAATAGTAGCCAGATCAACATTGCCCCAACCACATCAGGAATGGCTTCGGGTAATAAGTATAGTGTTAAGGTAAAAGTTAGAGATACTGGCAATAATAATGAGAAAGTTATTTCAGCTAAACGTCTAATTTTGACTGACTGATATTTAGAAGACGAAAATAAAAAGGGGCGCTTAATAGCGCCCCTTTTTATTCATAATAACGAATTTAAGTGTTTGCTGTGGCCAACTCACCACGCATCTGATCAATCACAGTCTTATAATCATCGGTGTTAAAGATCGCCGACCCAGCAACAAAGGTATCCGCACCGGCTTCGGCTATTTCGCGAATGTTGCTGACTTTCACACCGCCATCAATTTCTAAGCGAATATCGCGACCCGACTCATCAATCAGCTTGCGCACTTCGCGCAGCTTATCCAAGGTGCCGGGAATAAAACTCTGCCCGCCGTAACCCGGATTTACCGACATCAACAAAATCATATCGACCTTATCCATCACATACTTTAGGCAATCAAGCGGTGTGGCTGGATTAAACACCAGCCCGGCCTTACAGCCGCAGTCCTTAATTAGCTGTAGACTGCGATCCACATGATCCGAACCTTCTGGGTGGAAGGTAATATAGTCCGCGCCAGCTTTGGCGAAATCAGGAATGATTCTATCGACCGGGCGCACCATTAGATGGGCGTCTATCTCAGCCGTCACGCCATAGTCGCGCAGGGCCTGACATATCGCCGGGCCAAAGGTCAGGTTCGGCACATAGTGATTATCCATAACGTCAAAGTGCACAATATCCGCACCGGCAGCAATCACTTTATCTACGTCCTCACCCAGGCGAGCGAGGTCAGCGGAAAGAATAGATGGAGCAATTTTGTAAGGCTGTTTCATGGTGTATACGCTTATATGAAAGGATGCACGGGATTATATAGCGCCTGAGCTTTTAATTCAGGCTTGATAGCCAAATTCATCGCCCCCATAAAAAGTAGATTATATACATCAATTTAAAATGAAATTTAAATAATGTAGCAAATACACAGCTACAGCCTGCATATCTTCATTGCCCTACTGCCTATATAATGGCCGCTTCCGATAATTAGCCTCTTCCACGGTCTCCCATGCAATATCTAGTTCGCCTATTCCCCGAAATTACGATTAAAAGTAAGCCTGTACGATCGCAAATGACTCGACAGCTGGCAGACAACTTGAAAAAGATATTTGCTCGCCACAACTGCAAGGTCAGTGTGCAAACCCAGTGGGATAATTTGCGTATTAACTTTGACGATGAAAGCTTGGAAGACCAAGTTGTCGATATCATGCTGCACACCCCGGGCATCAGTAACTTCACGCGTATACAGGAGTATGTCTTCACAGACTTGCACGACATCTATGAGAAGACAGCGGCATCTTGGGGCCACCGCCTAGCAGACAAAACCTTTGTGGTACGCTGCAAACGTGTCGGCAAACATACGTTCAGCTCTACCGAAGTCGGCCAATATGTCGGAGGCGGCCTGAACCAGAACTTCCCCAATGGAGGTGTTAACTTAAGTAAGCCCGAACAGACCATCCGCATAGAAGTGCGCCACGACAAATTATTTGTGATCGAAGATCGTCACGAAGGCCTCGGCGGCTTCCCCTTGGGTTCACAAGATGCCGTCATGTCCTTGATTTCTGGGGGCTTTGACTCCGCTGTGTCTAGCTATATGACCATGGCGCGCGGCTTAAAAACTCACTATGTATTTTTTAACCTGGGCGGCAGCGATCACGAGCTAGGGGTGAAGGAGGTGGCTTATTACCTATGGGATAAGTTCGGCAGCAGCCACAAGGTTAAGTTCATCACCATCAACTTTGAAGAAGTGGTAGAGGAGATCCTCAGTAAGGTATCCAACTCACAAATGGGTGTGGTGCTGAAGCGCATGTTCATGCGCGCGGCCAGTGAAGCGGCTCGCATCCATAAAATAGAAGCCCTAGTCACCGGCGAGGCGATTGCGCAGGTGTCTAGCCAAACTCTGTTTAACCTATCTATTATAGATAAGGTCACTGACACACTCGTACTGCGCCCCCTCGTTACTTCCAACAAGGGCGACATCATTAACATTGCCCGCAAGATCGGCACCGAGGATTTCTCCGCATCCATGCCAGAGTACTGCGGCGTCATATCGGTCAAACCCACCACCCACGCCCGCCAGCACAAAATTGATGAAGAAGAAGCTAAGTTTGATTACACAGTGCTAGATCGTGCCCTGCAAAACGCCAGAGTGTCTAGTATAGAAAAGCTGGCCGACAACAAACGCAACAGCGAGCAGGAAGGCCCAGCCGTTGAACTACTTGCCGAGCTGCCTTCAAACAGTATTGTTGTAGATATTCGCCACCCAGATGAAGAAGAGATCTCTCCGTTAGATATAAACAACACTATTGTAAAAATCCCCTTCTATAAACTGCATAAAGAAGTAGAAAAACTCGACTCTGAACAACATTATTTACTGTATTGCGCAAAAGGCGTGATGTCTCGCCTGCATGCGCAGCACTTGCGTGACACAGGCTTAAAAAATATTGACGTATTTCGCCCCGAGTCCCGCTAAAAATGATCAGTCAAACCTAGGCTAACAACAATTTAATACAACAATAGTGACGCCCCAAAAACGGGCATTAAGACACCCGATTTAAAACACGTAGTTAAAGTGAATTCTACGCAAAGTGCTGCAAGTTCTTTTTGCACATGCAAAAAACCTCCTTTTCCACATTTCCTGTGGATAACTTTGTGGATAAAAGTCTGACAAAAGCCTAAAAGACCCGTAAATACTACAGTTCTGTTAAACTGGTTGTTTTTTAACCAGAGATTAATTTCCTTATTTATCAACAACTTATATAAATTACTCGCGCTTCTCATTCAAACACTTGTTTTAATTCTCGTTCCACGCAAGTTCCACGCGCAGATGTGTATAAGTGCATTTGTAAAATCCTGAAAAAGACAGTGTTTTGTAGATTTCAAGCATTTTTTGCGCACTGCACAAAAATACTTTTCGCCCGTTCGTCTGTATTCGCCTGCCAACGGGGGCTGGTGAGTAAATTTGCCTGCTAAGCCGCAGTGCCCATGCTAAAATCCCGCCCCAGATAAAATACCCTGCATTGTTGGTAGTAAGATGAAAGAACAGCTAGAAAACCTGATTGCCCAAGCCCTAGAGTCTCTAAAGCAGCAAGGCATCTTGCCAGCTGAAGTAGAGCCACGCGTTCAGGTGACTCGTACCAAGGATGAAAGCCACGGCGACTTCGCGAGTAACATCGCCATGATGCTAGCCAAGCCTTGCGGAAAAAACCCACGCGAAGTGGCTCAGCTGTTTGTTGACAGCCTGCCCGAAAACAGTGACATCGTTAAAACCGATATCGCCGGTCCGGGTTTCATTAACTTCTTTATGAACAAGGCCAGTACCAGCGCCATCGTCAGCCGCATTCTGCAGGAAGGCAAAGCCTTTGGGCGCAGCCAAATCGGTGCAGGGCAGAAAGTACTGATCGAATTTGTCTCTGCCAACCCCACTGGCCCCCTGCACGTGGGCCACGGGCGCGGGGCTGCCTATGGATCAGTGCTGTCAGACTTACTAGAAGCCGCTGGTTTCGACGTTACCCGCGAATACTATGTCAACGACGCAGGCCGCCAAATGAACATTCTAGCGGCCTCTGTGTGGCTGCGCTACCTAGAGGCCTGTGGTGAAAACCTGCCCTTCCCCACCAATGGCTACAAGGGCGAGTACATTCACGATATCGCCGCCGAGCTGAAGAACGCCCACGGCACAAAATTTTTACAAGCGGCAGCCAGCGTATTAGAAGACCTGCCGGAGGATGAAGTTGAAGGCAGCGAAAACGGCGACAAAGAAAAGTACATTGACGCGGTCATTGAGCGCAGCCAGGCCCTGCTTGGCGCCGAAGACTTCCGCACTGTTTTTGACGCGGGCTTAAACTCTATTGTTGCCGACATCAAACAAGACCTTGGGGAGTTCCAAGTGAACTTCCAGAACTGGTTCTCAGAGCGTTCCCTAGTTGAAAGTGGCGCTATCGACCATGCAGTGAGTACGCTAAAAGATAACGGCACACTCTATGAGAAAGACGGCGCCCTGTGGTTCAAGACCACCGACTATGGGGACGACAAAGATCGCGTAGTGATCCGCGATAATGGTGTAGCCACTTACTTCGCCTCCGATATTGCCTATCACCACCAAAAACTAGAGCGCGGCTTTGACCGTATCATCGACATCTTCGGTGCAGACCACCACGGCTACGAAGCCCGCGTACGAGCATCAATCAAGGCTCTGGGTGGTGACAACGACAAGTTTGAAATATTCTTTGTCCAGTTTGCCAACCTATTCCGCGGTAAAGAGAAGGTTGCTATGTCAACTCGTTCAGGTGAATTTGTCACCCTGCGCGAGCTGCGCAAGGAAGTCGGCAATGACGCCGCGCGATTCTTCTACGCCATGCGCAAATGTGAACAGCATATGGACTTTGACCTAGAGCTGGCCAAGTCGCGTTCTAACGACAACCCCGTTTACTATGTACAATACGCCCACGCGCGCATCTGCGCGGTATGGCGCCAGCTAAAAGAAAGCCAGCTAGCGCACAATGTCGACAACGGCACCGCACAGCTCGCCTTATTAGTGGAACCACAAGAAGAAGCCCTGATGAAGACCATCAGCCGCTACCCAGAAGTGCTGGAAAAAGCCGCACAAAATGGCGAACCGCATCAACTCACCTACTACGCCCGCGACCTAGCCAACGACTTTCACAGCTACTACAACGCACATAAGTTCATCATTGATGATGCAAACACCCGTGATGCGCGCTTGAACTTAATCAAGGCGACACAGCAGGTGTTTGTGAATGTTCTGGGTGTGTTGGGGCTAAGTGCGCCGGAGCAGATGTAGCTATCTGTCGCCTTTCATGCGGATAGGCTACTACAGCCCCCATCATCTCTGCCAGAATGCTCCCTCAGGAATGGAGAGAGCAGTATGTTTAAAAAAATTATTTTACTTAGCAGTATTAGTGCTAGTTTGGTCGCCTGTAGCGGCTCAGGCGAAAGTCCCACCGCCATAACGGCAGACAATGCATCCAACGTCAGCAAAGCGGTATTGCAGCAGGTCACGGGCGTTGCCAAACAAGCTCAGATGGCGGGCAGCAAAAAATCTACCGCATCTAGTAAATCTACCGCGAATGCGGGGATTACTATAGTACAGTCTTTGACTATTTTAGATATTAGCTTCCTCACCGAAGCAACACCTAGCTGCGCTAATAGTGGGCAGGACAATATGCGTTATGTTGTTAATAGCGATATAACACTGAACTGTGATTTTGTTGTTAAGGCTTCTAGTCAGCTTGAGATCAATGATGCTGTCTTTTCAATTACAGGGAATTTAACGCTTTTAAATTTAATTGTGACGGGTAACTCTGGAATCACAGCCACTAATGGAGATGTCTCTAGTACAGGTCAAATTTTGATCAGTGGTAACTTCGAATTCAACTTAAGTAATAGCAACCTTTCTGTGACCGACCCGACTAACAACAACAATATAATTATAAGTGCTGCAGGGCTTGGAAGCAGCTCAACAATTAACCTTCAGGCCACTCAAACTAATAATAGCATAAATCAAAGTGGCATAGTCGAGCTACTCTCCACGCTTATTCTCTGCGGAACAACTACCCCTTCAAAATCCCAACCCCAAGCAGGCATAACCATCGAACAAGGCCTTACCGGCTTAGACGTCTACTATGCAGACTGCCCCAAAACCGAAAGCTCCAGCGAGTCCTCCGGCACTGGCATCACCATTGCCCAAAGCATCAGCGACCTGCTTATTACACTATGTCTAAATACTGACGGTACAGCCGACTTCAACTACGACGACAGTAATAGCAATAGTATTTTAGATTTAGGTGAAGTCTCTCACGCTAATTATAACAACTGCCAATTCACCGAGAGTTTAAGCTTTGACGGCAAGCAATCCACCACCGTGACGGAATTCTTCCCCAGCTACAAATCCACCGTTAGCAACAATAACTACTCCATAACAGAGAACGGAAAGACATCCACCAGCAATGGCTCTGTCAGCCTATCCGCATCTGATACCAATGGCGTACAGAATTTCCGTTCGGAGTTTAATGAGTTCAGCGAAGCCACAGGCATAGAAACCACCACCCTGCACAGTGGTTATATAGAAACTAGCTTTAGCAACTCCAGCTATGAGATGACTCAAGATACGGTGATTAGTGGCAGCAGCTTCTCTGGCAAGCTGGCGATCAAAACTGACCCTAACCTGAAAGGTAGCATGCTCAAAGGCGAACTCCTAACTCCTAGCAGCGGCAAGCTAAAAGCCACTGCAGAAGATGGTAGCTACATCATCATCGATGCCGATGATGGGGACAATAATACGGACACCTTCAATTTAACGGTAAGCAATGGTGCAACGCTAACATCTGTACAAAAATGGTCTGAGCTTTAGAGCCTGTCCCATAAACAAAAAAGGCTGCCTTAATGGCAGCCTTTTTTGTTTCTAGTACTACGACAGCTTAACTAAGCTTTTCCGTCAACTCTGCAACTTTGTCGATGTACATCTGCATCGCGTCTTCCTGAGAGGTGCCTTGTAGCTTTTCCCATGCCGCCCACTTTGCCTTGCCAACGAGATCAAAAGCACCCGGCTTTTTACCGTTAACGTCGCCTTCTGAACCCTGCTTAAACGTAGCGTACATTTGCAATTTTAGCTCATTAGATGGTTTGAAGTCGCCTTCGGCTGTTTTCACACTTTGAACAGCGGCGTCGAATTGTGCTTGTAAGTCAGACATTGTCTTTCCTCTATAGATACGATTAGTGAATGAACTTTAGTGCTTTTACTGATGCACTGCAAGATGAGTTAGTTCGTCTAGCATGCGCAGTGTTAAGCCCCAAATTTTATAGCCTTGATAGTGGTAGCAAGGCAATTTTATGCCTACTCCATTTTTATCCCAGCGCATGCTGTCGCGGTTGGCCGGGTCAGCTAAAAAGCTCAGGGGCAACCATACTACTTCGGCCACCTCGTGGTTGAGTGTTAACTTGGGCTGCCCCGCCAAGCGAAAGACATAGGGCGACACAACCATGGGTTTCTTCGTCCCGTGCGCCAGTGTCATCACATCGGAAAGTCGGCCTATGTAATTTTGCTCGGGCAAATCCAGGCCAATCTCTTCGGAGGTTTCACGCACGGCGGTGCCTCTAACGCTTTTATCTGCCTTGTCTTCACGGCCACCAGGCAAAGCCATATGGCCGGACCAGCGGTCACCCTTGCGCTCTGCGCGTTTAATCAGCAGCACTTCTAAGGCACCAGAATCGTTCTCGCATTCACGTACAATGGCGGCTACCGATGAGCGCACCATAAAGCGGCGCAGCAAGCGAGTTTTAGCTCGTCGCCGTCGCAGTACAATTTCTAATTGTGAAATGCTTCTCATACCTATAAAACTACTTTTTTATTAGCTTGCCAACCGTTGTACCCTGCACCAAAATTGAGAAAGCAACAACTATATAGGTCATAACTAAAATCACGTCGCGTTCAGTACTCGCCGCCAAGGACAAGGCCAGCGCGACTGATATGCCTCCACGCAAGCCGCCCCAGGTTAGTACCTTAATCGCATTGGGAGAAAAGCCGCGTTTTAATTTAAACAGACTAATGGGTGTTGCCACTACGATAAAGCGTGCCAGCAATACCAGTGGAATAGCCAGTATACCCGCCAAAATAGCTTGCCCGCTCAACTGTAAGACCAATACTTCAAGACCAATCAAAACAAATAATACGGCATTTAATATTTCATCAATCAACTCCCAGAAATCATCTAAGTGCTGGCGGGTGGCACTCGACATGGCCATAGCCCTACCCTGGTTACCGATCAATAAGCCAGCAACCACCATCGCGATAGGGCCAGAGACGTGAATAGCGGTAGCCAAGGCATAGCCACCACTGACTAGGGC
>Ga0209395_1006460_pt1 | contig 12692 bp, 15 predicted proteins | sample GOMGulsemesocosm_3_FD_184635 | JGI IMG/M metagenome (GOLD analysis project Ga0209395, IMG submission 184635) | Methane-oxidizing microbial communities from mesocosms in the Gulf of Mexico - GOM9D Gulf of Mexico (SPAdes) (version 2) | ecosystem: Environmental > Aquatic > Marine > Cold seeps... | reverse complement strand
TCCGCACCAGAGAGTAAACCTGTAGCTAGTACACCAGCTAAAGTTACCCCCAAAAAAACAGTGCCGAAAAAGGCCAAAGAAGCACCAGCAAAAGCACAGGCTAAAAAAGCTGCGTCTGCTCCTGCAGCCCAAGGGGAAACCACAGTTCGAGTTGATACTAAACGACTTGATCAAATAATGAATATGGTTGGTGAGTTGGTTTTAGTGAGAAACCGTCTAACCAGTTTGGGTTTAGTTTCTGATGATGAAGATTTAACTAAGGCTGTTACCAACCTAGATGCGGTGACAACAGATCTTCAGGGCGCGGTAATGCAGACCCGTATGCAGCCAATTAAAAAGGTTTTTGGTCGCTTTCCAAGAGTTGTTCGAGATTTAGCTCGTAGTTTGAATAAAGATATCTCTTTAATCCTTGAAGGTGAAGAGACGGATTTAGATAAAAACTTGGTCGAGGCTTTGGCTGACCCTTTAGTGCATTTAGTGAGAAACTCAGTTGACCATGGTGTGGAAGCTCCTGATGTTCGTGAAGCCATGGGTAAACCTAGAGAGGGTACTGTCGTACTTTCGGCCTCACAAGAAGGCGACCATATACTACTAACCATCAAAGATGATGGTGCGGGTATGGATGCTGAAAAACTTAAGAATATCGCCATAGAGCGTGGCGTTTTAGACGTTGAAGCTGCAGCTCGTATGCCGGATAAAGAAGCATTTAGCTTGATTTTTGCGCCGGGATTCTCCACCAAAACTGAGATTTCAGAAGTCTCGGGGCGTGGTGTCGGCATGGACGTTGTCAAAACGAAGATCACACAGTTAAACGGTACGGTAAATATTGACTCTGAGCTAGGAGTTGGCACAGTACTTGAGATCAAAGTACCGCTAACTTTAGCCATACTTCCTACATTGATGGTCGTAGTTGGCAAGCAAACCTTTGCTTTACCACTAGCCTCTGTAAATGAAATATTTCATTTAGATTTATCCAATACAAATAGTGTTGATGGCCAGCTCACCATTATTGTTCGAGAAAAAGCTATCCCATTATTTTATTTAGATGAATGGTTAGTACGTGATTTTGTTGAAAAATCGCGAGACAAAGGGCATGTAGTCATAGTGCAGCTTGGTAATCAGCAAGTCGGCTTTGTTGTTGATAGTTTAATTGGGCAAGAAGAAGTGGTTATAAAGCCGCTTGACCGATTACTTCATGGAACACCAGGAATGGCTGGCGCAACTATCACAAGCGATGGTGGCATTGCACTCATTTTAGATATAGCTAATATGCTTAAATTTTACGCTAAAAAGTCTCCGGTTAATAAGAAACTGAGAAATTAGCGAACCACTAGTAACATGCTAAAAGGTATTACAATAGTGTGATTACTTAGTGTGTATATAAACAGCATAAGCAGAGAGATTAAATGGCTTACAAGGTACTTGTTGTTGATGACTCGAGCTTTTTTAGACGCAGAGTCACTGACATTCTAAATAAAGATCCAAAACTTAATGTTATTGATGTGGCTGTAAATGGTCAAGAAGCAGTAGATAAAGCCCTATTGCTCAAACCTGATGTAATCACCATGGATATAGAAATGCCGGTACTTAATGGCATTGAAGCCGTAAAGAAAATCATGGCACAATCTCCAACATCTATATTAATGTTCTCATCTTTAACTCATCAAGGCGCAAAAGCGACCTTAGAGGCGCTTGATGCAGGAGCACTAGATTTTTTACCTAAAAAATTTAGTGAAATAGCAAAAAATAGTGATGAAGCCGGTAGTTTACTACGCCAGCGGGTTGTGGAAATAGCAAGAAAACCTAGCTTCTCAAAACCTAGGGCTCGTATAAGTACCCCTACAAGAAGTACTAGCCCACAGTCGACAAGGTTAGTAGCTGATAAAGTTAGAGTAGTTAAGCCTCTCAGTACTTCGACACTAGATAAAGAAAACAAAATAACAAGTACTCTTAGCCGCAGTTCAGGTAAAGAATACAAACTATTAGCTATTGGTACCTCAACAGGTGGTCCTGTAGCGCTTCAAAAAATACTTGTTCAGCTTGAAGAAAACTTCCCTTTACCAATCATCATTATTCAACATATGCCCGCTGCTTTCACTGCAGCATTTGCTAGTCGACTAAATTCATTGTGTAAAATATCGATAAAGGAGGCTGCAGACGGGGATATTTTAAAAGCTGGTTGCGCTTATTTAGCTCCTGGCGGCCGTCAAATGATCATATCGGGTAGTGAAAGCTCCGCAAAAATTAGAATACTTGATGATGATTCTCCGAAAATTACCTTTAAACCAAGCGTTGACATTAGCTTTGGCTCTGCCGCTAAAACATTTTCAGGTAAGGTGTTAGGTGTCATTTTAACGGGGATGGGATCTGATGGAAAAGAAGGTTCAAGAATGTTAAAAGCAAAGGGAGCAACTATTTGGTCTCAGGATGAACAGTCTTGTGTTGTTTATGGCATGCCTCAAGCTATTGATAAAGCAGGCCTATCACAGTTATCTCTTCCGTTAGAGTCAATGGCGGCGTCGATGGTTAAGGAAATTGGCCGTGGATAAACTGAGTATTGCCGGACTCATAGTTGCTATTTTAGCTGTATATATTGGCTTCACTCTTGATGGTGGGCATTTATCAGCCTTATTTGAATTGCCGGCTTTTATTATTGTTTTTGGTGGCACATTAGGTGCTGTCATGCTGCAATCTTCATTATCACAGTTTACTCATGCAATTTCATTGCTTAAGTGGGTCTTTGTGCCTCCAGTTTACGATATGGATCGTGGTATAAAAGAAATTGTAGCCTGGGCAACCAAAGCAAGGGAGTCTGGTTATCTTGCTTTAGAAGATACAGCCTTGGAAATTGAGGATAGTTATACCCAAAAGGGCCTTAACTTATTAGTTGATGGTGTTGAGCTTGAAAATTTTAGAGTGTCGCTAGAGTTAGATTTAGATATTTACCGTGAGCATAACTTACGTTCAGCTAATGTTTTTGAAGCAATGGGGGGCTATAGTCCTACGGTTGGTATTTTAGGCGCAGTATTAGGCTTAATTCATGCGATGAGTAATTTAACTGAACCTGCGTTATTAGGGCAAGGCATTGCTACTGCTTTTATTGCAACTATCTACGGTGTTGGTTTTGCAAACTTATTCTACTTGCCGATAGCAAATAAGATTAGAGCTATAGTTCATCAACAAACAATGTATCGTGAAATGGTTTGTGAAGGCCTAGTCTCTATTGCTCATGGTGAAAATCCCCACGGAATAGAAAATAAATTATCGGCGTTTAGGCTAGAGCAATGAACCGCTTACGCAAAAGAAGGCATGATGTCGAGCATGATAACATTCATCGCTGGTTGGTCTCTTATGCGGATTATATGACGTTGATGTTTGCTCTTTTTGTTGTGCTGTATGCCATGGCAATGGTTAATGAAAAACCATTTGAGAGTATCACTGAGTCCTTCGGTCAAGTTTTCCAAGCTTATGAAGATGAGACTAAAAATCGAGGACATGGTGATAGTGTTTTAATGGTTAACACCAGTCAAACAAATAAAAAGCTATACGGGGATGGAATTTTAGATGTTGCAGGCCCTGAACTACTCGATAATGAAAAGAATTTATCTAACATTTCAGATTCGCAAGTTGGCAGTAATCTAAGTTCTTTGGAAGATGAGTTACATGCTGCTCTATATGAGCTGGTGGAATCTGGTTTTGCACAGTTGAAAATTGATGGCGACTGGTTAGAAATAGAATTAAATAGTAGTTTGTTATTTCCCAGTGGCTCATCATCGGCTACTCATTCAGCCGAAGCCATTTTAGCGGTCATTTATGACGTTATAGGCAAAGCAAGTAACTTTATTCGTGTTCGAGGCTATACAGATAATCAAGCTATTAATAATGAAATTTTTTCATCAAACTGGGAGTTATCCGTTTTTCGTGCTACTGCTATTTTAAGGGTATTAGAAAATCTGGGACTAAATCCTGCGCGTATGGCGATTGAAGGTTATGGTCAATATTATCCAAGCTCAGACAACTTAACGGCCCAGGGTAGAGCCAAAAATAGGAAGGTTGTTGTTGCTATATCAAAATACGGCTTAGAAAAAGCAAATTTGCTTAATACACCAATGATTGATTTAAAAGTGGTTGAAGAAATTGTTACACCAGAACTATCAGCAGAAACAGATATTGAACAATCAGACAATATCAAAGTCATTCGTTTAAAAGATGGTGGGATTCGCATCACAACCCGAAATGATAATAGTGAAGATATTGAGCAAAGTTCACAGAAAAAAGAACCCAAAGATAACGACAGCAAAGATAATTAGTGCAAGGTTTTCGTTAAACGATTAATGAATTTTATTTAAAATAAGTGAGAAGTTTCCTTGGTAGTTTGGACTGTTGCAAATCAAAAAGGTGGGGTAGGTAAAACTACAACAACCATCGCTCTTGCTGGTGTATTAGCAGAGCAAGGGCATCGAGTATTATTAGTTGATACCGATCCTCATGCATCATTGAGTTACTATTTTGGAATTGAATCAGAAGATCTAGACTTAAGTGTCTATGAGTTGTTCACCCAAGTATCATCAAGAGAGCAAATCCTACAAACCTTATGTCCAACTACTTACCCTAACATAGATATTTTACCTGCAACTATGGGGTTAGCGACACTAGACCGTTCATTAGGAGCTAAAGGTGGCATGGGGTTGGTACTTAAGAAAGCAGTGCAAAAAGTAGCAGATAGTTACGATTATGTACTGATGGATTGTCCGCCTGTGCTTGGTGTACTCATGGTAAACGCGCTAGCTGCAGCAGATCATATTGTAATCCCTGTGCAAACTGAGTTTTTGGCACTTAAGGGGTTAGATCGTATGATTAAAACTATGGAAATAATGCAAGGAGAGCAAGAAGCCCCTTTCAAATTTACTATAGTGCCAACTATGTTTGATAAAAGGACTAAAGCTTCTATTTTAGCCTTTAAAAAGTTACAGGAAGTCTATACTAATACAATATGGCCAGGGGTAGTGCCAGTCGATACTAACTTGAGAAATGCGAGCGTCGCGCAGAAAGTACCTTCAGATTATGCCGCTAACTCTCGAGGTACGTTAGCTTATAAAAGTCTATTAAATTATTTAATTAAGCAGAATGTTAAGTCAAATGAGGTTGGACGTTAAATGAGTAAGTCGTTAACCGCTAGTAAAAAGGTAATGAAAAATTATTTGTCTGAACTACTGACGGATCCAGAAAGCAAAGAAGGTACACATAAAAAGGCTATTGATGTGCCTGTACCAAAGAAAACGTTACCGCTAAAAGTAAATGAAGATAACAAATCTTTAGAGACTCTGCTGAGAAAAGTTAGTGAGCCAGAAGTAGTTAGTGATAAAGGGAAAGTCGAAGAGAGCAATGTCCCAGCAGTTGATTCATCATTACTGTCAACAGAAAAAAGTCGTGCTAAAGCGATCGTACCTGAAAAAGAAATTTATCGACAAGGTGATTTTCAAGCAATGTTCTTCGAAGTAGCAGGCTTGACTATTGCCGTACCATTAATTGAACTAGGTGGCATTCATAAAGTTGATAAAACCAATTCCTTAATGGGCAAGCCTGATTGGTTTAAAGGTGTAATGCTGTATCGAGATGAAAAAATCAATGTTGTTGATACTGCATTGTGGGTTATGCCAGAAAAATGTGACGAAACATTAAAAAATTCGCTAAACTATCAATATATTATCATGCTAAATGATAGCCCATGGGGCTTGATGGCAGAACATTTGGTTGATACTGTTGTTTTATCGCAAGATGAAGTTAAATGGTTAGAGCCAAATGGTAGGCGTCCTTGGTTAGCAGGGTTAGTAAAAGAGAAAATGTGTGCCTTACTCAACGTAAGTGCTCTGATTCAATTGCTTGATGAAGGTAGTAATATCAATCAAGCGAAGTAAGTTTTTCCAGCCCCAATTTTGGGCAGCTTAAAGTAATTTGAGAGGCGAGTGATATGTCGGACGTTAGACGCAGTGCAAGTGATAAAATTGAAGCTAGTGATGAAGTGTTGCAATGGGTAACCTTCAAATTAGAAAATGAAACTTATGGCATAAATGTCATGCAGGTACAGGAGGTGTTACGTTATAGTGAAATTGCTCCTGTACCAGGTGCACCTCTGTATGTACTTGGTATCATAAATCTACGCGGAAATGTGGTAACTGTTATTGATACCCGCTCTCGTTTTGGCCTAGAGCCATGTGATATTACCGATAACACTCGAGTGGTTGTTATTGAATCAGAAAAGCAAGTTATAGGTATCTTGGTGGATAGTGTTGCTGAGGTAGTCTATTTAAAGTCGTCAGAGATAGATGTAGCACCGAATGTTGGCAATGAAGAGAGTGCCCAGTTTATTCAAGGCGTTTCGAATCGAGATGGTGAATTACTTATTTTAGTTGATTTGGATAAACTACTTTCTGATGACGAGTGGGATGAACTTAAGCAGTTCTAATTCAATTGATTTCCAATGCTAGCTCCTATTTAGTCAAGTCAAAGTCTGTGTTAGCAGACTTTTTCAAATAAGTTGTAATGCGTTGAGTTCTATTTAAGGCAAAAGTCATTAATGTCATTATTAGCCGTGCCAATTATAGCCGTATCAGCACTATTTCTTGTGATGCTTTCTATATGCATATTTTTTGTTTATTTAAATAAATTTAAAGAAAAAATGGCTTTGCAGGATATGCAAATTCAAAGTGCAAATTTGATGGTTAATGAGCTGCAAACATTGAATGAAAAACTTCAGCAAGAGTTTGAAGCTATCAAAAGTGCGAGTAATAAAATAGCCATTGAAAGTAATCAAGTTTCAAAGCAGTTAGAACATCGCATAAAGCAATTGCAGCATCAGGTAACTGAGCAGCAACAATTATTTGCACAGTGGCAAGACAGCCAAGGACAAGATAAATTTTATAATCGAGCTTTTAAATTAGCGGAAAAAGGCGCTGGAATTGATGAAATAATCAGTGAATGTGAATTACCAAGAGCAGAAGTAGAAATGCTGCTTTCAGTCTATCAACAACGCAGTCGTTCACAATAAGTTTTGTCATCTTCTATTACTTCTGATAACCAAATAAAATAAAGCTAAGTTAAAACGTTATTCACTCAGTTATTCATTTCATGTTAAACTCGCGGCGTTTTTCAAATACATTTTTTGTAACGGCAAGGATATAGGCCCTGTGAGCTCAGCCATAACCCCATACTTTCGATTTTTATTACTTGTTGCACTTATCACTCTCTCCGGTTGTTCTACTACCCCAGAGGAGCAAGCGCAAGCATATGAAACAGAATCTACAAATACAGGTGATCCTAGAGATCCCCTTGAAATGATCAATAGACCTTTTTGGACCTTTACTTGGGATTATGTTGATAAATATATAGCTAAACCTGCTAGTGAGGTTTACACCACTTATATGCCACCTTTTTTGCGAACCGGCTTATATAATATGGCACTCAACCTTAATGAACCTGCGAGTATTATTAACAATACTCTTCAGTTAAAGTTTACCGCAGCGGCAAAAAACACAGGTAGATTTGTTCTTAACTCAACGGTTGGCTTATTCGGTTTTTATGATCCTGCTAGTGATTTTGATTGGTCAGGCGAGCAAGAAGAATTTGGCGAGGTACTTGGTAGTTACGGAGTAGGTGATGGACCCTATCTTGTCATTCCTGGACTAGGGCCAAGCTCAGTTAGGGAAGAAGTTGGGGATTATGTTGATAGCCTTTATTGGCCTATGGTCGTTATCGATTTTTGGCCTAACATTGCTCGTTTAGGCATACTAGCATTAGAAAAAAGAGCGGCAGTTCGAGATCAAGAACAACTTGTTGTTGAGTCTGAAGATCCCTACGAGTTTATCAAAAATGCCTATTTTCAGAATATGAATTATAAGCTTTATGATGGCAATCCACCTATCATCATTAATCAAGCAGAAGAAGATGAACTGGATGCTTTACTTGATGACTTTGACTAGTTATGAGCGATTAAGCGAAGAAATAAAATAAACGAGTACCTATGCTGATAACAATTTGTTAGAATTGCGGCAATTTTTATAGACACACCAAATTGGAATTATTAAATGAATATTATTGAAGGTTCGTTTGAAGCGAAAGGCAAAAAATTTGCTATTGTTGTATCACGTTTTAACCATTTTATTGTTGATAGTTTACTAGAAGGTGCAATTGACGCCCTTAAACGTCACGGTAATGTTAACGATGATGATATTACTGTAGTTCGTGTACCTGGTGCATATGAGTTACCTCTTGCTGCTAAAAAGTTAACAAAAAAAGGTGGTTTTGATGCGGTTATTGCTATTGGTGCAGTAATTCGCGGTGGTACACCACATTTTGATTTTGTTGCTGGTGAATCTAACAAAGGCTTAGCGCAAGTGTGTTTAGAAAGTGAAATTCCAGTGTCTTTTGGTGTGATAACCACAGACTCAATCGAGCAAGCTATCGAACGTGCTGGTACAAAAGCTGGTAACAAAGGCGCTGAAGCAGCCCTTGGTGCATTAGAAATGGTTAATGTATTAGCTAAAATTTAATTTTCTGAGCTATATGCTCAGAACTTAAGAAAAGTGGAAAAATATTTTGAAACCTTCTCCTAGAAGAAAAGCCCGTGAATTAGCTGTACAAGCAATCTATTCATGGCAAATTAGTCAAAACTCCGTAACGGATGTTGAAGTTAATTTTATTGCAGATAACAGTAAACGTCGCTTTGATATTGAATATTTTCAACTATTACTACGTGGTGTAACTGCAAACCTTAGCGATATAGATGATGCTATTTCACCTTATGTAGATCGTCCACTTGATGATATCGATCATGTTGAAAAGGCAATTCTTCGTGTGGCTGTATTTGAACTGAAAGATTGTACTGATGTGCCATATCGTGTGGTAATTAATGAAGCTATCGAGTTAGCTAAATCATTTGCTGCTGATGATAGTCATAAGTTTATTAACGGTGTTTTAGACAAAACAGTAAAGTTAATTCGCCCTCAAGAATAATCTATTAGTATCAACTTATAGTAATTACAGGCTTAGCATGAAAGAGTTCCAGTTAATAAAGCACTTCTTCACCAAACAAACAGTTAAACGTAAAGACGTTGAAATGGGGATTGGCGATGACTGTGCTGTCTTAGCACCGGTTGAAAATCAAAATATTGTTGTAACAACCGATACGCTTGTTGCTGGTGTGCACTTTCCATTTGAGACTAGCCCTAGAGCAATAGGGCATAAAGCTGTCGCGGTTAATTTATCTGATATAGCAGCAATGGGAGCTAAGCCTAGCTGGTTATCACTGGCGTTAACTTTACCCGATGTAGACGAAGCTTGGTTAAGTGAGTTTTGTGAAGGGGTTTTTGAGCTATGTGAATTTTACAACGTAGAGCTCATCGGTGGTGATACCACTCAAGGCCCATTAAGCATAACGATCACCGCGCAAGGATTAACTCCTCAAGGTAGCTACCTTTCTCGTTCTGGTGCAAAGGCAGGTGACTGGCTTTATGTTACTGGAGACCTGGGCGATGCAGCCCTTGCTTTACAGCAAATTACTGGCAAAGTTGATATTGAACCTCAGTTTACTGAAGTGATAAAAAATAAGCTTGATTACCCTAAACCAAGGGTTCTAGCTGGGCAAACGTTACGAGAATATGCTTCGTCTGCTATAGATCTTTCAGACGGCTTGATTGCGGATTTAGGGCATATATGCCAAGCATCTAATGTTGGTGCTAATGTTGTTCTTGATGCTTTACCTCTCTCAACAGTTATGCGTGATAGCCTACTAGCTGATGATGCTATTGCTTTAGCACTATCAGGAGGTGATGACTATGAGCTATTGTTTACAATCTCAGAAGATAACAAAGTTGGCATGGAGACAGCCATGTCACACGCAGGTACTCCTGTAACCTGTATCGGCCAGATCAATGCATCTCAAACCATCTCTACTACATTGAACAATAAAGCTATTCCGATTAATACTGTAGGCTTTGAGCATTTTACAGAATAATTCCATAGCAACTCCTTAATCATTTAGGCTTTATTTATATGTCAGGTAAAAATACTCAGGTTAACTTTAACCTTGCTAATCCTATTCAGTTTTTAGCCTTAGGTTTTGGTAGCGGTTTAGCACCTAAAGCTCCAGGAACTTTTGGTACGCTAGCAGCAGTTCCTTTATTTTTACTTATGAGTGGTTTGGCACCACTACATTATGCGTTAATTGTGTTGTTTGTTTGTCTTGCTGGAGTTTACATCTGTGGCAAGGCAGCAAGTGATGTTGGTGTTCATGATCATGGTGCTATAGTATGGGATGAGTTTGCTGGATTTTTCATTACTATGTTTATGGTACCTGTGAGTTGGCAAAGTGTACTTGTCGGCTTTATCTTGTTTAGAGTTTTTGATATTGCCAAGCCTTGGCCAATATCTATCGCAGATAAAAAACTAACTGGTGGTTTTGGAATAATGTTTGATGATGTACTAGCGGGTTTATTTGCTCTTGCTATCATGCACCTTATTTTTTAGTTAATTCTAATACCTTCGACTCATGTAATTCCCTTTGCAATGTAAATTTCCAAGTTATCATTTATTTGCTCTTTTCTTCGTTTCTTTACTTTAGATCAATAGTATTTTTTCTACTTTTACGCTACTTTTAGAATTAGATTATGATTGGTGCAGCAAAACTAGAATGTTTAGTTTATTTTAAATATTTAATTTATTAACTTGTTTTTAGCTGTACTTGCCCTCAGGTCTATTATTAAGTGACGCATTATTACTTAGACAATGTAGTTATTTAGGTAAAATATCATTAAGTAACAGTAAAAAAGGAATACCTATGAAAATAAATCTTTCTGGTCATCACGTAGAAGTTAATGATTCAATCAAAGAGCATATCGAAGAAAAATTCTCTAAAATTGCCAACCACTTTCCAACATTAATAGCCTTAGACGTTATTATTTCAAAAGAACACCATAAACATCAAGTTGAACTAACCACAAATTATGAAGGTGGCCGTATATCCGCTACGGGTACTAATGAAGTGATGTATCCTGCTATTGCTAATGCCGCAAAAAAATTAGATGCAGCCTTGAAACATAGGAAGGGACAATTAAAAGCTAACTTGCATACTAAGCCCGGTGCAACAACACCTGAAATTGCCCACGAAAAAGTACAAGAGATGAACCTAGCTTAGAGCTAGTAAACTCAGAAACATCAAAAGCTGTGAACTTTGTTCACGGCTTTTTTTTTGCCAAAATTATGACTTTTACAAATAATTACTGCATTGCTTTCATGTTATGTAATAATCAACATAATTCATATAAAAAGCATTACCGTATAAGGAATATTTTGATGCTCAAACGCCTTCTAAACCAGTTCAGTTACACTAAAAGAAAAGCAAATAAACTCACACTTTTAGGACTTTTAACCCTTAGCCTTGGACTTACTGCTTGTGGTGAACAAGAAGTTAAAGTTAAGCCACCAGCACCGGCTGTTTCGGTATACACTATAAAAACTCAACCAATTGGCGGTTATCGTGAGTTTGTTGCCAGAACCGAAGCTTCTAAAGAAGCTAATTTGCGTGCCCGTGTTGAAGGTGAGCTAATTGAGCGTAGTTTTAAAGAGGGCAGTAATGTTAAGGAAGGGCAGGTACTCTTGAGAATTGACCCTGCTGCATACGAAGCGGCATTATCGGCAGCAAAAGCAGACTTAAGCTCTACTAAGTCAGGTGAAGATAATGCCATAAGAAATTTAAAGCGAGCTAATGAACTTATTGAAGATGGATATATCTCTCAATCAGATTATGACCGACTAACCACGGAAGAGTCACAAGCTAAGTCAGCAGTAAAGTCTGCTCAAGCAGCCCTTGAAAAGGCAGAGTTGAATTTAAGCTACACAACAATCACTGCGCCTTTTACTGGTCGTATCGGTAAGGTAAATTATAATGTAGGTAATATTGTAGGCCCAACAAGTAATGCGTTAGCAACATTGATTATAAATGATCCAATTTTTGTTAGCTTCCAAGTTGAAGAAAGCTTCTATATCTCATATTTACAAAAACATCAGGGAGAGAGAACAGCTGAAGGTCTAGCCGTAGATTTATCCTTACGTTTACCAAATAATTCCGAGTATCCAGAGAAAGGTCAGCTAAACTTTTCAGATACTAAGATCGCTGAAGGCATGGGCACTGTTGAATTAAGAACTATTTTCCCTAATCCCAATAACCTGATTTTACCTGGTCTATTTGTTACCTTAACTGTTGAAAGTCAAAACAAAGAGGAGATGGCATTGGTTCCTCAGTCTGCAGTACAAGAAAATCAACAAGGAAAATTTGTGTTGGTTGTAGATAAAGATAATAAGGTAAAGCAGCGACATGTTATCCTCGGTCGCAGAATTAATGCTATGTGGGTTGTTGAGAAGGGCATAGTTACTGGCGAGAAGGTTATTATTGAAGGTTTGCAAAAGGTTAGAGCAGGTGTTGAAGTTAATGGCGTCAATAAACAAGTTGATGCGTTAACAGGGACAATCTCTGATATCAATGATCCAGCAATAAATTCAGTCAAAGCTAACGAAGCAAATATTAGCCCAAGCGCTGCAGTCGATAAATAATCAAGGACGATTTTATGATCAGTAAAACCTTTATCAATCGCCCTAAGTTTGCGTTTGTTATATCGATTGTTATCACACTTGCCGGC
>Ga0209395_1006458_pt1 | contig 12694 bp, 11 predicted proteins | sample GOMGulsemesocosm_3_FD_184635 | JGI IMG/M metagenome (GOLD analysis project Ga0209395, IMG submission 184635) | Methane-oxidizing microbial communities from mesocosms in the Gulf of Mexico - GOM9D Gulf of Mexico (SPAdes) (version 2) | ecosystem: Environmental > Aquatic > Marine > Cold seeps... | reverse complement strand
TCACATTAATACAAAATAATATTAATTAGGTTATCAATAAATGGGAAATTTACAAACAAGGACTAGTTGGGTTGATTACGCTAAAGCAATAGGGATTATTTTAGTCGTATATGGGCATGTTGCAAGGGGGCTTTTTAATGCGGGTATTGATGTCCCTATTACTTTTTATCAACTAACCGATAGTATTATTTATAGTTTTCATATGCCTTTATTTTTTTTCTTATCGGGTTTGTTCTTTTATTCTTCATTTAGTAAAAAGGGTCCTGCTAAACTAATAAATAGTAAAATAGACACCATAGTATACCCCTATATTTTATGGTCAATATTCCAAGGAAGCATTGAATCTTTCTTAGCAACTTATACCAATGGCACAGTGACAATAAATGAAGTATTGGCTTTACTTTGGAGCCCTAGAGCACAATTTTGGTTTCTATATGCTTTATTTATATGTTTCTTGTTTATAACGATAATTTATACTTTTACAAATAAAAAAATAACTTTATTTTTGTTGGTTATTGCAACTTCGTTATATTTACACGCCCATTTTTTACCTGATTTTTTAAGTAGTAATCTACAGTTTACTTTTCTAAAGCGAAATCTAATATTTTTTGTATTAGGAATTACTTTTGCGCTTTATTTAAAAATACAATGGTTTGATAATATTTATGCTGTTTCTATATTGGGTCTATCTTTTGTCGGTTTACAATATTTATTTCATATCGTCTATGACTTGAGTTTTGTAGATCATGGCTATTTTTTATTATTAGTATCGATAGTTTCTATTTTATTTATAGTTTCTTTGTGTGCTTGGATATCTAAAAGGGAAAATAAACTTCTTATTCAGGTCGGTTATGCTTCTATGGCTATATATCTAATGCATATTTTAGCGGGGAGTGGTGTAAGAGTTGTATTAAAGTCGATATTAAATATTGATAACTTTATAGCGCATCTAATACTTGGATTGATAGCCGCTATTTTATTTCCAATGATTGCATTATCTATTTGTAATAAATATCAAGTACCGTATGTTTTTTCAGCGCCGATTAGTAATTTATGGCAAACAAATACATTAATTAAAAATAAAGCTTAAATTATAATTTATATAGGATATTAAAATGATCTTACCCGTAATTATGGCAGGTGGTTCAGGCACTCGGTTATGGCCATTATCAAGAGGGAATTATCCAAAGCAATTTTTGTCACTTTATGGTGAGCAAACAATGCTTCAGCAGACAATATCGCGTTTAGAAGGATTAAATAATCAACCTAGTATGCTTATTTGTAATGAAGAGCATAGATTTATAGCTGCAGAGCAATTACGCCAGTTAGGTATTGAACACAGTGGGATTTTTTTAGAACCTGCGGGAAGAAATACTGCGCCAGCAATTGCATTGGCTGCATTCAAAGCGTTAGAGAATAGTCTTGGGACTGACGAACCTATTTTACTTGTTTTAGCTGCAGATCATGTAATAGAAAATAAAGATGAATTTCAAAAGTCTATTAAACAAGCTTATATTCATGCTCAAGATGACAAGCTTGTTACTTTTGGCATCGTTGCTGACAAACCTGAAACAGGCTATGGCTATGTGAAGCGAGGTGAACCGTTAGAAAGTCACTTAGGCAAAAACAATAATGGCTTAACTTCTTTTAGAGTGGCTAGTTTTGTTGAAAAACCAAATTTAGAAACAGCTCAATCTTATGTTGATTCTGGGGAGTTTTATTGGAATAGCGGCATGTTTATGTTTAAAGCAAGCCGTTATTTAGCTGTATTAAAACAGTTCCGCCCTGATATATATGATGCGTGTGAAAAATCGATGCAACAACAGGATGTTGATAATGACTTTATTCGAATTAATAAAGAAGCATTTTTAGCATGTCCTGATGAATCTGTTGATTACGCCGTTATGGAGCCTATTTGTCAACAAGTCGACAGTGCTGATGCAGTTGTTGTGCCTATGGATGCTGGTTGGAATGATATTGGAGGTTTCTCCGCTTTATGGCAAGTGTCTAATAAAGATAATAATGGCAATGTATTTAAAGGCGATGTTAAAGCGATAGATACACAGAACTCATTAGTTATGAGTGATGATAAACTTGTTGCCTTAGTTGGTGTTGATGATTTAGTTATTATTAATACAAAAGATGCAATTTTAGTTGCTCATAAAGATAAAGCGCAAGAAGTAAAATCTATTGTAAATGAACTTAAGAAAGAAGCGCGAAGTGAAGCTACTTTTCATCGAGAAGTGTACAGACCTTGGGGGAAATATGACTCTATTGATAACGGAGATAGGTTTCAGGTAAAGCGTATAACCGTAAAACCAGGCGCTAAATTATCTGTCCAAATGCACCATCATAGAGCTGAGCATTGGGTTGTTGTTTCTGGAACTGCGAAGATCACTAATGATGAAAATGAGATCTTATTAACTGAAAATCAATCAACCTATATTCCTATCGGTGTTGTTCACGCCTTAGAAAATCCTGGGGTTATTCCGTTGGAGTTAATTGAAGTTCAGTCAGGCTCATATTTAGGTGAAGATGATATCGTTAGATTTGAAGATAAATATGGCCGTAGTTAAGGTTTTTAATTAAAAGTATTTTGATTTAAAAGAAATTTTCATTTTTTAAAGGTTCAAAAATGTCACAAGAATTAAGCTCAGCTAACGCTAAATTAGATAAAGAAAATGCGAATACAAAATTGGAATCAAGCTCTGATTTTGAAAAGTTAACGTGCTTTAAAGCTTACGATATCAGAGGTGAGTTAGGTAAAGAGCTTAATGTAGATATAGCCTATCGAATTGGGCGGGCATATGCTGATATTTTATCTCCTAAATCTGTAGTTGTAGGTGGAGATATAAGATTAACTTCAAATGAGCTTAAACTTGCCTTAGCCGATGGTTTAATGGACGCGGGTGTTAATGTTTTAGATCTCGGCATGACAGGAACTGAAGAAATTTATTTTGCTACATCTCATTTAAAAGTCGATGGTGGTATTGAGGTGACAGCCAGTCATAATCCTATGAACTTTAATGGTATGAAACTGATCAAGGAGCTATCAAAACCAATTAGTGGAGATACCGGTTTATTTGATATTCAGGCATTAGCTGAATCTCAAAAATTTAAAGGTAAATCGCCTATAAGAGGTACGATAAAGAATATCTCAACCTTAGATAGCTATGTTACACATTTATTAACCTACATTGACATTAAAAACCTAAAACCGCTTAAATTAGTTGTAAATTCAGGAAATGGTTCCGCAGGGCATGTGATTGATTCGCTCGAAGCGAAATTTAATGAATTAAATGTACCAATTGAGTTTGTTAAAGTAAATCATCAAGCAGATGGTAACTTTCCAAATGGAATCCCAAATCCATTACTTCCTGAAAATAGGCAAGATACCATTGATGCTGTAATAAAGCATCAGGCAGATATGGGGATCGCTTGGGATGGTGATTTTGATAGGTGTTTTTTATTTGATGAAAAAGGTCAATTTATTGAAGGCTATTATATTGTAGGTTTATTAGCTGAAGCTTTTTTACAAAAAAGTCCAGGTGAAAAAATCATTCATGATCCCCGTTTAAGCTGGAATACTATAAATCTTGTAACTAAAGCTGGTGGTCAGGCCATTCAAAGTAAAACTGGCCATGCTTTTATTAAAGAAAGAATGCGAACTGAAGATGCTATATATGGTGGTGAGATGAGTGCTCACCATTATTTTAGAGATTTTGCGTATTGTGACTCAGGTATGATCCCATGGTTATTAGTTGCAGAACTCCTTTGTGTGAAAGGCGCTTCTTTATCTAGTTTAGTAAAAGACAGAGTATCAGCATATCCATCACCAGGTGAAATAAACCGAAAAGTCTCAGATGCAGATTCTGTAATTGCAAAGGTATTATCTGTATATAAAAGTGATGCTATCAACATAGATTATACAGATGGGATCAGCATAGATATGGGAACTTGGAGATTTAATCTTCGAAAATCAAATACGGAATCATTACTTCGGTTAAACCTAGAAACTAAAGGTGATGAGAAGCTAATGAAAGAAAAAACAGAACAAGTATTAGCACTGTTAACGTAAAATTTAATTTGAATTCAATCGATAATTAACTAAATTTTCGGTTTATAAAAGGGGCATTTAAAGTGTTATATCTTCAGGGAGTGAAAAGTGAAAAAGTCATCAACTTTTAAAGCTGGAACAAAATCTAATTCAGTCATTTGTCGATTTTTTGATCTCATTATATTAATCACATCATTATATTTAGCTGCAAGTGTATACGGCGTACGATTAGGTCGCGAATATCTCGTTGTTTTACTTATTGTATTAGTCGCTTTTTTATATGTGGCAGAAGGTGTTGATTTATACCGTTCATGGAGAGCTGGCAAGCTTCGCTCCATGGTATTAAGTGCTTGGCTTACTTTAACAGTATCTTTTTCCGCCTTAGTTTTGTTCGCCTTTATCTTTAAATTTTCAGACCAACTGTCCCGAGTAACAATAGTATGTTGGTTTGCTTTTTCATTTGTTAATTTATTTCTTTGGCGATTAATTTTACGAAGCTATAAAGTAAATAGAAGAAAGTTAGGCTTTAGTATAAAGCAAGCTGCCATTATAGGTGCTACAGATGCTGGTGTTCGTATTGCGAAACAGATCGAACAGCACAATGAACTCGGATATGACAGTGTTGGCTTTTTTGAAGATCGTTCGCCAGAAAGAGTATTTAAAAATCAAAACTATTCAATTGAAGGCTCAGTGAATGATGCTGTCAATAGTGCTCGAAATGGTGAAATAGATGTTTTGTTTATCGCATTGCCTTTAAAAGCTGAAAAACGTATTGCTGAGATTCTGGGTCGCTTAGGTGATACAACAGTTGACGTTCATTTTATTCCTGATTTCTTTTTATCAAATTTAATACATGCCCGAATAGATCATGTTGGTGATATTGATACCTTAAGTGTTTTTGAATCCCCATATTTAGGTATTAAAGAGTGGGTTAAAAGAAGTGAAGACATTATTTTAGGTTTAATGATTTTAACTTTAATATCTCCCATTCTATTAATAATTGCCTTTTGTATTAAGTTTACTTCAAATGGACCTATTTTATTTAAACAAGATAGGTACGGCTTGGCCGGTCAAAAAATTAAGGTTTGGAAGTTTCGTTCAATGACAGTAACTGAAAACAGCGATGTCGTAACCCAAGCGACAAAAAATGATAGTCGAATTACACCTTTAGGTGGTTTTTTACGCCGTACAAGTTTAGATGAATTACCACAGTTTTTTAATGTTGTTACTGGGGATATGTCAATTGTTGGTCCTCGCCCTCATGCAGTGTCACATAATGAAGAATATAGAAAAAAAGTAGAGTTTTATATGTTACGCCATAAGGTTAAGCCTGGTATTACTGGTTGGGCACAAATCAATGGTTGGAGGGGGGAAACCGATACACTTGAGAAAATGGAAAATCGAGTGGACTATGATCTTCAATATATAAAACATTGGTCACTATGGTTTGATTTAAAAATAATATTCTTAACTGTATTTAAAGGGTTTACTGGAAAAAATGCGTACTAAATTAAGATCTACAAAAGTGAATTACTTTATAAAACTATCTTTATTAATTGGCTCTGTTTTTAACGTCGCTCATAGTATAGAAAAAGCTTCAATTAATTTAGATAATGGTATTTACATTAAGCCACTTTTAAATGTAGTAAGTAAGTATGACGATAATATTTATCAGCAGACTTCTAATAAACAAGGTGATTCTATTATAGTTATATCACCATCGGTTGATTTATTATTTGATGATGGGTTAAATCAGTATAAATTAGATATAGGTTTAACTTCTGGAACATATTCTAAAAATTCAGATGATAATTACTTAGATAGCAATGTAGACTTTTCTGCCCATTTTGAGCCATCACAAAGACATAGATTTGATGTTTTAACGTCAGCTAGTAGTCAAACTGAACCTAGAGGGACAGGTGTAACTGAGGGGGAAGGGAGTGCACTGCCAGAACCACTAACTTATAAAGATAATACAATTGGTGGGAAGTATGAATTTGGTGCACTTAGCTCTGTAGCGCGAATTTCTTTTGAAGCCCAAGCAGTGAATAAAAAATATGATAATTTTAGAAGCGTATCTAAATATAGAGATAATAGTTCAATAAAACTAGGCTCTTCATTATTTTATAAAATAGATTCAGCTACTGATTTATTTGTTGTTGTTAGTCGTGATGATATCGAGTACATGCATATAGAAGAAAACACTCCTAGTCGAGATTCAATTGATGATAGAGCGCTACTTGGAGTTCAGTGGGAAATGACATCAATGTCAACAGGGGTCGCAAAATTTGGCTATCAAAATAAATCTTTTGGAGGTTTATCAAGACAAGATTTTAGTGGGTTAAGTTGGCAAGCACAAATTGAATGGCAACCATTAACATATACAAATATCACTTTTGAAACCTCTCGTTCAGCAAAAGACCCAACAACTTTAGGTGATTATGTAAATCAAAGTTTATTTGCACTTAGCTGGAATCATGACTGGAATGAAAAGTTCAGTTCGAGCATAGGAGCATCTTTTACTAAAGATGTTTATACCGGTATTTATCGTGAAGATGAAGTAATGATGGCTAGTGTTAGCTTAACTTATTTGGTTCAACGCTGGTTAGAAGTCGGTATTTTTATTGACATTAAAGATAATGAATCCACATCAGAACTTATGTCATTTGATAAAAATTTAATCGGCTTTAATTTTAATATTTCAATGTAAGGAACATCGTGAATAAATTTATATATTTAGCCCTTTTAGCTCTAATGGTTCAATTTAATGTATTAGCCGATAATGAGTATATTTTAGGCTCAGGAGACAATATTGAAATTAAAGTTTATGGACAGGATGATTTAACATTAAGTACACGTATAGGAAATAGCGGTAAAGTAAGTTATCCATTTCTAGGAGAGATTAAAGTCTCAGGCTTAACTGCTAAGCAATTACAAAATAATATTTATGCTCGATTGAATGGAGATTATTTAATTAATCCAAATGTATTTGTTCATATAGTTGAGTATAGATCTTTTTATATTCATGGAGAGGTGAGAACACCTGGGGGCTACTCTTATCAGCCAGGCATGACTATTAATCAGGCTGTTGCACTTGCCAGTGGTTTGACTGAAAGAGCTTCGAAAGAAAAAATATTTATTTTTAAAGAAGGTGAAAAAAGTATACAAAAACACGCATCACTTAATACAAAAGTGAATGCAGGCGATACTATCACAATAGAGCGAAGGTTTTTTTAATGAACACTCAGTCGAACATGGATATTCAAGAACACGCTACAATTGAAAAATCAAAAAATTTAGATATAACGCGTTTATTAAAATCAGTATTTAAGTATAAGTTTTTAATTTTTGGGTTTGCGACATTTGTTACAATCGTTGTTGCTATAATTTTGGCAAATACACAATCAGTTTATCAAGCTAAAGCAACAATAATATTTGACTCTGCAAGAGTTCAAGCTGTTTCAGTCAAAGAAGTATATGCGGCCAATACACAAAGGCAAGAATATGGCATCACCCAGCTTGAACTATTGAAATCTGGAGATATTGCTAGGAAAGTAATTGAAAAGCTTAATATGTATGAATCAGCTGATAAAAAAAGCTCTGATGAAGTCGGTTTATTAACTAGGGTGCAAAATGCTATTCCTTTTTTACCAAAAAAAGAAAAAATTAATATTTCCTTGGAAAAACAAGCACTTTATGAAACCCAAAGAAAAATAAAAATATTCCAAAGAAGCCTTAAGGTTAAGCGTGTAGGCTGGAGTCACTTAGTTGAAATATATTTTGAACATGGAGATGCTGAAATAGCGGCTGCAGCAGCAAACGCCGTTGGTGAAATATATATTGAAACTCAGATCGCAGCTAAATTGGGGATCACAGAAAAAGCATCTCAATGGTTAGGTGGTCGCTTAGATGAACTTAGAATCAGATTAGATGCATCTGAAGAAAAATTACAAAGATACCGAGAGCAAGAAAATTTAGTTGATATCGATGGTGCGGTTACAATGGTTGATAATGAGGTAACACTATTAACTGAGCAATTAAGTGAAGCTAGAACTGAGTTGATGCAATTGAAAACAATTGCTCAGCTTATAAATAAACATGGTGTAAGTGATAAATTCAAATTTATTTCTGAATTAAAAGATCAAGAGTCTATCAAAAGTGCAAATGAGCAGTTATTAAATTCAGAGCTGAAAAATGTTGAGTTGTCTAAAACTTATGGACCAAAACACCCTGTAATGCTAGCTTCTAGTGAAGAGGTTCAATTATTAAAAACTCGATTAAATAATAAAGTATCAGGCTTTATAGACAGTGTTGATCAATCTGTTTTAAATGCAGAAGATAAACTAGCAAGATTATTGAGTGAATTGTCAGTAACAAAATCTAAATATCAAGAAATAACCCATAAAGAACTAAATTTTCATAAGTTATTACGAGATGTAGAAGCTAATACAAATTTATTTAATCAATTTTTAAGACGTTCAAAAGAAACACAAGTAACAGGAGACTTTAACTCAGAGCCCGTTACTTTTGTGGAAAAAGCGATGGAACCTCGTTACCCAATTAAGCCTAATAAAAAGAAGTTAATAGCAATTGCATTTATTTTTTCGTTTGCTTTTGGTATCGGTTTAGCTGTTTTAAGAGAGTTATTAAATGATACTTTTAAAAGTGCGTCTGATGTTGAGAGCATCTTATCTCAACGTTTATTAGGCACCATACCTTTATTGAAATTGAATAAAGGTGAAGATATCAATACTCACCATTTTTTTGATAATTCAGATAAAGCTTTTTCAGAATCAGTTAGAACATTAAGAACCAACTTCTTATTAACCCATTTAGATTCGGGAAATAAAGTTATTGAAGTCACATCATCATTACCTAATGAGGGGAAAAGTGTGGTTTCAGTTAACTTAGCTACTGCACTAGCCCAAATCGAAAATGTTATTTTAATTGATGCTGATATGAGAAAACCAAGTTTATGTAAAAAATACGGTATTCCTGCATATCATCCGGGCATAGCTAATTTAATTGCTGGTACTGAAAAATTTGAAGATTGTATCTATGTTGACGAAAAATCTGGCGTGACTATTATGCCATGTGGTCAGTTGCCACCTAACCCTCTAGAGCTTTTATCATCAGATAAGTTTAATCAAGTATTAGAAATGGTTAAGATTAAGTTTGATAAGGTTGTAATAGATACAGCGCCAATACAGGCTGTAAGTGATGCATTAATTATCTCTAAATATGCAGATTCGATTCTTTATGTTGTGAAATCAGATGATACTCGTACTGGTATTGTAAAAATGGGTATAGGTAAGTTGCTACAAGCAAATGCCAAAGTAGGTGGTGTTGTATTAAACCAATTAGATATGAATACTGTTAGTAAAGATGAATATGCTTATTATTATGAATATGGTAATGCTCACAATGTTAGTGAAGCATGATAGATATTCATAGCCATTTAATTCCTGGGATAGATGATGGCGCGAGAGACAAAGATGAATCTTTGTCTCTTTTTCAGATTGCTGAAAAAGATGGCATTAAACGTATGGTAATGACACCGCATATTCATTTTGGTCGATTTGATAATACGATACAAAAAATTAAATCTGAAGTTCATGAACTTAAAGCTTTATTATCAAAAAATAATATTAATTTAGATATAGCTTATGCTGCTGAGGTGAGGATTGATGCACAATTACTACCAGAAGTTGAGCAAGGGCGGATTCCATTTATAGGGCAACTTGAAGGTCAAAAAGTATTGTTATTAGAATTACCTCACAGTCATGTTCCCCATGGATGTGAAAAGTTAATCAGGTGGCTAACATTACATAATATAAGGCCTTTAATAGCTCACCCTGAGCGAAATCGAGATATATTAAAAACCCCTGAAAAAATCAAACAATTTCAGAATTTAGGCTGTTTATTTCAATTGACAGCCTCGTCATTGACTGGTCATTTTGGTGAGAAAACACAGATGTTATCAGAAAAGTTACTGCTTGATGGCGTGATTGATGTCGTCGCTTCAGATAGTCATAATATTAAACGTAGGCCGCCTATTTTAAGTATTGCTCACAACAAAGTAAGTCAATTGTTAGGGAAAGAGGTTGCTCATAAGCTCTTTTATCAAACACCTTATAATATAACTAAGTCGCTATTTAGATAGTATGACTAAGCAGCATAATTATATAGCTTACATTTCAATCACTTTTCTGATGGTTCTTACAATTGGTATAGCCTTAATTTCTTTTCGTTGGGCACTGGCAAATATGTGGTATTTCAATGTGAGCTATCGTATTGATTCATGGTCTAGTTCTGAATTGGTGAAAAGTAAACAAGATTACGATGCAGCGCTTTTAGCAATAAATAAAGCTATCAGTTATAACCCTGAACACCCTCATTATCATCATACTAAAGGAAAAGTTATTCATTGGGGAATAATCGGTCAATTTGAAGAAAAACATAAAATTAGCGAGATAAAAGAGCTATATCAAACCTCACTAATTTATAGAGAATCTTGGCCTATCGTCTGGAGTGACCTTGCTAGAATCAATTATTTAATTGAAGGGTTATCAATAGAGACACAAATGTATATAGACAAAGCTTTATTTTATGGCCCTTACAAGAAAGAAGTTATTTTAGAGGTACTTGATATATATATGCGAAGCTGGAATGTATTAAATAAGGATCAAATACATCTTTTTTATAATAAATTAGAAACTTTGACTCATCAACCTCACTTGTTAAAAAACATATTAATAAATGCCGAAAAATATAGGTTATCTAACATTATTTGTATTCAAATAAAGTTTAATCATAAATATAAAAGTTTATCTTCATCTTGGGTTAAAAATGAATATTGCAAATAAAGAAAATAAACTCCTAAATGGAGCTGTAGTAGATTTTGAAGATGAAAATAAAAAAATAAGACAGAGTCTAAAGCGTGATGGCGGGCTTAAAAAGTTACTCGAAAAAATGCCTGAAGATGTGCAAAATAGCTTTACAGAAGAGCAGTTAGCTAATTTGAAAATAGCAGTCAGCGCTAGAAGTTGGGGTAAACATGCTGTTGATTTTAGAAGTACTGTAAAGTTTTTCCGTTATCGTTATTATTATGTATTTGTGGCAGGAAGAAATTTAAGAGAGTTAACTCGGGCTGAAAAACAATTTAGTTTATTAGTGCAGGCATTTTTTGGTACTGTATTTTTGAGTTTTTGTGCAGGGTTAGGGATTTTGATTTTATATCTTATTAAATCTGCACTAGGAATAAATATCATTGATGGTTATTCTTTTGGTGTTTGGGATTGGTTTAAATCGACTTTTTATTAACGCAATAATTAGACATAAAAAAGGTGAAGCTTAGCTTCACCTTTTTTTATTCTCTACAATAGAGTGTTACTTACAAACCAGCAGATGCTTTTAAATCGTCTGCTTTATCTGTTTTTTCCCAGCTGAATGCTGTAAACGTATCATCGCCTACAGTCATTTCATATGGTTCGCGACCAAAATGGCCGTATGCAGCTGTTTGTTGGTACATTGGATGTAATAAATCTAACATCTTAGTAATACCATATGGGCGTAGGTCGAAGTGTTCACGTACTAATTCAACTAAACGCTCTTCTGATACTTTACCTGTGCCAAAAGAATCAATAGAGATAGAAGTAGGTTCTGCAACACCAATAGCGTAAGAAACTTGAATCTCACAACGATCAGCAAGACCTGCAGCAACGATATTTTTAGCAACATAACGACCTGCGTATGCAGCACTACGGTCAACTTTTGAAGGATCTTTACCTGAGAAAGCTCCGCCACCGTGACGTGCCATGCCGCCGTATGTATCAACAATGATTTTACGACCTGTTAAACCACAATCACCTACCGGACCACCAATTACAAAACGGCCAGTTGGGTTGATATGGTATTTAGTATCTTCAGTTAATAGCTCAGCTGGTAATACATGTTTAATAATGTTTTCCATTACCGCATCAATTAAATCTTCTTGTTTAATGTCAGGGTTATGCTGAGTTGATAATACAACTGTATCAATCGCTACCGGTTTGTTGTCTTCATATACAAAAGTAACCTGAGATTTAGCATCTGGACGTAACCAAGGTAAAATACCTGATTTACGTGCTTCAGCTTGACGTTCTACTAAACGATGAGAATAGTAAAGTGGTGCAGGCATTAAAGTTGGTGTTTCATTTGTAGCATAACCAAACATTAAACCTTGGTCGCCAGCGCCTTGTTCTTCAGGTTTTGAGCGATCAACACCTTGTGCAATTTCAGGAGACTGTTGACCGATTAAATTCATGATGCCACACGTTTCGCCATCAAAACCTACATCAGAAGATGTATAACCAATTTCACTGATCACGTTACGTGTAAGTTTTTCTAAATCAACCCAAGCGTCAGTTGATACTTCACCAGAAATAATTGCAACACCCGTTTTTACCATAGTTTCACAGGCAACTCTTGCATGTTTGTCTTTAGCAATAATAGCATCTAATACTGCATCAGAAATTTGATCCGCAATTTTATCCGGATGACCTTCTGATACTGATTCAGAAGTAAAAAAATGTTTTGCCATTTTATGTATACTCACAATAGAGAGCGCTGGTTTTTACACCTACAAGTTGTCTATGG
>Ga0209395_1006450_pt1 | contig 12707 bp, 10 predicted proteins | sample GOMGulsemesocosm_3_FD_184635 | JGI IMG/M metagenome (GOLD analysis project Ga0209395, IMG submission 184635) | Methane-oxidizing microbial communities from mesocosms in the Gulf of Mexico - GOM9D Gulf of Mexico (SPAdes) (version 2) | ecosystem: Environmental > Aquatic > Marine > Cold seeps... | reverse complement strand
ATTAGCTGTATCGTTTAGTTCATCAAAATATTCAGATTGGTCAGTAAAAGACCCGCACAAAAAATTCTTTGCATTGCTTGTATTCATAAACTTGCGTTTTAGAAAAAAACCATTTTTAGATATGTAGCTACGGTCTGGAAAGCTATCCAGCTGCTCAATATTTGAAAAATTAGCATTGGGTAAAAATAATGCTTGTGTGGATTCTTTTTTATACCCCATCAAAGCTAGTTGACCGTCAGTTTTAACTGCAATGCGATTACTTAATATTGTCTCCCCATTCACTTCTTTAATTTGTGATTTTTTAATATCAAGGCTAATCTGCTGTCCGGGCTTAACCGCATTTGCAAAAGTGAATTGATAATTACTAAAAACCAGTCCCTTTTTAGAAACTGTTTCTAACTCATTATTTTGTACACGATAATGGGAAATCATATTTTCAACAAAAGATTCAAGCTGAAACCCCAAAACAATAGGGCCACCAAATGGGTTTTGTTTTATTTCATGCCATTTGTGGGGGTCATGGAATAGGTTAAAGTCATCAGTTGCATTGCGAGCAACATCAATGTGAATTTGTTGAAAGCTAACTTCAGTGTTTTGTATATCCATTTGTTTTCCCTCTGCCAGGATAAAATTAATATATTTGGACGTTTAATGTCTATACTAAGTAATGTTATTTGAATATACAAGTTTAGATATATAAGTATAGTTACTCTAGCTAATAAGTTAATTGTATTAATTTGAATAAAATTTGAAAGGATACATGGTATTGCTTAAATTCCTTTTAAAAGTTTGTTGATTATTGAATTAAAATCTAGGAATTGCAATGACAAGTGAAAAACCAACATTAGTAAAAAGTTTTCAAGATTTTTTTACAGTTGAAGTTGCAAAAACTGCAAAACAGAAAAGTCAGGTATATGGAATAAGATATAGAGTGTATTGCGATGAGTTTGGTTATGAGTCTACAGATAGGTACCCTAATGAAGAAGAAAAAGATGAGTTTGATGATTTTTCTTTACATTGTTTGATTATGCACAAAAGTAGTGGCTTGCCAGCAGGATGTGTCAGACTAGTTCCTGCTTTTGATGGTCAAAACAATGCAATCTTGTTGCCTTTAGAGGTTCATTGTAACGATAGTTTAGATCATGAGTATATTGGTGGCTTAGATTTAGATAGGCAAACGGTTTGTGAAATTTCTAGATTAGCAATAGATTGTTTGTTTAGGCGTCGTACAGGGGAGGAACTCACGCGGTTTGGTGAGGTTTCTGGACTGGATTGTACAAAACAAGAGCAGCGTACATTTTCACTTATAGCTATAGCAGCATTTTTAGCTGCCACTGCACTGACAGATGTTAGTCATAAAACAAATGTATTTGCAATGATGGAGCCTTTTTTACCAAGAATGATGAAGCGATCAGGTATAAATTTTATAAAATCAGGTAATGATATGGATTATAGAGGAATTAGAGCCCCTTATTTTATTCAAACTCAATCAGCTTTAGATAATATGCATACAGACTTGAAAGAGTTATATGAATGGATCTATAAACAAGTTGAAAATTCTGAAATTCTATAGAAGAATCTTTGTATTTCTGATGGTTTATGGAAAGGGGGTAAGGATAGTTGTGGATGGGAATAAGTTTAAGTAAATATTATCCCCACAATCAACCAGTTTTTTAAAGTAATATTAATCTCTTAACTTTCTCCAAATTGCGCGAGCAAGAATTTTATGGACTTTGGTCGATGGATGGATTTCATCCCAGTAAATACTATCAGTGTTAAAATTAACTGATGAGCAGTTTCCGATATTAAATTGTGGTGGTGATTGAAATAAACAGCCTGTTGCTGGACCTGGACCAATATTTTCAGAAAAGCCAAAACGATCAGGGTTTGCCAATATTTTATTAACAACCGAATAAGCGTCAAAAAGTATAACCTTGTTATTATCCAGCAAAGCATTTGCCAGTAAATCATTGTGAGCTTCAGTTAGATTACTTAACAAATCACAAGCTCCAAAAAACTGACAAATTGGTGTGGTACCAAGGTCAGGCAAGTTAATAACGACGATATGTTTTGCACCAAGCTCAGTAAGTTTATTTACAGAGTTTACAATATTATCAACAATTTGAAATGGATTAGGGGAATGCCCTTGCGATAGACTATTTAAATAATCGTTAGCTCCTGTTAAAACTACAAATAATGTTTTATCAAAATTTAGTTCGTTCAAATTTAAATCATTTTCAAATTTTAAAACTTGCCCTTTTAATCCAGGAACAAAAAATAACCCAGGGGTGTAGTTTTCTATACCTGACTCAGAACCTCCATAAGCATAAGAAATATTATCTTTGGTTAAATTAAAACCACTTTCAGAAGGTTTTACAAAGCCAGATAATTTAGCTGCTAGATAATCAACAATAACGGGGCCATTTGAAAAACGTCCTCTGTCATATCTAGTTGGTGGAGGGATAACTAACCCTGGCACGTCACTTCCATCAGCTAAGTGCCGAATAAAAGTGATAGCGGGGTCGTTTCCTGTATCGACAAGGCTATCGCCAAAAGCGATTAACCGCTTAAAAGAAGGAGTGTCAGCTTTTGCTATACCCGAAAAGAACAAAAAAATAAGAATAAAATACACAAAAGACAAGCGAGCAAGATGAGTTGACGGGGTCATGTGAAATACCTAGTAAGTAGTAAATAGAAACTTGAGTTTACACTGTTAGCCTGTTATAAACGATAAAAAATAGTCAGCGGAACATAATTATTATGGAAACTAATTTTACGGATGCTCTAACTGCATTTCAAAATGCACTTGGGCAAGAAAATGTTAATACAGATAACTCTTTGTTGAAGGAATATCAAACAGCCACATTTGACACTAAAAATAGTGTGTTGGCTATTGTTCGGCCAAATAATACTAAAGAAGTACAGCAGTGCCTTAAAATAGCCAATCAATTTAATATACCTATATACCCTATTAGTACCGGTCTAAACACTGGATATGGTTCGCGAGTTCCTACTGTAGATCAATGTGTGGTTTTAGAAATGAGGCGGATGAATCGAATAATTGATTTTGATGAGAATTTAGCATATATCACACTTGAACCAGGCGTTACACAGCAGCAGCTTTATGACTACCTACAAGAAAAAAAATCTAAGTTGTGGATGGATGCAACGGGATCATTTAAAGATCATAGTATTATAGGTAATATTGCCGAAAGAGGCTTTGGTCATACCCCGTATGGCGATCATTTTTCTAATGTTGCAGGAATGGAAGTGGTCTTACCTCAAGGAGATTGCATTCATACTGGGTTTGGACGTTTCTCCAACGCACAAGCTGCCGAGGTATATCGCTGGGGGGTAGGGCCTTATTTTGATGGCATCTTTACTCAATCTAATTTAGGTATTATTACTCGGTTAACGGTGTGGTTAATGCCTGCACCGAAATATTTTCAAAGTTTTTATTTTAGTGTGGATAGCCATAAGCAGTTAGAAAAAGTTATTGATTTATTAAGACCTTTACGGTTGGATGGCACAATTAATAGTGCCATGCATATAGCTAATGATTATAAGGTATTGGGCGCTATTCAGCTTTATCCATGGCAGCAAGCAAATAATAAAACACCTCTAGATAAAGAAGTTCTAGAAAAACTAGGGAAAAGTTGGGATTTTAGTGTTTGGAATGGATCTGGTGCACTATATGGAACTAAGGAAGAGGTAGCTTTAGCTCGTAAAAAAATAAAAAAACAATTACGAGGGAGTGTGAAAAAATTAAGGTTCTTAGATGATAAATTACTCAAAGTTGCTGAGCTGTTACAAAAACCTTATTACTGGGTTACTGGTGTAAATTTACCTGAAATGCTTAAAATATTAAAACCTATTTTTAATATGACTAAGGGTATTCCCACTGATGCAATGTTAGCAAGTACTTATTGGCGTAAAAAAGATAATATCGCTAATATGGTTAACCCAGAAAGAGATAAGTGTGGTCTTATGTGGTGTGCACCAATTGCACCAACCAGTGGAAAGCATGCTATGAAGTTATGGGGAATTATCGAATCCGTTTTTGATCAATATGATTTTGAACCCGCTGTGACTATCACCTTACTTACTGAAAGAGCGATGGATTGCGTTATTGCTATTCAATATGATAGGAGTATTGAAGGTGAAGATAAACGGGCACAAGCTTGTCATGATAAGTTGTTAAAAAAGCTGACAGATGTGGGTTATTATCCTTATCGGCTGGGGGTGCAGTCGATGTCTGGGTTGCCAGAACCTGAGGAGGCATATACTAAATTTATAAGTTTAGTTAAGGCTAGTCTTGATCCTATTGGAGTGTTGTCGCCTGGGCGATACTTAAAAAATAAATAGTTAAAGTATCGTCTAGGTGAGATAGGTAATCATTTTGCTTTTTATTTATTGAATTATTTAAAAGGTCTCATATCCAAAATCTAAATATAGAAGAAAATTATGAAAATTTATAATAACAAATCATTGTGTATGATCTTTTTTATTTATATGTTTTTCTGTAGTCTTGAGGCTCAAGCAGCTACAGTAACATTTGATAAAAATAGAACCTTTTCTGATGAATTTGAAAGTGAATTAATCGAGGGTTTTGATGGAAAATTAGGTTGGGATTATTTGTTAGAAAATGAGTTGCCTAAAGTTGATAAAAGGCTTAAAAGCGTGGTTGAGTACTTTGCTGTGGCGGAAATAGATAGGGCTGTACCTATTTTAGAACAATTAAGTCAAGAAGATAAAAATAATCAACTAGTTAATCAGCTTTTGATAGTGGCTTATATAAAGATGAAGCAGTTTAAAAAAGCCCGAGAAAATATTTCACGTTTTATGAAACAAGTACCAACAGATTCAGAGCCGTATAATTTAAAGGCAATGCTTGAATTATATGAAAGCAATAATCAAGATGCTGCGAGACTTTATTTTCTCAAGGCTATTGAACATAATCCAAATAATCTAAAAGGATATGTTGGGTTGGCTAAGCTATCTTTAACTAATAACCAGTTGGAAGATGCTGAAATATATTGCAAAAAAATATTAGATATTAATGATGATTTTGTTCCAGCATATATTGCGTTAGCACATATTTACGAAAAGAAAAGAGAAAACCAGTTTGTTGATGAAAATTTAATCATGGCACAAAAAAAAACTGCTGGGAAATTGGATGAGGAGTTAAACATAGTCAGGATGCGAATTCAGTGGTATGCCAAACAAACAAAACAAAAAGAAATATTAAAAATAGCAAATAAGGTTGTTTCGGATTATCCTTATGAAAAAGAACCTCTTGTGCTTTTATCGAAAGTTCAAGTTAAATATGGTAAAAAAAAACAGGCAGAATTAACGTTACAAAAAATTATTAGTCAATATAAAAATGATATTGATCATCGTTTGCAATACATTAATTTAATAGCTCATGAGAGTAGTAGGCAAAAGGATGTTGTAAAATTATTTGATGAATTAGATAAAATAAAGCCTAATGATGTAAGTATTTTGTTAATTAAAGCTGATTTTTTTATTAGGCATAATAAGTTAGGTGCAGCACTAAAAGCCTCTAGAAAGGCAAGGCAAATAAACCCTGAATTAGCATTGGCTGATTTTATTCAGGGGAATATTTATATTAAGAAAAAACAAATTGGTCGTGCTGTAATATCGTTTTTAGCTGCTTATAAAATAAAGCCTAATAATAAATTGCTCATAAGAATTACTCATTTATTGAGTGGGCAGGGCCGCGAGGAATATGCAATAAAGTTACTTGAACATGAAATAGAGGTGCGTACTGAAAGCCATATAAGTGTTCATTATGAGTTGGCAACATTATATTTTAATCAGAAGGAGTATGAGTTAGCAAAAAAACAATACCAAATTGTAATTAAGAAAAACCCTGAAAATGTATTTGCATTGAATAATTTGGCGTATATTTTTGATATTCAAGGAAACCCTAATTCAATAGTCTTTTCACAAAAAGCGTATGAGTTGGCTCCTAGAGCGGTGCAAGTTTTAGACACTCATGGTTATATTCTTGTGAGGCAAAATAGGATTGAAGAGGGGTTGTCTTTGTTGAAAAAGGCTGCGAAAATTGATCAAGCTAATAATGAAATTCAATTTCATTTGGCTAAGGCATATCATATGAATGGGAATAATAAAAAAGCTGCTCAATTACTATTTAGAATTATTAATACAAAGCAAAATTTTCCTGAAAAAGACGATATTGTAAAGCTTTATGAGAAATTGAAATGAGAAAACATTGTCAGTAAATTTTACATTTGTCACGGGTTTTGTTGGGTTGGTTATGTTTTTTATTGTAAGATATTGAATTATAGTTTTTTTTTGTAGATGGTATTTAAATTGCTTATCTATTGCATGTAACTTACAAATTATATAAGGTAAAGGCTATGAAAGTAAAAAAAGTAATATTAGTGAGTGTGGTATGTGGAATGACCTCGTTGGTTGCTATAGGTCCAGCTCATGCATCTGCATATGCAACATCAGTTTTATCGTTGACAAAGACTAAACTTACTGTAGGTGATGGCACTAGCGGAGTCTTGGGTGCTGATGTTGCGATAGGTGACTTTAGTGCTATAATAGCAACTAACACTGGTGCAGCAACAGCAACTTTAAATGGTAGTTTCTCAACAGATTCATCTACACAAAGTATTTTTGACCCGAGTGCTGGTGAGATTAATCTAACGAATCAGTGGGTGGGTGTTGATAGTCTTGGCGATGATAATTATGTTGCTATTGCTCCTCCTGCAACAAGCACCTATGCCAATTCGGATTCGGATTTATCAGGAAGTATCATTGATTTAGATAATGGTGGTCCTGCTGTTGCAGGTTCAGCTGCTCAAACACGAGCAGATGTTTCTATGGATACTCTGGGAGATGGTAATTCTCAATCTAACCTTCAACTTTCTTCAACATCGGTGTTCACTGTTAATAGTAGTTTAACAGCAGGTTTTACACTCAGTTTTGATTATTTGGCATATTTAGCGGTAGAATTAACAAATAATGAGCCTATTCCTGGTTCTGTGAATGCAAATTTATCATGGCAAGCTGTGTTGAGTGTGCTTAATGGCCCCGAGGTTTCCTCTTTTAACCCAGCAGAGTTAAATCTATTAGGTTCTTTTGATGCTCCTTTTAACGGTACGTTCATAGATGGAGGGACGGGTAGCTTATCATGGTTTTCTGGTATTTTAACTCAGGGTGTGACATATAAACTAGTAATCCAGCATGATACAAATGCTGCGGCTCGTTCAGCAGTACCAGAGCCAAATGCCTTGTTTTTGTTAGGCTTGGGTTTTGGGTTATTGGCCTTTTTTAGCCAACAACGAGAAAGGAAAGTGGTGGATATATCTTCTCTGTCCGCCTAAAGAGTTTCTGATTGAGGTGGGGGGATTCCTTTTATAAGGTAAAATCGACTAGATTTAAACAAAATATTAGGAGTTCCCTTTTTATAGATACCCAAAGAAAACTTGACTTCATCGGTTTTTTTTGGGTCTCCTTCGAGTAAATAGATAATAAGGGTCAGAGATAATAAGGGGTCGGTAATAAAGAGTTATAAGTTATAACTTATAAGGGGTCAGAGTTGTTTGTGTGTTTTTGTTTTATGATATACTGACACTTGTGGTAATACGGAGGGAATAAGATATTACTAGGTAGGGTGGTATCTTTGATGTGAAAACATTTGTGTTTTGATGTGTAAAAAGGAGCTATAGGTATGAGTACATTAAATAAAGAAATTTATGAGGCTTTTTTAGAAGCAGGGGTAGCTAAAGAGTCAGCATCTCGTGCTGCGGAAGCTGTTGAGCACTCTGATTTAGATAAACGGTTAGCAATAGTTGAAACTAAGTTAGATGCTATTACTAAAATGATGTGGATTGTTGTCGCAGGAATTGTTGCTTTAGTACTTAAGGCATATTTTATCCTTGGGTGAGTGGGATGGGGAGTCATTAGGTGAGAATATGTTAAAAGATATTAATGAATTGTCTTATTCAAATCTTTGGTGTTTTTTTGAGTGTAAAAAATACTGACACATCTGTTTTTCTTAGTGGTCCCTCAAAAATGCTTATATTATTTTGTCTTTGTTAATCCTTTACTCCAATAAGGAAAATTTTACATTGTTGCTTTATACATACTAAGGGGTCAGAGCTGTATTTAAATGTCTTTTATTCCTATTTTTGTTATACTCGCAGTATGGAATATAATTGGATTAGGTGGTAGCGTATGAATAAAACTAAAGTAGATGATATGCTGATTGAAATGATCACACCGAAAGTTAAAGAGATAGAGGAAAAATTTGGTAATGGTGAAGGATTGACTCAGGATGATATCAATACACTTTTATTAAAATCTCAATATAACCATATAAATCATCTTGATGAAAAGCTTGATGAAGTTACGTTGGATGTTGCTAGTTTGAAAGGTGAGTTTGAAGTTTTGAAGGTAAGCATTGAGCACTCAATACAAAAATCGCTGAATAAAAATATGATCATGTTATTTGGCATGATGGGGTTCTTTTTGACCTTGTCAAAAGTTATTGATAAGATTTCTTAATTAATAATGTTTTTGATGTTGTTATTTCGGTTGTAAAAAATACTGACACACCTCGTTTTATTAAGTGGTTCCCTTAAAATAAGTATTTTATTTTGCATGTTTTATGTCTAGAAAACCTCGTTTTTTTCTGCCTAGTATTCCTGTCCATGCGATTCAAAGGGGGAATAATCGTCAGGCTATTTTTTTTGAAGATATTGATTATAAAATGTATCTAAAGTGGCTAAAAATTGCTGCTGAAAAATATAGTTGTCAAATACATGCTTATGTCTTAATGACTAATCATGTACATTTATTGCTTACACCTAAGACTAAAGGTGGTTTAGGTCAATTATTTCAGTATGTCGGACGATATTATGTATCTTATATCAATAAAACTTATGGTCGTACAGGGACTCTATGGGAGGGACGATATAAAGCAAATATTATTGAGCAGGAAGCTTATTTGTTGAATTGTTATCGATATATAGAGTTGAATCCAGTGAGAGCAAATATGGTTAAGCGGCCAGAAGATTATTCTTGGTCAAGTTATAACTCAAACGCACTGGAAAGAAGCGATTCTTTGTTAACCCCCCATTTATTATATTTGCAGTTAGGTGAACACGAAGCTATTAGAAAAGCATCGTATCGGGAGTTTTTTAAAAGTGAGTTTGATACAAATGTGCTTGATGATTTAAGGGCTTGCTTGCAAAGTGGAACCCCTTTGGGTAGCGAGCGATTTAAAGAACAAATAGAACAGGTTTTAAAGATTAAGGTGGGGCAAGTTAAGCGGGGTCGACCTCGCTCAACAAAACTGTAAAAATTACTGACAGTTATTGTTTGTATATGAGCCACTATACTCTTTGTGGATTGATCTATACTAAAGTTAGTTTTTACCTTTCAAATTTGCAGGAACCCTAATGCAAGATAAAAAATTGATAACTAAATTGAGTTTTTTTGTGACTCATTATCCTTGGTGGGTTATTGTTTTGTCATTTTTATGGATAGCTGGTTTATCTATTGGAGCAAAAAACCTAGAGTTTAAAAGTGATTACAGAGTTTACTTTAGTGAAGATAACCCTCAGTTACTGGCTTTTGAAGGGATTCAAGATATCTATAGTAAAAGTGACAATGTTTTATTTGTTATTCAGCCTGTTGAGGGTGAGATATTTACCAATAATGTTCTACAAGCTATTGCTGATTTAACAGATCATGCATGGCAAATCCCTTTTTCAAGCCGAGTTGATTCGATTACTAATTTTCAACATACAGTTGCTGAAGAAGATGATTTGATTGTATCTAATTTGGTTTTAGAGACAGAGGCTTTAACTCAGCAAGATTTAAATAGAATTAAACAGGTCGCAATTAATGAGCCTTTATTGGTTAATCGTTTAATTTCAAAAAAAGGGCATGTTTCTGGGGTGAATGTAACAATTCAGTTGCCAGGAAAAGATAGTATGGAGTCTTTATATGTCGCGAATAAAGCACGAAAAATTGCAGTAGAAATAGAAACTAAATACCCTAATCTAACAATACAATTAACGGGTGTAGTTATGATGGGGAATGCTTTTACAGAAGCATCACTGAATGATAACGCAACATTAATTCCTGTTATGTATGGATTGGTGGTTTTTGTATTATTGCTATGCTTACGATCAACTATGGCTACTTTTAGTGTTGTTCTATTGATTTTTGTAGCAACGGTAGCAAGTATGGGGGCAATGGGCTGGATGAAGATTTTTTTAACACCAACCTCTGCAACTGCCCCGATTATTATTTTAACGTTAATTGTGGCTGATTGTGTGCATTTGTTAGTTACGATGCTTCATAACATGCGTTTAGGTGAAGAAAAAATAACGGCTATTCGAGAGAGCTTAAGAATAAATTTTCAGCCTATCTTTTTAACTAGTGTTACTACGGCTATTGGTTTTTTAAGTATGAACTTTAGTGATGCTCCTCCCTTTAGGGATTTGGGCAATATAGTCGCTATTGGGGCGATATTAGCGTTAATTTTAACAGTGACTTTTTTACCTGCTTTACTAACTGTGCTGCGGGTAAAAGTGAAAGTTGATTCAGAGATAAATCAGACGCAAAGATATATTTCTTACTTGAGTGGCTTTGTTGTTCAGAATTATAAAAGTTTGTTGTTATTGAATACGATTATTTCAATTGTCTTTATTAGTTTTTTACCCTTAAATGAGTTAAATGATGAGTTTGTAAAATATTTTGACAGGACTATCCCTTTTAGGCAGGCAACGGATTTTCTAAATGAAAATATGGGGGGTATATACTCAATTGAATATTCTATTGCAAAGGATGAAGTAGGCTCAGTTAATGAACCCGAGTTTTTGCAGAAAATTGACGAGTTTTCAGTGTGGTTGAAACAACAACCCGAAGTTATTCATGTAAATACGATAAGTGATACCTATAAAAGATTAAATAAAAGTATGCATGGTGATGATCAGGCTTGGTATAAATTGCCTGAGCAACGTGAATTGGCGGCTCAATATTTATTAATGTACGAAATGTCCCTTCCCTATGGCTTAGATCTAAATGATCAAATTAATATGGATAAGTCGGGGGTTCGGGTCATTATCACTTTGCAAAGTTTAAGTTCCAATGAAGTTCTGGCATTGGAGGATAGGTTTAGTCAGTGGATAAGTCAGGAAATGCCTGATGTCGAATTTTTATCAGCAAGTACTGATTTAATGTTTGCAAATATAGGTAAACGAAATATAGTTAGAATGATTCAGGGAACAGCAGTCGCTCTGATTTTAATTTCTTTAGTTTTGGTTTTTGCCTTTAAATCTATTAGATTAGGGTTGATTAGTTTAATTCCTAATTTAGTTCCTGCAGGGATTGCTTTTGGAATTTGGGGGGCTATTAATGGAAATGTAGGGTTGGCTCTATCCGTTGTGACGGGGATTACCTTAGGAATAGTGGTTGATGATACTGTACATTTTATGAGTAAGTATCAACGAGCAAGAAAAGAAAAAGGTTTGGATAAAAAACAGGCTGTTGAATATGCCTTTTCTACTGTAGGTACAGCCTTATGGATAACATCCGCAGTACTAGTGAGTGGATTTATCGTGTTAGGTTTTTCTCATTTTACAATGAATGCTGAAATGGGAATAATGACAGCGATGACCATTGCAATAGCCTTGTTTTTAGATTTATTATTTTTACCCCCTTTATTGATTTGTTTGGATAAAAAATGAAATTTTTTGTATTGTCAGTATTTTTAACAGTCTTATGTAGTCAGGCATTTGCCTTAACCCCAGAAGAACAAGGGCTAAAAATTATTCAGGAAGTAGATCGTAGAGATATTGGTTTTGGCGATAGCAAATCAGATTTAAAAATGATTTTGCGTAATAGAAGAGGAGATGAAAGTTTACGTACCTTAACTATGAAAACACTGGAGGTTGAAGGTGATGGAGATAAAAGCCTAAGTGTTTTTAGTAAGCCTAGGGATATTAAAGGAACTGCTTTTTTAAGTTTTACTCATGCCTTGGTACCTGATGAACAGTGGCTATATTTGCCTGCGCTAAAAAGAGTAAAACGAATTTCTTCTAGCAATAAGTCTGGTCCATATCTGGGGAGTGAATTTGCTTTTGAAGACCTAACATCGTTTGAGGTGGTTAAATATAAGTATAAGTATTTAAAAGATGAGGTGTTTAACAAGATAGATTGTTTTGTGGTTGAGCTTTATCCTCAATATAAGCATTCAGGCTATACGAGACAACAAGTTTGGATAGATAAACAGCATTATATTCCTTTAAAAACTGATTATTATGACCGTAAAGACTCTTTATTAAAAACACTGGAAAATAAAGGATATCAACAATACCTCGAGCAGTATTGGCGAGCAGATGAGATGCTAATGACTAATCATCAAAATGGTAAGAGTACGGTATTGTTATGGGAAAATTACAGTTTTAGAAATGGCCTTACTGACCGTGATTTTGATAGAAATACATTAAAGCGTTCAAGATAGCGATTTTGGTGGGTGTTAGGAGGTATAATGTACTGTTATAGTGCTTAGCGCCCCATAAAGGTGCAATGAATGACTAAGAAAGTGATTTATTTGGAAGAATAAGGGAGGGTTTTTAAGTTGTCAGATTAGTAAGGGTCTGATTTTTAAGTGATATATATTTTAATTTAGGAACTGT
>Ga0209395_1006448_pt1 | contig 12710 bp, 11 predicted proteins | sample GOMGulsemesocosm_3_FD_184635 | JGI IMG/M metagenome (GOLD analysis project Ga0209395, IMG submission 184635) | Methane-oxidizing microbial communities from mesocosms in the Gulf of Mexico - GOM9D Gulf of Mexico (SPAdes) (version 2) | ecosystem: Environmental > Aquatic > Marine > Cold seeps... | reverse complement strand
TCGTTAAACTTGGTGCTGCCAATGCTGGCAATATCTTGGCCCTCAACCTGGAATTGGAAGCCATTTGAAACGCCTGACTTATAACCGAAATTGGTACGGATTGTGTTGGCGTTGGCTTCTTTTGCGATGCCGTCCTGGTCTACGTTTTCATGACGAATACGAACATCAGCATAGAAGCCGTCTGAGGGTAAAAATTCTGCTTGCGCAGCTGCTGCGCCAACTAGAGATGCCAGAGCCAATGTGGCTGAGCTGGCGATAATTGATTTTTTAGACATTGTTATATCCCCTGTGGGTTCATTTTAAACTGGCACCATTATTGATTTGTGGTCACTCGCTCATCCTTGATCATAATCAAAAGCAGAAATTAATTTGGCCGGGTAACGGGGGTGTAATGGTTTAGGGGGTAAATAGTTGACTTAAATCAATGTTGGCAGCAGGGTGCTGATTGGATAATAAAAACCAATATTGGAATTGTAAGTGAGATGTCGGAATGATTTGTTATGAAGAGGCTGTAGCTATTATCAGACGCTGCGGTGAGAGTCGTCGCTTAGGTAGTGAACAGGTGGATCTAGAAGCTATTGCCGGACGAACATGTGCGCAGGAAGTTAAAGCGCCGATGGCAAATCAGCCCTTTGATAATTCGGCAATGGATGGTTATGCTCTGGCTTCTGTTGAGTTGGTTGGTGCTAGTTCTGATGCCTCTGTAACGCTACAAATTGCAGGACGGATCGTTGCTGGTGAAGCAGCGGGCGAACTACCGCCGGCTGCAGGGCAATGCTATGAGATTATGACCGGTGCGCCAATGCCGCCAGGCTGCGATACCGTGGTGCCGATTGAGAATACCGAAATGCGCGATGATGGCGTTGTTTTTTGGGCAGCCTCCACAGCTGGAACTAATGTTCGTTTGGCTGGGGCGGATTTTTCTGTTGATGAGGTTGTGCTGAAAGCTGGCGATAGCCTTGAAGTTCGGCATATTTTACCCTTGGCAACGCTAGGTGTTGGCCTGGTTGATGTGGTTCGTAAGCCGCGAGTGGCGGTATTGTCGACGGGGCTGGAGGTTGTCGATGACCTGGCTCAACCGCTGCTGTCTGGGCAGATTTATAATGCGAGCGCTCCTTATCTTCGGCAGATGCTGCCAGCGCTTGGTGCGGATTCAACCTTTTTTGGCACTGTGGCTGATGAGCCGGAGGTGTTTCGAACTAAGCTGGATGAAATGATTGCTGGTGGCGCCGATATTTTGGTGACGACAGGCGCTGTTTCTGCGGGCGTCTGTGACTTTATCCGTACTGAATTGGAAGCGAAGGGTGCAGAAATCCTTTTTCACAAGGTGAAAATGCGTCCGGGTAAGCCGATTCTGTTTGCCAAGTTGCCTGACGGTGGGCCGTTGTTTATTGGTTTGCCGGGCAATCCTGTGGCGACGGCGGCTGGGTTGCGGTTCTTTGTTTATCCGTTGATGCGCGCGATGCAGGGTTTGCCTCCCGAAGAGCCGAAGCATGGCGTGTTGAAACGGGGGTCAAATAATAAGAAGGCCGATTTTCGAATGTTTTTGCGGGCCGTCTCCCGTCATACCGACAATACTACGCGAGAGATTGAAATCCTGCCTAAGCAGCAATCCTTTATGGTTAGCGCTTTTATGCAAGCTAATGCCTGGGCGGTGGCGGCTGAAGGGATGACTGAAATCAGAGAAGGGGATGCGCTTTTATGCAAGCTAATGCCTGGGCGGTGGCGGCTGAAGGGATGACTGAAATCAGAGAAGGGGATTTAGTCGATTTTTATCCGTTCTTGCCGGTTTAAATTGCCGGTTTGAAGGAAAAGGGGCGGTTGCTAACTGCAGCCGCCGGGTTTGCAGTCTGGTGTGCCTTGTTTTGGACAGTTGAAGGCGGTGTCTGTGTCACAGAAGTGACACAGCGAGTAGGCCTCGCGCATGGTGATGTGTTCGTGATCTACGTCGATGCCCATTTCTTTCAGCTTTTTTAATGCCCTTGAGAAAGTTTCCGGCTTCATGCCCAGGTGGTTGGCAATCATGGATTTCTGGAAGGGCAGTTCAATATCCATGGATTCAGAATCCTGCTCCATGTGCAATTTGAGAAAGTAATAGCCTAGGCGTTCAACCGGTGTTTTGGTGACAATGCTATCAATCTGTTGCATGGCGTTTTTGTAGTGCCAAGTGACAATATGCAGCAGGTTTTCGCCCAGCTGGCCATCCCGTAACACTTGGTTGCGGACGATGGATGCAGGAATCAGTAGTAGCTTGCTGGCTTTTAATGCAGTGGCGCGGATAGGTGAAGTGCCGCCCATAAAAATCACGGCGTCCATGAATGTGTCGCCAGCCTTAAGCATGCGAATAGTTGCTTCGTCCCCTTCAATGCTTGAGCGCAGGGTTTTTACGCTGCCTTCAACAATAAAATAAAGATGCTTAACTTCGTCGCCTTGCTGAATGATCTCGCGTCCCTGTTCTACCGAGCGAACGGTAGAGTTGGATAGCAGGTTTTGCAGGTTATCCTCGGAAAGATCCTTGAATATAGAAACCGGTGAGTCTGAGTTGCTTGATTGAGACAGTGAAAGTAGGTCTGTGCTCAAATTTCCGGAGGTTGAGGATGGGATTTTATCGGACATTTTCTCTCGTCTTGACCGCGGTCAATTGCAAACAGGGGCAGGGAACTAACAATGTGGTAAATATTAGGTTAAAACTCGCTCATAGGGAAGCGGTATCTATATCCCTTAACCGTTAAGAGCATACGTATTATGGAGGCTGTTTCAAGGGGTCAGCAAGCAAGGGCTTTATCGTTGAGCACGATAGCGTTTATTTGCTGCTTTGCCGTTTGGACAATTTTTTCCATTTTGGGTATTCAGATTAAGCAGGAGTTAGGGCTGAGTGATACTCAGTTTGGCCTGCTGGTGGCGACACCTGTGTTAACCGGTTCCCTGAGTCGTTTGTTGTTGGGTATTTGGGCAGACCAATACGGCGGCCGGCTGATTTTTACATTGGTGATGATGGCTGCGTCGGTTGCGACTTATCTGCTTTCGACGGTGACAACCTACGAAATGTTTCTGGTGGCGGCACTGGGTGTTGGTCTGGCCGGCGGTTGCTTTGCTGTTGGTGTTACCTATGTGTCGCAGTGGTATGACAAACAGCATCAGGGTACCGCGCTGGGTGTGTTTGGTATGGGTAACGTGGGTGCTGCGGTAACCAGCTTCTGCGCGCCTTTTTTACTGGTGGCGCTGGGCTGGGAAAATACGGCGAAGGTTTATGCCGGTGTGCTGTTTGCAATGGCCTGTATTTTCTTTTTGTTCACTAAAGATGATCCAAAGCGGGCGGCCCGCAAAGAGTCAGGTGAAAAACCACGGCCCATCAAGGAGCAGCTTGAACCGCTGAAAGAGCTGCAGGTTTGGCGTTTTTCGCTGTATTACTTTTTTGTATTCGGCGCCTTTGTGGCGCTTGCGCTGTGGTTGCCTCGTTATTATGTCGGGGTTTATGGGTTGGATATCCAAACGGCTGGGATGTTGGCGGCAGCCTATGCGTTGCCAGGTAGTATTTTTCGAGTGCTAGGTGGCTGGATGTCGGATCGATTTGGCGCCAGATCAGTGATGTACTGGACTTTTATTGCCAGCGTGGTGGTTTGTTTTGTGTTGTCTTACCCGGCAACCAGCTACACCGTGCAGGGCATCGAAGGCGAGATTAATTTTGCTTTTGGTATTGGCTTAGTGCCCTTTGTTCTTTTGACGGTGGTTTTGGGCTTCTTCATGTCGCTGGGCAAAGCGGCAGTGTATAAGCACATCCCTGTCTACTATCCGGATCACGTGGGCTCTGTTGGTGGTGTGGTGGGTATGATCGGTGGATTGGGCGGCTTTTGTTTGCCCATTTTGTTTGGTTTGATGAATGACGTTATTGGAATTTGGACCAGTTGTTTCATTTTGTTATTTGCGATTACAACGGTGGCACTGATTTGGATGCATGTTTCTATTCTGGTCATGGAGGGGCGGATGAAAAAATCTAAATATCTGCCGGAACTGGATGATAGTGAAGCCGTGTAGGCTATTGGCGATCATGCATGATCGTTGAAAAAATTGAGGTAAGAGTATGTTCGTAACGGAAGAGGGACTGGTTACCGTAAATGGTATTGCGATTACGCCTGCTCAAATTGAACAGGAGATGCAAAGCTGTAACGGTGACGACCAGGAAAAGGCGTGTCAAACGGCTATTTACACGCTTGTTGCTCGTGAGTTGTTGTTGCAGGAGGCGGTGAGCTGGGGTTTGTGTGATCGAGCCAGTGTTGTGAGTAACCCTGAACAGGTTATCGAAAGACTGTTGGCAGAAAAAATTGAAGTGCCGGTTCCTGACGATAAAAGCTGTAAGCGGTATTTTAATGAAAACCGTGAAAGCTTTGGGACTGCACCTGAGTGTGAAGTGTCACATATTTTCTTTTCTGCCCCTTTGACGGACCAGGCGGCACGGGAAGTAGCCAGGCAGCAAGCGAATGACGTGTTGGAGAAAATAAAGCAGAATCCTGATTGTTTTGAGGAGATGGCTCGGCAAAAATCGGCTTGTGCATCTTCGGTGAATGGCGGTTACCTGGGACGAATTTCCAAGGGGCAAACCGTGCCAGCCTTTGAGACGGCACTGATGGCGATGAGCAAAGGTGATATTTCTGAGCAACCAGTAGAAACTGGCGGTGGATTCCATATTATTCGGGTTGATGAGCGTGAGGATGGCGAAGATTTACCCTTTGAGATATTAAAAACCTGGATCCGTCAGAATTTGATTAACCTCTCCCGGCAGAAAGCAGTGGATGGCTATGTAAAAGGGCTGGCAAATAAAGCGGAAATTGTTGGTTTTGACTTTGCCGCACAAGAGCATGGGTAGGTCAAATTTTTCTTTGGGCTGCGCTGTTATTATTTTTTGAATTATGTATAATAAGCGCCTTGATTTTCAAGGGTTTTGAGGTTGATGTGATTTAAATCGTGTTATCTCGTTGCCTTTGTTGGTGCGCCCGTTATGGGTGGTGGTTGCCTGATGGTGTCCGCTGCCAGCGTTTAGAAAGAAAAAGCTCCTTTAAGGGGCTTTTTCTTTCTAAACGGCATAGCTATAACTGTTGCTGGTTAATAAAAGGGGCGTTATCGCCCCTTTTTTGTACATGAATGTTTTACCTGAAAGAAATTCAGCGGGAGAGTTTAGTGATCAGTGATATGGGTTTAACAGAGCTGGTCAAGCCGGTGGTTGAAGGCCTGGGGCTTGAGCTCTGGGGGCTGGATATGCTTGTGCAGGGGCGAGATAAAACCCTGCGTGTTTATATCGAGCGCGAGACAGGCATTGGTGTTGAGGACTGCGAGGCCGTAAGTCGTCAACTGAGCAGCTTGTTTGATGTGGAAGACCCGGTTGCGGGTGTGTACACGTTGGAAGTCTCTTCCCCTGGTTTGGATAGACCGCTGTTTACGGCTGAACAATTCGCTCAGTATGCCGGTGAGACAGTAAAGATTAAATTACGCAGCGCCTTTGACGGGCGTCGCAACTTCCGTGGAGTGATAAGCGCGGTTGAGAATGATGAAGTGATTGTTGTGGTTGATGGGCATGAATATATCCTGCCGATCGAAACCGTTGAGAAAGCAAACATAGTCCCCCGCTTTTAGGGGCCGTTAGTCAAACGTATTCGTTGACCTGAAACGCGAAGTTTTTAAAGAGGCTGAAAGAAATGAGTAAAGAGGTATTGTTGGTTGCTGAAGCGGTATCCAATGAAAAGGGCGTGCCAGAAAGCGTCATCATTGAAGCGCTTGAGCTGGCATTGGCTACAGCCACTCGTAAACGTTACGGGGAAGACGAGCACGTCGATATCCGTGTTTCTATTGATCGCAAGACTGGCGACTACGACAGCTTTCGTCGTTGGACCGTGCTGGATGAAGGCGATAAAGAAATTGAATTTTTCGATGAGATGCACATCACGCCTGAAGACGCGAAGGAAAAAGATTCTTCTTTAGAGCTTGGCGATGTTTGGGAAGAGTCGATTGAAAACGTTGAGTTTGGTCGTATCGCGGCACAAACAGCCAAACAGGTTATTGTTCAGAAGGTTCGCGAAGCTGAACGCGCCAAAGTTGTTGAAGCTTACCGTGACCGTGTTGGCGAAGTGCTGAACGGCACCGTTAAGAAAGTAACCCGTGATCAGGTGATTATTGATCTGGGTAACAACGCCGAAGCGCAGCTGACGCGTGATCATTTGATCCCCAAAGAAATCTTCCGCATGAATGATCGTTTGCGTGCACTGTTGGTGACCGTTGGCGAAGAGGTTCGTGGCCCGCAGTTGGTGGTTAGCCGTACTGCGCCGGAATTTTTGATTGAATTATTCAAAATTGAAGTGCCGGAAATTGCCGAGCAAGTTGTCGAAATTCGTGCTGCGGCACGCGACGCCGGTACTCGGGCCAAGATTGCTGTAAAAACTAACGATGGGCGTATTGATCCTGTTGGTGCTTGTGTAGGTATGCGTGGTTCACGTGTACAGGCGGTTTCTAACGAGCTGGCGGGTGAGCGTATCGATATCGTATTGTGGGACGATAACCCGGCACAGATGGTCATTAACGCATTGGCTCCGGCTGAAGTTGAATCCATTATCATGGACGAAGAGTCTAACACCATGGATGTTGCGGTTTCAGGCGACAACCTGGCAATTGCCATTGGCCGAAGCGGGCAAAACGTACGTCTGGCCAGTGAGCTGACCGGCTGGACCATCAATGTGATGACCGCTGAAGATGCCGAAGCCAAGCAAGAAGAAGAAATGGTTGCCATCGTTGAGCGCTTTATGGAGCGTCTTGATGTTGAGGAAGATGTGGCCGTTCTGCTGATGGAAGAGGGCTTTACCTCGCTGGAAGAGATTGCCTACGTACCGCTTGAAGAAATGCTGGAAATTGAAGGCTTTGATGAAGAAATCGTCGAAGCGCTGCGACTGCGAGCCAAAGATGTATTGCTGACGCAGGCGATTGCCTCTGAAGAAGAGCTGGAGGGCACCGAGCCTGCTCAGGATCTTCTGGAAATGGATGGTATGGATAAGCATCTGGCCTTTGTATTGGCCAGTCAAGGCATCATCACTATGGAAGATCTGGCCGATCAGGCAGTGGATGATTTGTTGGATATTGACGGCCTGGATGAAGAGCGTGCGGCGAGTTTGATTATGACAGCGCGTGCTCCCTGGTTTGCTGACGAACAGGAGAGCTAAGCATGTCTGAAGTAACAGTAGCTAAATTAGCAGAAATTGTTGGCGCGCCCGTCGATCGTCTGCTCAAGCAAATGGAAGAAGCAGGCCTCAAACACAGCAGTGCTGATGAGGCGGTTTCCAATGAAGAGAAGCAAACACTGCTTGAGTTTTTGAAACGCAGTCATGGCGAAAGCGATGGTGCGCCAAAGAAAATCACGTTGAATCGTAAAGTAACAACGCAGCTAAAAACCGGTTCATCGCAAGGTCGTGGCGGAAAAACCGTTAACGTTGAAGTGCGCAAAAAACGTACCTACGTGAAACGTAGTTCGCTGGAAGCTGGCAAAAATGCCGAGCTTCTTGAGCAGGAAATCGAACGAACCGGCGAAGCTGAGAAAATTGCAGCCGAAGAGGCTGCGCGTATTGCAGCGATCGAAGCAGCGCGCGCTCAGGAAGAAGCAGAAGTCGAAGCGAAACGTGCGGCAGAAGAAGCGGCTCGCCAGCAGATGGAAGCGGAGCAAGCCGCTAAGGAAGCCGAGAGCAAGAAAGCTAAAACTGAAGCTGCGCCCGTTGAATCTGTTGTTGAAGCTGTTTCCGATGAGCCTGTGCAACCTGTTGAGCTAAGCGAGCAGGAACGTAAAGATCTTGAGCGTGAAGAGCGTAAAGCAGCTGACGCTAAAAAGTCTAAAAAAGCCGCACCCAAACCTAAGCCAGAGCGCTGGGAAGAGGAAGTGCTGGAAGACGATAAGCTAGCACCAGTTGCTGGCGTTAAAGTGAAAAAACGGAATCTGGTTAAGCCTAAGCTAGCTAAGCCAACTAAGTTCCTGAAAAAACATGGCTTTGCCAAACCTGCGGCCCCCGTAATGAAAGAAGTACAGATCCCCGAAAATATTACCGTCTCTGAGCTGGCGTCACGTATGTCTCTGAAGGCAAACGTTATTATTAAAGCGCTGATGAAGATGGGTGTGATGGCTAACATCAATCAAAGCATTGATCGTGACACGGCGGTGTTGCTGGTTGAAGATATGGGTCACGCCTATGTGCTTGAAGATGCACGTGATCTTGAGCAGTCTACGGTAGAAGAGCTGTTAGATGTAAGCGGTGACGAGGTGCCTCGTGCGCCGGTTGTGACCGTGATGGGTCACGTTGATCATGGTAAAACATCGCTGCTGGATTACATTCGTAAAAGCCGCGTAACCTCAGGTGAGGCGGGTGGTATTACCCAGCACATTGGTGCTTATCACGTTGAAACGGATAAGGGCATGGTGTGCTTCCTGGATACGCCGGGTCACGCTGCCTTTACTGAGATGCGTGCCCGTGGTGCGCAAGCGACTGATATCGTGATTTTGGTGGTTGCAGCCGATGACGGAGTAATGCCGCAAACGGAAGAAGCGATTCTGCATGCGCGTTCTGCCGGTGTGCCAATCGTTGTTGCGATTAACAAAATTGATAAAGAAGGCGCTGATCTTGACCGTGTTAAGAACGAGCTGTCTGCTAAAGAAGTTATTCCTGAAGATTGGGGTGGCGATACACAGTTTATGCCTGTTTCTGCCCACACGGGTGAAGGCATTGATGAGCTGTTAGACGCTTTGTTGCTGCAGTCTGAAATGCTGGAGCTGACTGCTGCTGAAAACGTGCCTGCACGTGGTGTCGTTGTTGAATCCCGTCTGGATAAAGGCCGTGGTGCGGTTGCAACACTGTTGATTCAACACGGTACCTTGAAGCAGGGCGACATCGTTCTGGCTGGACAGGTATCGGGTCGTGCCCGTGCGTTGCTGGATGAAAATGGCAAGCCTATTAAGAGTGCCGGTCCATCCATTCCGGTTGAAATCCTTGGTTTGGCTAGTACGCCTGCCGCGGGTGACGAATTCTACGTCATGCCGAGCGAGAAAAAAGCTCGTGAAGTAGCTTCGTTCCGCGCAGAACAAATGAAGGCTGATCAGCAAGCATCACAGCAGGCACTGCAGCTTGAGAATATGTTCGCCGAAATGACGGCGGGTGACGTTAAGGTGCTTAACATCGTATTGAAAACTGATGTGCGTGGTACCTTGGAAGCATTGACCAGCTCATTGCTGAAAATTGGTAACGAAGAAGTAAAAGTTGTCATCGTTTCCAGTGGTGTGGGTGGTATTTCTGAGACTGACGCTAACCTGGCGGTATCTACTGGTGCGGTAATCTTTGGCTTTAACGTACGTGCCGATGGCTCTGCGCGTAAAGTGATTGAGAAAAACGGCATCGACCTACGTTACTACAGCGTGATCTACGACATCGTTGATGACGTGACTAAAGCGCTGTCGGGCATGCTGGCACCTGAGTTCAAAGAAAATATTGTTGGTGTTGCTGAGGTGCGTGATGTCTTCACATCACCGAAGTTTGGTTCTATTGCTGGCTCCATGGTTATCGAAGGCACTATTTACCGTAGCAAGCCAATTCGTGTGCTGCGTGAAGACGTGGTGATTTACGAAGGTGAGCTGGAATCGCTACGTCGCTTTAAAGATGATGCCAGCGAAGTTCGTAATGGCATGGAGTGTGGTATCGGCGTGAAGAACTACACCGATGTGCGTGTTGGCGATAAGATCGAAGTCTTTGACATTGTTGAGGTTCAGCGCTCGCTGTAAGCGAGTGCGATAATCATGGCAGATTCAAGTCGTAGACAACGGGTAGCAGATCAGATCCAAAAGGAACTGGCGGGGCTGATTCAGCGTGAGATGAAAGATCCGCGTCTGGGTATGGTGACCGTCAGCGCCGTGGATGTCAGTCGTGATTTGGCCTATGCAGATGTGTACATTACCATTCTCGGTAAAAATGACGATGACGAGCGAAAGCAAACGTTAGGCATTCTTACTCGTGGTGGTGGTTTTCTGCGTAGTAAATTGGCGCGCGCGATGAAATTACGTATCGTGCCGGCATTACGTTTTCGTTATGACGTAAGCATTGAGCGCGGTGTGCATCTGAGCAATTTGATTGAAGATGCCCGTAAAAAAGATCAGGGCTCCAACTCTTCATCTGGCGACGAATAAGTGGCCAATCGACGTAAAAAAGGCCGCGCAATAAGCGGTATATTTTTATTGGATAAACCGCTGCAGCTGTCATCTAACCATGCGCTGCAACGGGTAAAACGTGCGTTTGATGCACAAAAAGCTGGTCATACCGGTAGTCTTGATCCATTAGCGACGGGTATGTTGCCTATTTGTTTAGGTGAAGCGACCAAATTTTCGCAATATATGCTGGATGCGGATAAAACCTATCGCACCACGGCCAAGCTGGGTATTCGTACCGGCAGTGGCGATGTCGATAGCGAAGTGATTGCTGAGCGGCCCGTGCCGGCACTTGATCGTGAAGCGGTCGAAGCGGCATTAAAGTCGTTTCTTGGCGATACGCTGCAAGTGCCATCGATGTATTCAGCGCTGAAGAAAGATGGGCAGCCTTTATATAAGCTGGCTCGACAAGGCATCGAAGTAGAACGAAAAGCACGCCCCATTCATATCTATGACATAAAGTTGTTGGATATTAGGCATGACGAACTGGATATCGAGCTGACATGTAGCAAAGGTACCTATGTGCGGAATCTTGTTGATGATCTGGGCGAGCTGTTAGGTTGTGGTGCACATGTGATAACATTGCGCCGCTTAAGTGTCAGTGGTTTTGATGAAGCCGCCATGATGACACTGGAAGAATTGCAAGCGATGGCGGCCGGCTCTTGTGATGGAAAGGGTGAGCCAACGCAGGTTTTCGAAACGCTGGATGCTTTGTTGCAACCAGCCTGGGAAGCCGTAAAAGAATTGCCGAAGGTCGAGGTGAATGACCTTGCGGCCAATTATCTTAAGCAGGGTCAACCTGTGTTTGTGCCGAATATAGCGGCGGCAGGCAAGGTGGTGTTGTTTAATAAAGACGCCGATAGCACAGATGCGTTTGTGGGTGTTGGTGAAGTAATGGATGACGGGCGTATCGCGCCGCGTCGTCTGGTGTCAACCGGGTAGCGGAAGGCCGTTAGCCGGTTTAACTATGTCTCTGTAGATATGCACGGGGCGCATAGTTTTTAAATTAATGCATATTCATTTGGAGAAAAAAGAATGTCTTTAACTGCACAAGAGAAAGAAGCGATTGTAAGCGAATTTGCACGTGGTACTGGTGATACGGGTTCCCCCGAAGTTCAAGTAGCTCTGCTGACTAAAAACATCGAAGCCTTGCAGTCACACTTCAAAGAACACAACAAAGATCACCACTCACGTCGTGGTCTGATCCGTATGGTAAACCAGCGTCGTAAACTGCTGGACTACCTGAAGCGCAAAGATACCACTCGCTACTCAACACTGATTAGCAGCTTGGGTCTACGTCGTTAATTTAATCAAATATTCGAGGTGCTTCCGTGAATCCGGTAAGTAAAACGTTTGAGTACGGCGGTCACACCGTCACATTAGAGACTGGCCGCATTGCGCGCCAGGCAACTGCTGCGGTTATGGTTACCATTGGTGACACGGCTGTACTGACAACTGTTGTTGGTCGTAAATCTGCGCGTCCTGATGCGGATTTTTTCCCGCTGACGGTTAACTATCAGGAAAAAACATACGCAGCGGGCAAAATCCCTGGCGGTTACCTGAAGCGTGAAGGTCGTCCTTCTGAGAAAGAAACACTGACTTGTCGTCTGATTGATCGCCCGATTCGTCCATTGTTCCCGAAAGGTTTCATGAACGAAGTACAGGTTGTTTGTACGGTAATGTCTGCTGATAAAAATCAGGATCCAGATATCGCTGCACTGATCGGTACATCTGCGGCACTGGCTATCTCAGGTATTCCTTTCAGCGGTCCAATCGGCGCGGCACGCGTTGGTTATACTGACGAAGAAGGCTACCTGCTGAACCCTAGTTACGAAACACTGGAAAGCAGTGATTTGGACATGGTTGTTGCTGGCACGCAAGATGCAGTATTGATGGTTGAATCTGAAGCTAAAGAGCTTCATGAAGACCTTATGCTGGGTGCGGTATTGTTCGCACACGCTGAAATGCAAGCGGTTGTTACTGCTGTTACTGAGTTCGCTCAGACAGTGGGCACAGAAGCTTGGGATTGGGCGCCTGCTGAAGAAAATGTTGCTCTGAAAGACAGCGTTAAAGCTGGCTTTGAAGCATCTTTGGCTGAAGCCTACCAAATCAGTGACAAAATGGCGCGTTACTCGCGTGTTGGCGAGTTACGTAAAGAAGCTGTTGCGCAGCTGGCTAATGATGACGTTGATGCTGGCGATGTTGAAGGCGCTTTTGGTAGCCTGGAGAAAGCGGTTGTTCGTAATCGCATTCTGGACGGTCAGCCACGTATCGATGGTCGTGATACTACAACGGTTCGTCCGATTGAAGTTGAAGTTGGTAACCTGCCTAAAACTCACGGTTCTTCACTGTTCACTCGTGGTGAGACGCAAGCGATTGTTGTTGCGACACTGGGTACAGTACGTGATGCACAGCGCATGGAAACATTGCGCGGCAGCGAAACTGATCCGTTCATGTTGCACTACAACTTCCCTCCTTACTCAGTAGGCGAAAC
>Ga0209395_1006447_pt1 | contig 12710 bp, 6 predicted proteins | sample GOMGulsemesocosm_3_FD_184635 | JGI IMG/M metagenome (GOLD analysis project Ga0209395, IMG submission 184635) | Methane-oxidizing microbial communities from mesocosms in the Gulf of Mexico - GOM9D Gulf of Mexico (SPAdes) (version 2) | ecosystem: Environmental > Aquatic > Marine > Cold seeps... | reverse complement strand
TTATATTGAATCTCAGACCGATTACGTATTGGAAGTTGCAACTAGCATTCTTGCACAAGACTCAAATACAGCATTTGGTACTGGGACGCATAAAATAGAGAGCTTTAGCAACAAAACAACGCTCAAAGGCGGCTCTATTTTAGAACAAGATTTAATAGAAATATTTGAAAAACTACTTAAGAGCGATATACCGACATTTAACTTTGAAAAACCGGCAGAAATACAACCAAATACCAACCCAGATGATGATATAGATTTTAATAATTTAGCTTACACATTGAATGATCTGCAAAGTGAAGATAATACGCCTTATGTATACTTGCCAGAAGTCGGTAACTCTTATTTTGCCAGTTATGGACTTAAAGTAAGGCAAGCTAATATTGGTAGAAGTTGGCTTACAAACCCTTGGTACGGTGCAATGGGAACAGCACTACCATATGGACGGGTGATCTGCCAAAAAATAAAAGAAACAGGCGATAAAGATAGTGCAGTGATCATTATTGGTGATGGCGGGTTCCATTTTCAACTAAATGAATTAATCCATTTTTTAAAAGATAATACGCAAGTCACGATTATTTATATGCGTAACAATATTTATCATTTGGGTAAAAGCAGTGATGCCAATATTTACAATTGTAATGATGAAAAATTTAATGTTCATAATATTATTCAAGCTTATTCGGGATCTTCGACAAGGTGTAAAACAGTATCTGAATTTAAGCGCAGTTTTAAAACCTGTATTTCTAGCGAAGGTATTAATTTAATAGAAGTATTGGCAAAACCTATAGAAGAAAAACAATGTAATGAATTAAGACTATTAAATATGTATATCAAATCAAAAAATGGCAATAAACAAGCGATAGAACAATGGAATGATATTACTGAGAATTCTTTACGGGGTCATAAGCAATAAAGGTCACTGTTATTTACTATAATTGTAAATAACATTGACCTTATTTAGGGAAGTCTTAATTTTTTGAACATAACTTGGGGAGTTAATCCCCCAAGTTATTTATACCATTTTGTTAAAATGAAACTGATACATCACCGTAGAAGAAACGTCCACGGAATGAATATAAGTTATCATCAGTACCTGTCACACCGTTTTCTAGGTAAGGAGGCATTTTATCAAATAAATTTTGGATACCAAATTTCACATCCATTTTATATTCTTCGATGAAGTAACCTACTTGAACATTATGATATACCGTTGAGGCCATTACATTCTTACCTTCGATTTCTGAATTATATGTCGCATCATAAGTCGCGCGCATATTATCCATGCTCCAATCTAACTGTAATGTTGCTTTTGTTTCAGGAATACTGCCAAATGCACTATCGTAGTCGCCTACAATATCTCTAAAAGGTGTATCGTTTGTATCTTGCACTTCAAATGCAAGCATACGAGATACATCCATATTCACTCTAAACTCACCTATTTCTGTTTCAAATAAGTAATTTGCATTTAAATCAAGACCTGAGATATTACGAGATGCAATATTATTTGCAGGGGCATGAGTAGAAGTTATATAGCCAGTACCATTGTTTGAACGTTCTACATCATTTGCATAATCAGGGTTACCAGCAACATATTGATCAATTACATAGTTAGTACTAGCAAAAACAACATTAGTTTGTTCAATTTCAAAGTAATCTAACGTAAAAGCTAGATTATCAGAAACTTCATATACAATACCTAAAGTCATGTTATCAGCTTCTTCAGGTTTAAGATCTGGATTACCGCCACCAATCACATTCGAGCTAAGTATTGTATTTTTACTGACTGAAGGGTCTAATCCCTGACAACCAGGAATGCTTGTATTAAAGTAATTAGCAGTATTATCTGGATTACAAGGATCATGTAAATCTTCAGTTAAGCTAACAGTTTGACCTTGATACATTTGTGCCATTGTAGGCGCTCTAAAACCAGTGCTAAAGCTACCACGTAGTGTTAGTTCATCCATTGGCTTATAAATTACACCAAACTTCGGATTTGTGGTGCTTTCATCGATATCACTATATTCTGTATAACGAACTGCTGCTTCAAACTCTAAGTTATCAAGTACTGGGATCTTAGTTTCTACGTAAAACTCTGTAATTTCACGAACCGGTGAAATTACAGGCGTACTTGCTTCTGCCCAAGAAACATCAAAGCTTTCTGTACGTTGACTTATATCAACTTCTTGAGTCAGTTGATCTTCACGATATTCAGCGCCAACAGCGAACATCATTTCACCAGCAGGCAATTCGATTAATGGACCCGAAACACTACCTTGTATAAACATTAAATCATTTTTGTTAGTTTGAACTGGGGCTGTGATATTAATGTAATCAAGCATTTCTTGTGTAATTGACCCTTCTGGACCAAAAACATTTAATGCCACACAATTTGGATCATCTTCAGTTTCACATTCATCAGATAAAGCACGCTCAATACGTTTAAGTGAAGGTTGAGAACCGCCAGAAGTGACTAATTCTGCAGATTGTTGTGAAAATACAACTTCCCAATCATACTCATCAGCAACAACACCTTGTAAACCTAAGGTATAACGATTTATTTTATTTTCTGTTTTATAAATACGAGGACCATATTCACTAAAACGACGTGCTACATTACCTGCAACACCAAATGGATTATATTTTTGATTTGGACCTACACCAAAGTGATTTCCATCGGCATCATCATAGCCTAAAAATGCGTTTGGTGTTTCAGCACCACCTGCATACCAACCGGTATCAACACCAGGAGGTGCTTGATTACCTTGTACAAAACCATCATGGAAAGATAACTCAGAAAAGAAACGTGTATCATCATTTAATTGATAATCAGCAGTCATAAATATTGAAGTCGTTTTACTATCATTCGCACCAGATTGCACATCACGATAGTTATAACCCATAGTATCGTAATCAAAAGGAACAACAGCACTTGGATTTGCAGCATCTAATACAGTCCAGTTTCCTTCACCTAAACCAAAACCTGATAATTTTGCGTTTGGTGCAGTACTTGAGCGCTTATTGTCACCGCCAATAAAACCAAAATCCGCATCATGTGTTAAATGACGATCTCTTTCTTTCCACCCAGAAACATTTGTTGTTGATGCTGCCAGCATAAAACTGGCTTTATCGGTACTTGCACCCGTTACTAATCCAACTTTACGCTCTTGAGCATCGCCTTCTGATGAAATACCGTAATGTGTACTGACATCAAAACCATCAAATCTTTGTTTTGTAATGATATTAATTACACCAGCAATCGCATCAGAACCATAAATAGCAGATGCACCATCTTTAAGTACTTGCATTTCTTGAACTGCTTCAAAAGGGATACCTGATAAATCAACTAAGCCATTAGCATCTGAACCTACAACACGACGACCATTTACTAGTACTAAGGTATTTGTCGCTTCAATTCCACGTAATGTTGCAGTTTGGATTGAGTTTGCACCTGAACTACTTTGGTTATTTGTCGTATTACCAGTAAGTGCGGGTAGGCGACGTAATGCCGAGCTAACATCAGTGATCCCCATATTGATCATTGACTGTTTATCTATAACTGTAATTGGAGAAGTAGACGCTAATTCAGTACGCGCTATCCTTGAACCTGTAACCATAATACGTTCAACATCTTGTGCTCCCTCTGCAGCCTGAATACTTGGAGCTGTTAACGCTGTTAGCATTGCTAACATAAGTGGTGTTGTCTTAAATGTTTTCATTATTATCCCGTATAATTTTTATTGATATAACATTTTGTATTCGTTTCACCATGCCAACCTGTGAAACTATTTCTAGGCTATACGGAATACTTTATACTGTATACAAAAGTTCAATGTAAAAATGTAATATTTTATTAACAGCGACATATTAGGGACGAAAGGCGTTAAAATTATGATTAAATGAACAATTAACATCTTAGAACAAGGTGTATTTATAGAGTATTTAATCTAGTTTTGTATTAAAAGAGTGGGAATAACATTGTTTGGTTTTTGGAATATATTATCGAATTGAGGGAATACTCGGGCTAATTTAAATCAACCCGAGTTGTGGTTAGTTATGGTTTTTGATTGAAAAGCTCTATGATCACATCTTCACCAGAAGATACCCCATATGAATCTTGCGCTAACATCACATAACAATTTGCTCGACTTAATGAGCTTAAAATGCCTGAACCTTGTTTACCAGTAGAGTTAACTTGCCATACACCCGCTTCATCTTGAGTAGCAATACCGCGTTGAAACTCTAATCTGCCTGGGCGTTTTTTAAAGTCATCAATTACCTTAGCGTTTATTCTTGTTCTTGCTGAGTGATTTTCACCAGACAGTTTTTTAATGAAAGGAATTGCTAATTGATCAAAAGTAACCGTTGCTGAAACAGGGTTCCCAGGTAAACCAATAAAATAGCTGTCTGGTAGCTTGCCGCAAGCGAATGGTTTACCTGGTTTTATCGCAATTTTCCAAAAGTTGATTTCACCCATTTCGGTTAAAATGTCTTTTACATAATCAGCTTCACCAACAGATACACCGCCTGAAGAAACAACAACATCAGCAATGGAGTTTGCATGTTCAAATGTATTTCTTAATACTCCTTGATCATCGTTGATAATACCTAAATCAATGATTTCAACAGGGAGTTCTTTTAGCATTGAAATAACAGTATATCTATTAGATTCAAATATTTGACCTGGTTTCAGTTGCCCGCCAGGTTCAACTAATTCATCACCTGTAGACATAACGGCTACTTTTACTTTTGAAAATACATCAACAGTTTCAATACCTAATGAAGCAAGTAAACCAATATCAGCAGCTACCAACTTATGACCTTTAGTTAACACTAAAGCACCTTGTTGAATATCTTCACCTAGGTTACGAATATTAGCGCCTTTAGCTGCTTGCTGTATAAATGTAATTTTGTCATCAGCAACTTCAGTGTTTTCTTGCATGATCACACAATCAACACCTTGTGGGATCACAGCACCAGTCATAATGCGAACACATTGACCTTGCTCAACGACTCCATCAAAAGGTTGTCCTGCAAAAGAGTAACCAATCTTCACTAATGTATTATTAGTATTTAAGTCTTCACTTCTTAAAGCATAACCGTCCATCGCAGAGTTGTGATGTGGTGGCACATTAACAGGAGAAGTAATATCTTCTGCTAAAATTCGTCCAAAAGCTTGGTTAATTGAAATGGATTCAGCTTTAAGGCTTGGTTTTGCACTGCATAGCAAACGCTTAAGTGCATCTTCAAAAGGGAGTAAATACCCTTGTTGGCTATCACAATCACACGACATAATTTTTAGGCCTTTATATATAAATTTATTTGCGAATTATATAAACAATGTTATTTGATTCTTATGATTAAAATCATATTTCTGGTGCTTTATACCATTTTCGTTAATAAAGTGGTTATTCAGCGGAAGTTCTAAGCGCTTTAGACAAGGCATTGGTTACAGGTAATGGTTATTCCCTTATCAAAATCAATAACGCAGTATAAAGTGCTTTGAAATCTGCCTAACAGGAGCTTTGAAGTATTGATAATTCATTTCTATATCAGTTTATTTACATATATGTCTAGAATTATAAAAACGCAAAAGCTCTGAGTGGCTACTTAATTATCGGAATTGGTATCACTGCCAATATAATTTAAATAATTCGGGATATTTTAATTTTAGAAGTTTAGCTTTGTTTTTAAAACGCTTGCCTTGAGGTTCATCAACACCAGAGGGGACAAAAGGAAGTTCATCTTCATTTCTGTCTTCATATATTTGTCCTGCTAATAAATCGTATTCATCAAGGTAAGGATAAGCTTGTTCGTCTTTTACAGGAATAACATCATATGCAGCTAAATTATCAGGGTTTTCAAGTGCCTTATCAAAAATAGCGCGACCACGAGAAATTAACCAAGAACGAAATTCAGAAAAGGCATATTCAGAGTTGCAGCCACAAATAATAAAAGCCGCAGCCCATAAATCCCATGTATAGCTTATACGCATTTTTTGATTAAAGTATTTATCAAAATCAGCAAGTTCAGCATCAGACAGCTGTTCAAGTTTACTTTTTAAATTATCCGAGATTTCATCAGGTGTTGCATGAAAGTCGTGAGCTTGAACTAATGTCCAAAATTGTTCTTCAGTCATAAATTATTCTTACCAGTGTTTAGTAAATTAATTATATCTCATAACTTAAAATAAAAAGCCCTCTAATTTACATAAATTAGAGGGCTATAATCTTTATTGGTTACTAAAAACTACTTATTTAATAAACCACGACGCTTTAATAAAGGCTCAATTTTAGGGTCTTGACCTCTAAAACGTTTGTACATAAGCGCAGGATCTTCTGTACCACCTGGTTCAAGTACATGCTTACGGTAGCCTTCTGCTGTTGCTTGATCAAAGATACCTTTCTCTTTAAATACTTCCCAAGTATCAGCATCATAGATATTAGACCAAATGTAACCATAATAACCTGATGAATACCCACCAGCGAAAATATGTGAGAAATATGTAGTACGATATCTAGGTGCGATCTCTTTGATTAAACCAATTTTATCTAAATAAGATTGCTCAAATGTATCTGCATCTTGAAGCTCAGCGGTTTCAAGTGAATGCCAATTCATATCTAATAATGCAGCAGCAAGGTATTCTGTTGTACCAAAACCTTGGTTAAATTGACCTGCAGCTTGTATCTTCTTAATCAATGCCATCGGAATCACTTCACCTGTTTTATAGTGTTTCGCAAATTTTGCTAACACTTCAGGTTCCATCATCCAATTTTCCATTACTTGTGACGGATATTCTACGTAATCGCGTGGTAAAGCCGTACCTGTTTGTGAACGGTAATAACCATTTGATAATAAACCTTGAATCGCATGACCAAATTCGTGGAATAAAGTAGATGCTTGATCAAATGTCAATAAAGTTGGTGTATCGCCAACCGGGCGAGGGTAGTTTAATACATTGTATATAATAGGTTTAACATCTTCACCAAACATACGATGTTGTTTACGGAACGAGCTCATCCAAGCTCCGCCACGTTTACTTTCACGCACATAATGATCTGTTAAGAATAAACCAGCACTTGTACCATCTTTTTCAAACATTTCGAAAGTACGTACATCTTCATGGTATTTAGGCACATCAAAACGTTCTACAAAAGTAACGCCCCACAGTTTTTCAGCAGTATAAAAAATGCCTTGTAAGGTATTTTCTAAAGAAAAATATGGTTTAGCTTCAGCTGCATCTAAGTCGTAACGCTCTTTTCTGATTTTTTCTGCGTAATACCACCAATCCCAAGCTTCTAATTCAAATTTACCACCTTCTACATCAATCATTTTTTGCATATCAGCAGCTTCAATTTTGGCTTTTGCAAGTGCAGCAGGCCAAACCTGGTCTAATAATTTAAATACATTTTGAGGTGTTTTTGCTGTCGCATTTTCTAATACATAATCAGCGTGAGTTTTATAACCTAAAACTTGTGCTCGCTGGTAACGTAAAGAAGCAATTTGTGACGCTAGCTGTTTATTATCAAACTCATTATCGTTATCACCACGGTGTGTATATCCATTGTAAACGGCTTTACGTAACTCACGATTTTCAGCATACGTTAAAAATGGGTTTTTACTTGGTCTGTGTGTCGTAAATACCCATTTACCTTTATGGCCACGCTCAATAGCAGTTTGTGCTGCAGCGGCAATAATATCAGCTGGTAAACCTGCTAAATCAGACTCTTTGTCAATTACAACTTCGAAGCTATTTGTTTCAGCAAGTAAGTTTTCGCCAAACTTTAAAGAAAGCTTGCTGATCTCTTGGTTTAAATCACGTAATTGCTGCTTTGCATTCTCATTTAAATTAGCACCACCACGTACAAAACTTTTATAAGTCACTTCTAATAAAGTTTTTTGATCAACTCTTAAATTCAGCGAGTCTTTATTATCGTAAACAGACTTAACACGTTTGAATAGTTTTTGGTTTAATAAAATATCATCACTTAATGCTGATAATTGTGGCGATAACTCTTTTGCAATCGCGCGTACTTCATCGCTTGACATAGAGCCTGTTAAGCCATAAAAAACATTGCTCACTTTATTAAGTAATGCACCACTTTTTTCCATCGCTTCAATTGTATTTTCAAATGTTGGTTTTAATGGAGAGTTTGCAATTTCTAACGTTTGCGCTTTGCTTTGTGCAATACCTTTGGCAAAAGCAGGTAAGTAATGCTCATTTTTAATTTTTTCAAAAGGCGCTATGCCAAAAGGTGTATCGTATTTTTCAAAAAAAGGATTTGCTTGAGCTACAACTTCACTTTTTGTTGTAGTTGATTCATTATTATCACCTGTTGCTTGGCAACCAGCGAGTGCAATTGCTAAGGCAATTGGCGTTAGAATTTTTTTCATTTGTGTCTTCCATTTTATTGTCCACAGCTATGAAACATTAAAATGGTAATAAGTGCAAAGAAATAAGATAAAAAGCATCATTTTTATGGTAAAAGGCAAATTTTGGTCTAATTAAGTAATAATATTCAATTTTTGTTGTTTAAAATATTTTTTATACTTGGATGGAAATTTCGGGGAAGCCAACGTGTTAATATTTTATAAAATGCTTTTTGTTTGTGCATCTTTTGCAATGTTTCCTCAAGAGCTAAAATATTTTGTTTTCCTAATTCATTGGCATTACAGCCTATATATCCTTCACTAAACTTGGGTGTTTCAGTGATCATTAGAGAAATAATCTCATCCACTAAACCTAGCTTTTTAGCGATATATTCATGTTCATCGGGATAACCTAAAACAATATCAACTCGGTCCATGACAAGCATTTTAGTGATACTTTCAAGCACGTTATTTCCGGGTCTAAATATGAGTTGTTTTGGTTTTGTATTTGAGATGATTGTATCAATTTCTAGTCCATATGATCTGTTTGGTATCGCTCCAAGCATCAGGTTGGTATTTTTTAATAAATTTACTAAAGACAATGGGATGGCAGTAGAAATGTTAAGTTTCTCTATTTCACTTTTTCTCATTGCAATAGATACAGGTAAACCGATTGTTGAAGAAGAGTCTGTAAATGCGATATTTTTTTGTCTTTTAGGTGTTTTATATAATGAAAGTGTACAAAAATTTTTATTAGGATCTGATAATTCATGTATCAGCCTTGAACCGGGAATATACATAAATGTAAATTTAAAATTCGGCATCATTTTTTGAAGTAACTTTATGATCCCTTCATCTCTACCCATACCTTGTCCATAATCATCAATTATGTAATAAGGGGGGAAGTCATAAACTAACCAGTTTATTTCTTTAGTTGTTCCAGTTCCATTGAAAGATAAAAGTAATAATAAAAATATAAACTTAATAGCATTTCACCTAAATATTTTCATATCTTAATCAAATATAGAACTATGGGGCACAAAGGTCGATTGTTTTTAAACATTTATTGCAAATATTGAAATTATTTTTTTTACATGATTATTGCACCATTATATTCCAAAACCTCACCATCACAGTACATATCAAAAACAAACAACATATTAACCACTGAAATATAACGATATTTTATTTGGCATAGTATCTGCCTTATATCTATGGGCGTTAAATTAAATTTCAGGAAGTCTTTATGTTGTTTGGGCGAAAAAAAAGAAAGCCAATCAAAATTCCATGTAAAAAAGTAGCACAGTGGAAATATACCACATGCAATTATTGTTCTACGGGTTGTTCAATTGAGATTGGTCTCAATGAAGATAATAAAATTGTCACAACACGTGGGCATGCAGGTGCTGATGTTAATCGTGGCAAGTTATGTATTAAGGGCATTTTAGAGCATGAGCTTTTTGAAAGTCCAGGTCGTGGTACAGATCCCTTAATAAGAGAAAAGCATTTCGAAAATTTTGAAAAAACCACTTGGGATAACGCTTTAGATACCACAGCTGAAAAAATTAAAGAGATTCAAAAAAAATACGGTAAAGATTCATTTGCGATTGTCTCAAGTGGTCAATTATTAACTGAAGAGTTCTACACCTTAGGTAAATTAGCGCGAGGTTGTATCGGCACAAATAACTACGATGGTAATACCACTTTATGTATGGCGTCAGCGGTAAGTGGTTATAAAAGATCATTTGGTTCTGATGGCCCTCCTGGCTGTTATGACGATTTTGAACATACTCATTGTTTTATGGCGTTTGGGTCTAACTTACCTGAACAACACCCAATTATTTATTGGCGCTTAAAAGAAGCATTAGAAAAACGGAAATTTCCGCTGATTGTTGTTGATCCTCGTGTAACTATGTTGGCACAATTTGCAGATATCCATCTACCGATCACTCCTGGTACTGACTGTGTTTTAATCAACTCAATGATGCACGTGATCATCAATGAACAATTACAAGATCAAGAATATATCGATGCACATACACAAGGTTTTGATGAAATAAAGTCTTTAGTACAAGATTACTCACCAAAAACAGCACAACATATTTGCGGCATAGATGAAGATACCATACGTAATGTAGCGCGAATTTATGCAAAGGCACCTGCGGCTATGTCTATATGGACTATGGGGATCAATCAATCAACTCACGGTTCTGATGGTGTCGCAAATATTAATAACTTAAACCTTATTACCGGCAATATAGGTAAACCAGGTGGTACAAGTTTGTCTATTACAGGTCAATGTAATGCCATGGGCACCCGAGAGTGGTCCTCTTGCTCAGGTTTGCCTGGTTATCGTTATTTAGAAAATGAAGCTGATAGAGAAGAAATAGCCAAATTTTGGGGCATAGATCCTGAATTTTTCCCTAAAAAGCGAGGTTTAGCTGAAACTGATATATTTCCCGCAATAGAAACGGGGGAAATTAAAGGTATGTGGATAGTTGCAACCAACCCAATGACTTCAATGCCCAATACTGGACGAATCCGAAAAGCATTAGAAAACTTGGACTTTTTAGTTATTCAAGATGTTTATGAAGATGTTGAAACAAATCAGTTTTCTCATGTTTATTTCCCAGCGGCTGTTTGGGCTGAAAAAGAGGGATGTCATACCAATACCGAGCGAAGGGTTAACTTGATCAATAATGTAATGCCAGGCTATAAAAATTCAAAACCTGACTTTTGGATTTTCAATCAAATGGCAAAACGTTTTGATAACGGTAGATTAATAGATTTTCCTGAAAAGCCTGAAGATGTATTTAATGAAATGAAGCAACTGTCTAAAGGTAAAGATAGAACATTAGATATTTCAGGTATGACTTATGAAAAGATAGAACAAGCTAAAGGCATTCAATGGCCTTATCGAGAAGGGCAAACCAGTTTAAAAGGTGATCCGCGTTTGTATACAGATGGACAATTTCAGACTAAGTCAGGTAAAGCGAATCTCATACCCGTTAATTTTTACAACAATAACGAACAACCTTGTGAAGAATACCCATTTTGGTTAAACAGTGGCAGGGTCGTTGAGCATTTTCATACCCGTACCCGTACAGGAAAAATAGGTAATTGTAATAAGTTTAGCCCAACGGCTTATATGGAGATGAATCCTGATGCGGCTGTTGAGTTAGGTATATCTCATCAATCATATGTCAGATTAACCAGTAGACGCGGTGATGCCGTTGTTATGGTACAGCTGACACAACGCGTCCCCAGAAATATGGTGTTTATTCCATTTCATTTTCATGATTGTGTAAATCGCCTATCTCTGGGTTTATTAGACCCTTACTCTCGACAACCTGCCTTTAAGCAGTGCTCAGTCAAAATAGAACATGTAGATCAAGATGAAGCTGCGCGTTTGAACGTCGAACGTCGTGCATTTTAGGAGAAATTTAAATGACTAAAGCAAGAGAAATAGATTTAACAGTACAAAGCTTTGATCCTAAATCAATGAAAGTTTCAAAAGAACAAAAGGGCAGATCAAATCATTGGGAGGTAAGAACTGATGAACAAAAATATGCATATTTACCCGAAACTAAAGTTAAAGATAAAAATCGCTATGGTAAGCGCATAGATTTAATAGATATTACCGATCACCCTAAAGAAAGATCATTATTTATTAATGAAAATCCAGAGGTTGGTTCAAATCCCAATAGAAATAAACAACATGGCTTCTTTTTTACAGCTGATAACTGTATCGGTTGTCATGCATGTGAATCGGCATGTGCTGAAAAAAATGAAACGCCTGCCCACTTATCTTTCAGATCTGTTGGTTATGTAGAAGGAGGTTCATATCCAGATTATAAGCGAATGAATATTTCTATGGCCTGTAATCACTGTGATGACCCCGTTTGTTTAAAGGGCTGTCCAACTCGTGCGTATACTAAACATGCTGAATATGGAGCAGTACTTCAAGATCCAGATACTTGTTTTGGCTGTGGTTATTGTACATGGGTATGCCCATATAACGCACCTCAGTTAGACCCAGTACAAGGTCAAGTTTCAAAATGTAATATGTGTGTTGATAGATTAGAAGTTGGGCTTAAACCGGCTTGTGTTTCAGCGTGTGTGGGCAATGCGCTTGATTTTGGTGTAATTGAAGATACACCTGAAAAACGTCAACAATGTAAAACCTCTATTCCTGGCTTTCCTGATCCAAGTATTACAAATCCAAATATACGTTTTCAACAAACTAAAAACTTGCCAGATGAAATGACACGTACAGATGACATGCCAGTTAAATATCACAAAAACGAAAAAGGTGATTACAAACCGGTTATTGATCAAAAGAA
>Ga0209395_1006440_pt1 | contig 12718 bp, 10 predicted proteins | sample GOMGulsemesocosm_3_FD_184635 | JGI IMG/M metagenome (GOLD analysis project Ga0209395, IMG submission 184635) | Methane-oxidizing microbial communities from mesocosms in the Gulf of Mexico - GOM9D Gulf of Mexico (SPAdes) (version 2) | ecosystem: Environmental > Aquatic > Marine > Cold seeps... | reverse complement strand
GACTACTATCTGTTGTAATAATACTACAAGTAGGAGTATTACTATGTATCGTCGCAACTTGAGATACTCAAGAGTTAAGAACCTTTATAAGTTTGCCAGTCCTAAAATGAACACTGTTTTTACGGTGGAATCATCCCTTGAATTTGACACCTGTTTTCACCTTGAATATTCCCCAAGCATAATCCAATTTGAAGCTCAGCCTCTAGGCTACAAATATCAATTTGAAGGTGAAATTCTTCCTTATACTCCTTATTTTAAAATGATAGATCTCGCTAACGTTGAAACTTTTGTCGAGGTTAAGCCGTTATCTAAAACATCAGATAGTGACTTTAAAGCACGATTCAAGGAAAAACAGGTTGCGGCACTGGAACTAGGCACATCGCTTGTACTGATCACTGAACGACAAATTAGAGTTAATCCAATCCTTAGTAACCTAAAATTATTACATCGTTATTCTGGGTTTCAACAATTCACTCCATTACAGCTTAAGTTGTTATCTTTAGTACGCTCTACCGGTATTTTGACGGTGCTGCAACTGTGTGAACAACTTTATCTATCTATTAGAGAGCTAATGGCAAGTGTGATTGGCTTAATCTCCCATGGTGCTTTACATACGGACTTGTCGTGAGCTTACGGCAGCATAGCGTGACTTTTTAAAATCATCGGTTTAGCCAGGCAGCACAAGGCCTAGGCGGTTAGCCCAAGTCTCGTGGTTTTTTAAGTTATTGTTTGAAGATTACTTATTTTCTAAGTAATTCCACGGCAGGTAATTCTCTGGATTGGCTTTAACTTGCTGCGACTCACGTTGTAATGTCGTGAAATAATCAAAAACATTTATCCCCGCTTCACTGCTTGTGGCGATTAATGATGTGATCACATCGCCAATGTTCGCGCCCAGCAAGGTTTTGTGGAACATGGCATTTTTTCTGTCTCGCACTACTATTTTTAGCATCGCTTCAATTTGGTTATTATCAATTTTAGCCCCCTGGGTGCGGCAAAAATGTGTAAGGCCATCAAAGTGTTTAATAAAATATCTCACCGCTTTGCCTAATCCGCTATTTTCTTCAATATCACCACTGGCTAACTTACCTTCGCACCATGATTTTATCTCAAGCATTATCGGCTTCGATTCTGCTTCATGATAGCTAAGGCGCTGAGTTGGCGTGTATTTTTCGTCACTGCAGTGCCCATTGTTTTCCCAGATTTTTGCGTATTGCGTAAGCACATGTTCAACTTCTTGCGGGAAGTGCGAAATCACATCAACGAACTGACGGCGGGCGTGGCTGTTGCATAATGAGAGCGTGGCATCGCAGCGTGACGGACGATTACTCGGCAGCGCATCGCTCATGATAATGGGTGTGGCGCAGCCTTGGCTTCGTTTATGTAAAATGCTGTCGATGAACTCGCCTGCGTGACCGATATTGGTTTCAAACAATACAATCGAGCGATTATCTTTGAGTGTTGCAATCACGCCAGAGGTGTAAACACCGCTACGCAGGCGGGTTTGACTACTGCCGCGCACGTTTTTTTCAATTGGCTTGGCATCTAAAATTCGGTTGGTCGTATCATCGAGATAGTAATGCTCACCATTGGCAGCCAGATTGAACAGCGCTTGAAAGACCGGATAAATGTCATACACACCAGTTCGACTTGATCAAATACCGTTGATGCACCAATTTTTACACCGAGCAGTTTTTGAATGCTGCATTGACGAAAGAATGGCAGGCCAGCGAAATATTTGTAAATGGCCATTAATGAGCGTGCACTGTAGGCGTACTTTTGATGACTTTCACCATCATCGGTCACCAAAGTTGGTAACTTCGCGGTGACGTATGCACCACAAGTGTTACAGCGATAGCGCTCCATAATATGTTGCTCAGGCGTGAACGGGCTGTGCCCCGTAATGCGTAAAAAGCTTCCAGGATCAGTCTTGTACATTTTTCCTGTATCACACTCTAGACACACCATACCCTTGCTCACATCATCTAGCGGATGAATGATCACCTCAGGTTTTACTGGCGTAAATGCTTCTTCATCGCTTGACTTAGGTTTGCGGCGGCTGGCTTTAGGCTTCTTCTTTTTAAGCAAGTGACTTAACTGCTCAGATGATTTTTCAATCCCTAACAATTTGCGCAGTTTGTGGACGGTAACATCGTGATTCGCCAAGCGATCTTGCATGCTAGCCAGCGTCACTAATGCATCGAGCAATAGCTAACAGTCATCAGGGCTCAGTGCCAGATTATTATCCTTGGCCCCGCTCACGCGGGCGATTAACGCCTCAAGCGCGTCACCATCAATATCAGTAAAAGGTTTGCTCATGTTATGTTTCTACCAACACATGATTTATCATGGCGGGGAGTATGATCCGATAAATTGATAAATCAAGCATTAAGCATTGCTGGCTGGTAATTACCGTGAAGTAATTGGCGTAAGTGTTTAGCGGCCATAGGGCTCATCGGCGTATTACCGCTTGGCCAGCCACTGAATTTACCTTTCGATAAGCGCTTAGTCATCAACCAAAATCCATTCTTTTCATACACCAACGCACGGATCATCGTTTTATTACGATTGATAAAAACAAATAGCGTGCCCGACCTTGGATTACACTCAAGTTTATGCTGACAAACGGCGGCTAAGCCATCAATCCCTTGCCGGAAATCCGCTGGCTGCGTAGCAATTAAAATAGTGGTGTTGCTAGTTAAATGGATCATGATTTTATCGCCAACGTCAGGTGAATAATTTGCTCTATCGAGAGCTCACCAGCAAGCGATAGCTGATCACCGTTAACCAATTTCATTTCAAGAGTTAATGGTTTTCTGGGGCCAAACTCGGTTAGCATTGGCAAAGGAATAAAATCGGGAAGTTGCTCAGGTGCTTGATAATCAAGACGCCAACGTTTGAATTGCGTGCCACTAATACGCAGCGCAGTAGATATTGAGTTTTTTGAATAGTGAGCTAATAGCGCAACGGCTTGCTTGCGTAGATGAACCGGAGTGGATGAACTTTTACCCGTCTTTTCACGCCGCCATTGTTCGAAATCTGTAACGGTTTGAGTTAATTGATCTGGCATCATTGTTCCTAAGTAATTTTGGAACAGTGATTAAATCAGATTAAAAATAGTAAGTTGAGCTATGCTGCCGCAAGCTCACCGCGAACGACTCATTGATAGTTTTAGCATGTTTTAAATAGGTGAAGTTATGGACATTAAAAATTATTCATATTAACAATAATTAGAGTAATTTAATGCCTTTATGCTAATTGTTGATATTGTCTGGCTTGTCGTGGTTAGGGTTGTTTCTTGCGTATTCAACACCGTTTCTTTTGTATACGTGAGTATCGGGGTGTTGCCCTTGTTTAACTTCCCTTACCATTTGAGCGCGAGATACCTCACCCCTTCCTTTCACTGTATAGCTGTTGTTTCCCTCACCATTACTACTATTGCCGTTAATACTAGCGCCCTTTGCCATTAGCGTGTTTCCTTATAAATGAATTTAAGATTTAAGTATCAATTCTGTCCACACAGCTGACCGAATAATCTTCTGATACAACTAATTACATATGGGCGCCTTGTATTAAATTCAACCACAGGACACTGCGTCACATGCTTTTTTTGATGACCAAGAAAAAACAAAATATTTACCCATGAAAATATATAGGTTTGTGATGTTGGATTGTGTAACGGAAAATTTGGGTCTTTGTGGCTTAAATTCATAACTCACTCTCGCGCAAAAGTAAGACAGATCTAGTTTCAGTATCAGGTGCAATTGATCTAATTAACAGTACTTTTTTTAAAGCCGTCATCATAGTTTAATTATTGAACTTAATAGTAAAACTAGAGAGTTGAGAGTTTATTGCCCTATCAATTTATTAATGCTAGCTTACGCGGAAAGTTAAGTTCATCACTTAAACTAATTGAATATAAACTTTTGTATTCCCAGATTTAAGTTTATACGTGACCATTTTTTATTGGGAAATACCGGATAATTAGGTCGTATTAACTACACAGGTAAGAACATGAAACTGATAAAAACACCCGCTGAGTCAATTACAGACTTCGAAGATCTATTCCCTATAGACAAAGCCTTAATGCGGGTTTTGGTTGTATCTGGGTATTACGATAATCAATCTATCAAGCAGTTATTTGAGATGCTTAAGAAAAGACGCGATAAGCGATCTTCTTCCGAATTTGTCATTATTGTCGACGCATTTGCTAGTCGATGTTACTCCGATTCCAAAATGCTCGGTAAACTTTCCGCGATAAACCAGAAGGCAAGAGAGATTTTTAGCCACGAAAGAAGCGGTGTTTATCTGGCGAAAACCAGTCCTCTTTTTCATCCAAAGGGATATCTGGTTGAGTCAAGGACTACCGGACGCTTCATTTTAGGATCCTTAAATTTAACCAACAAAGGTTTAACTAAAAATGAAGAGCTTATCCTTAGTCTTTCTTATAATATCGCTGGTAAGGGAAAAGAGAATAGAATCGCACAAGATTTCAAACACTATGTAGATGACTTATTTAAGAGGAAAGTCTTAACGCGGTTGGACTGTGTCGATACAAAAACAACACCCTCAAGCTCTTTAAGAGATGTTTTAATATCTGGTCGATTATATTCAGAGTTCAAAGCTCAAGATCCTTTTCGATTTGACCTTAATTTACCCGATGAAGTTGTAAAAGAAATATCATCGCTAAACCCCATGCTAGAAAGCAAAACGTCGAATACAATTTCTATTACCAAAATAATTGAAGATGAGAATAATGGGCTAGGCATAAAAATCCCACACTCAACAGTGATTAAATCTCAATGGAAGAAATACTGCCTTCAAAGTTGTTATGGTTATTGGGCTCCCCAGTGCTATTTAGAAAATATAGAAGAGGAACTTGTTAAAAAGTCTGATGCAAGGCGACCATTTTATACTGAAATGATAACAATCATCAGTAATCAAGATGATCTCGTATTTCAAGCATTAGAAAAAGTTTGTCAAACAATATCAGAGCGAATAGAGTCTGATTACCCTGGCTTAACTTGGAAATACTCGAACCCAAATGAACTGAAAAATGGCTGGAATAAATGGCTATTATTATTCAAAATAAAAACTGGGAATAGTGAATATATAAAGCGCTTAAGCTCTGGTATATCAAACGTTTCTGTCCCCGATGTTTGGTGCGATCACGTATCAAAGGAGGAGTTTGAAAAAAGTATATTCGAAGCCATGATTTACGAGTGGCAGAAATCTGGAGATAATGGAAGTCGGAATTTACTTGCGTCTAGAGTGTTAAATGAACTTGAGCCGTCCAGTCCTTTTTCTGATATTGAATCGTTATCAGAAAGAATTACTGAATATATAGATAAGAACTGTGGGGAAGAGTTATTTTATTGGGACTATGAAGCACCTTAATTCTATGACTGTTCCTTACCTCCCTTATAAGGCACAATATATAGCTGGAAACGATGTGTTGTAGCATTTTGTGTCTTTTCTCGTAACTATATCGATGGTGATTTACTAACTCGCTATCGTGCAATAGCGAGTTAGAACCTAAATAAAAATGTGATCAGGATTTTTTCAATAGATATTCTAATGAATAATAAACTGATACAACTTACTTGACTGGAAAAATCATTAACTTCTCGTATTTCCACCTTTCTACATATTAATAATTACCATTATTGATATAACTATTTGATTTTAACCATCTATGATAATATTAAATTCACATATTATTAAAGTTGGCTGTGAATGTTTCCACCAGAAAGACGGAATGTTACGGCCTAATAGAGCTGTTATACGAAAATCAAGGAGTATTTATGGGGGTTGTCGTCAGAGTCCTTGAAGCAAATCATGGAGACTGCATTTTAGTCAGTCATGAGGGGGCTTCGGGCATCGTCAATATTTTAATTGATGGAGGAACATCAACAACTTTTAAGTATGGGCCGAGGCAGCGTTATGACGGTGCACTATGCAAAGTATTAGATGAACTAAAAAATAAAGGACAGCATATAGATCTAGCGGTATTGACCCATATTGATGACGATCACATTCATGGCTTGATAAAGGCATTCGAAACACCTGATTATTTGAGTGGACTCGTAAAATCTATTTGGTTCAACTCATCTCGTTTAATAACACAATGTTTTAAAGAATCTGAGATTCCGGAAAACAATATTATATTGACCGACGATTCCCCTCAAACAAGTGTGCGACAGGGGAAAGAGCTTGAAGCACTGCTTGATGAAATTGGATGTGAGCGAGCTCCCCTCATAGAGGCCGGGCAAGTTCATAAAGTCGGTCAGTTCGAATTGACAGTGCTTTCTCCTAGTAAAAACCAGCTAGAGCGTTTATTGCACAAATGGCCTTCTGATGATGAGACAGGTGCAACAGCCGCCCACGATAATGATTACCAGCTTTCTCTAAAAGAAATTTGGGAAGCCGATGAGTTTGAATCAGACTCTTCCCCTTACAATGGAAGTTCTATCGCGTTCATTCTGGAAGTTGACAATAGAAGAATGCTTTTTCTTGGAGATGCACACGATCAAGTTGTAGTGAATAGCATAAAGGAATTAGGTTTTAGTGAAGCTAACAAGCTTCAACTTGATCTTGTGAAGGTTTCACATCACGGTAGCCAATACAATACTAGTTCTGAGTTCCTTTCCTTACTACAGTCATCTCGTTACGTAATTTCGACCAATGGTTTGAGGCATGGGCTGCCAAATAAAAGAACCATCGCACGGATTATCAATAAAACAGATGGGCAAATTTGTTTCAATTACAGCGATGTAATTCAGTCACTGCTCTTAGAGCATGAGGTTGAAGGTTATGCCTCTCGTTTAGAAACACTAGAAGAAGAGATTAGACTTTAATATGACAGTCTCCGAAATTATGCAGTCTTACTGCGTTAAAGTGAACGGCGGTTGTGGCGTATTAGTAAATGCTATGACGCGGGAATACTCTTATGTATTAACTGCTGCTCATGTCATTTCTGGACAACAGGGTGGTCACGTTGTCCATGACTACCAAGGTAACCCGCTTACCGTTTTAGCCGTACTCCCCCTGGACTTACCTTCTTCAGAACTGATCAGGACAGAGCCTCAGCTTTATGACTTTGCAATTTTAAAGGTTGCTTATCAGGAACGAGTAGCACAAAAATGTTTTCCTGCTTCAGACTTGATCGATCGTGCCCCACTGATCCTAATAGGATTTCCCGAAACGGAGAGAGCTTCCCCAGATCCTATTAAAGAATATACAGGGCATAAGATCAGTGTGGCTAATGAGCTTGTTACGATGTATGTAGACGGCATACCAGGAACAACAACGATCAGAGGCATGTCTGGTGGTGGCGTTTATCATGTTCTAGATGCGACACCATTACTCATAGGTGTTGAGTTTCAAATGGATGGTACTGGCACTGAGCAGCAGTATGGTCGTGTACAGTGTCATAGTCTTGCAAGGTTTGAAGAAATAATTACTGCACACTCAAGTGCTCCAATGATCCCAGCCTATTTGGAGTGTTTTTCAAATGTACGGGACAAAATATTCTCATTTAATGTTGATGACCCAAGCAATGTGTCTGCCCTAAAGCTAGAACTTGAAAGTGCGGCAGACTATTTAATTACGAAGGGTTTGCTTCCACCTTATAAGGTAATGAGGCAACATCATACAGACCTATTACTCGATCCAAAAAATCTTGGTGAGCTTAAAACCTATGATTTATGGGTAGCATATTTAGAATTTTTAGTGATTAGCGCGTTGGTTGATCAGGCAGTAGTGGCAGATGATGCCTACCTCAAAGGTTTAGAGCGGAAGCGTCGGTTAGTATATACAAGTGATGGTACTAACTGGATTCGTCGCTTGGAGGAATTGCTCAAAATTGCTCGAAGGCTTTTAGATAAAGACGGAACGTTGATAGTTGCTTCTCCTGAATCTGCTGCAAAAATATTACCTCCAACGATTCGACTAGAAAAGATTATAAGCAACATTTCTGTTGTTCCAAATCAAGGGCCATTCCCAGTTATTGATTCAGTTGAAAATGATATCTTTACTAGCTTCAAACTAACTCACCTAGAAGGACTTCGCAAAAAGTGTGTAATAGATATTGAAGATGAATATTCAAATTTACCAGCGAGTAAACTTCCAAGAGACTTGTTAAGAGAAAAGCTAAGTGAAATTATTAATTAAAGAAAGTGACCTAGAATTTTTATCTGCCGAGTTTGAAAATATTCAGTTCCATATGATTTGTTCTGATGATCGCCTTTCTTTTATTTCTTGCATCGTATGCGTATGTGAAACGGCACAGGTAATCATAGAAAACTGGCGATCTATTCAAAATATGGTGGCTGTCTACCATCAACATTCAGGTGGCTTTGATGCTTGGAACATATATTTGGTATTTGTGTCTTTTGACAACATTCTCCCATGGAAAAAATATGAGATTGAGAACAACAAATTCTCAGCTCGAAAAATAATACTGGATGGGCTTCAAGAAACCCCAAACATAGATCAGTTAATTATTGAACTAGAGAAACAGTTGTTAGGTTCAGATCTTGCACTCGAAATTCGATCTAGCCATGCAGAACAAAATTTAACGCGCTTAGAAAAATATTATCGTGGCGCTCCTTTAGATTCTAAAAGCGAGTCCAGAGAGAAGAGAGCATTGATGATCGATAAAATAATTGAAAGTTTGAGCAGTAATGAAAATTAAAAAAGTTGAAATAGAGGCATTTAGAGCCTACAAATCGAAGGCGGATGGGACTTTTGATTTTACAAATGATGGAGGCGAACCTGCGAATTTTGTTGCGATATATGCTCCAAATGGTTTTGGAAAAAGCTCTTTTTATGATGCCGTAGAATGGGCTATTACCAATCGTGTAAAAAGGCTTGAACGATATAAAAATGAAGTTAAATCGACTAAAAATCGCGATGAAGGGTTTAAAATTCTACGTAACAAATACGTAGATGAAAAAACTGCGACGACTGTCGTGCTATCCACCAACGGCCCAAACGTTTTTAAACGTAATCTTCCTAGGATACGTAAAAATCAGAACGACATGTCGCTGGGTGAGAGCGAAAATGACTACTTTCGACATGCCATACTAAGTCAAGACGAAATAGAGGGATTTCTTCGAGAAGAGACACCACAAGAGCGTTATTCCAAGTTCATGGAAAGCTTTGGTGGCGATATAGATACGGATCGTAAGGAGTTGTCTGCACTCATAAACGATAATAAGACTGAGCTAAGTGCCCTTAATAAGAAACGCAAATCTTTGCAAGAGGAATTAAAGCAACCAATTGATCTTTCGATATTCGAGCATTTCAATTTAGTTGCAACTGAACTTAACTCTTTGGGAGAAAATGTTGTATTACCTAATAAAGCCATTTCACCACAAGGAGTTCATCAACTAGATGCTAGTCTTGTGTCACGACAACATGAACTGAACACATCGCTCAATGCCAATAATAAAATACTTGAATTATTGACGGAGCGCTTAACCCAAATACCCGAAATAAAGTTATATATTGGCAATGAAGCCGAACAAAAAACTCGGCTTACATGGCTTTTAAAAGGTATTGCTGACGCTGATGCATATAGAGGACTATTTGACTCTAACGAAAAACGTGTAGAGGATCAGAAACAAGCGAATGTCCGACTTAAAAAATTAATCGAATTGGCTGAAAGTGCTGAACATTTTTTAAAGATGGAATCTCGTCTTAAGGAAATAGCTAAAAATAAAAACGATTTCACTGAAGACTGCTCCAGACTAAATACTGAGTTGGCAGACTTTCAGAAGAGCCGAGAAGTGTTAACTGAAGAGCTAAAGAAAGGTGATGATAGAACTTCACTGCTCAGAAAATCGGTAGAAGGTTCTGATATAGTTTATGCAGAACTATCGAGCAATAAAGCGCAGCATGATGTTTCAAGTCAGGATATTTTTAATAAGCAGGCTGAGATTAAGAAAGACAAAATTAGGCAAGAGAAGCTTAGTGGTGAGCTGGTCAAACTATCAGAGTTAAAGGTGACATCTAGTTCGTTATTAGCTGGAAATGTTGGAGCCTCAGTTTTTGAACAAGAAAAAATAGAACGTCTCGCTAAATGTCATGCTGAAGTTGATTTGCTGAAACTGCATGATAATACTTTACAGGCTACTCAGCAGTCCTTAGTAGAGCAGATGGACTTACATACTAAGTTAATTTCAATGGGGTTGAATTATCTTAGTATTGTGCCTTCCGATACTTGCCCTTTATGTATTACGCAACATTTATCTCCAAGCGAACTAATTGATAAAGTTAAGAGCCAGAGTCTGGAGTCTGAACTTAGTCGAGAGAATTCCAACAAGATTCTGGAGTCTACGTTACGCCAGAAAGAACTTAGTGACGAAATTCAAGGAATAACTAAGCAAGCTTTGGAAGCGCAGGATCATAAACTCTCCAGCCTTCGTAATGAATTAAATGAAGTAAAAATAAAACTTACTAAAGCTGAGCAAGAAAAGGCTGCTTTTGAAGATGAACTCAAGAAATTAGATAATAGGAATTCTGAACTTACGCAGTCAGTTTGGGGGCTATCGAAGCAAGAGCTTTTGGCTCGAGCTGAGGTCGAGCTGAGTCAATTCTCTGAGAAGAGACTAAGCCTGATAAATCAGCAAAAAAATCTGGCTACGAAAATTCAAGAAACAACTGAGTCGCTCAAATCTAAATGTGTAGAGTTGAGTCGACTAGAGTCTGAAATGGCTACTAAAAGTAGTGATCAAGTTTATGTTTCAGTGTTAGCGTATTTGAATGAAAACTCTATTGCTGTTAAAGATATTAAGTCGCACTTCGGAGAGAAAAGAGGTGAGCTTGAATCGATCGTTCAAGAGTACATAACTTCATGTAACTCCCTAGTGAGTCAGTGTAATGACTTACAGAAAAAAATGATAGCTGATGGGACATGGGTTGACGTTTCCCAGTTAAAGAAAGAAAAGGAAACCCTGGAGGTAACCCTCGCTAATTCTCAAGCAGCAGTTAATGAATTTTATGAAAGCATATCTAATAATATTAGCATTCGATCCGAAGAGCCACTTGAACAAGTACAAACGCTAATAACAACTAAGGCCGAAGAATCTCGAGTTAATGCTAAGGCGCTAGAAAATATGCTAAGTAGCATTAAATTACTCTTGGAACTTATAACTTCATTCAAGCCTTACATGAAGCACATATCTACTCAGAAAGAGTTGGAAGAATTGACGCTGAAATTAGAGCAAAGAGAGCAAGTTGATAAGGTGTTAGGTGAAGAAAGGGGCGTCATAATAGAAAAGTTACAAATACTTGTTAATAGTTTCTTCTACGAAGATCTAATCAACTCTATTTACAAGAAGATCGACCCTCACCCGTCATTCAAAAAAGTAAAATTCAAAGTCAGCTTTAAAACAGACAAGCCAAGTTTAAATATTTTGGTAAGCGATGGGGTAGGTGGAATGATATCTCCCATTCTCTATTTCAGTACAGCTCAAACGAATATTTTGAGTTTGAGTGTATTTCTAGCGAATGCTATCCACGCTGAAGATGATGATAAACCTATTGATGTTATTCTGATCGATGATCCAATCCAATCGATGGATTCGATTAACGTTCTTTCGACGATAGACCTGTTAAGAAGTATATGCTTAAAGTTTGATAAGCAAATTATCATATCAACGCATGATGAAAACTTCTTTGGATTACTCCAAAGAAAAATACCTTCGGAGGTTTTTGCTTCAAAATTTCTTCAATTGAAAAAATTTGGTGTTGTTTCACCAGTAGAGTCGATCCAAAATTAATTGAATGGAAACAGTAACTAAAAATAGTGAATCAAGGGGCAAGTCAAGGGCTGAGTTGTTGACAGACACTAACGCCCCATGACGTTAATCGCAGAAGCTCAATTAATCTGACCTATGATCGTTCTGCTCTTAGGCGGAACGACCGAACATGCTACGGAGCATAGGGGACTGTTTACTTAATCCAAACCGGAATTTGGCACAACTATTTATAAGGCGCTACGTGCACCAATGCGCCTTAGATAAGAAAATCTCAGCGTGTTAGGGAAATAAACTTACTAAAATTGTAGTAAGTTTAGAACATGTTATTTAGAATTTATTTTATGTAACGCAGGTTATGCCACCTTATGCTTCAATTTCATGCTAACTTATGCTGCATAGAAGCTGCTATCCAATTGAAATTGGTTAGCAGCTATGTCAACTTATGGTGCAAGCGACAGATTACACCACAAATTTCATCCCCATATTTATTCCATAAGTTTTCATCATTGCACTATAACGCATTAATAATTCGCATCTTCTATCGTTGAGCTGTCACGTTCGTCGCGATCTAAAACCAGTAAGTAACAACGGCTGTTTCTGTAGTAATCATCATATGATCCGTTGGTTCTGCTACACTAGGCAGCGTAGCCATCAATATTAAGACTTTTCTATGCAACGCCCGCCACTTCGACAAGCTAAGAGTATTGAAAACGTCTTCAATAGCGCCTATTGGCATCTAGGTCAGCAAGATTTTACGATTGGTGAAATTCGTCGCAAGTTAGAACGTAAAACCGAAAATATTGAATGGATAGAGCAGGTTCTTGCTCAACTTATCGAAAATGGTTATCTCAAGAGTGATCTTGAATTTACGATACGGTATTGCGAGTCCGCATTTAATAATGAAATAGGAAAAAGTGCGATACAGCGAAAGTTGAAATTGCGCGGCGTTTGCT
>Ga0209395_1006439_pt1 | contig 12718 bp, 9 predicted proteins | sample GOMGulsemesocosm_3_FD_184635 | JGI IMG/M metagenome (GOLD analysis project Ga0209395, IMG submission 184635) | Methane-oxidizing microbial communities from mesocosms in the Gulf of Mexico - GOM9D Gulf of Mexico (SPAdes) (version 2) | ecosystem: Environmental > Aquatic > Marine > Cold seeps... | reverse complement strand
GGGTTGCTAAAACAGGTTTAGATGCCCAACAAACAAGAATGGCGGTAATTGCCAATAACTTGGCTAACGTTAATACCACGGGCTTTAAAAAGTCTAGAGCGATTTTTGAAGATCTTGTCTATCAAAACATTCGTCAAGTTGGCGCTCAGTCAACTCAAAATACCGAGTTACCAACAGGTCTACAGCTGGGAACAGGTGTCAGAACTGTAGCGACAGAAAAGTTGCATACTCAAGGTAATATTCAACAAACAGAAAATTCATTAGATGTTGCGGTTAATGGGCGGGGTTTTTTCCAAATCTTAAACCCAAATGGTGATATAAATTACACTCGTGACGGATCTTTCAAGTTAGACTCAACGGGGCAGTTGGTTACTTCGGGTGGTATGCTGTTAGAGCCAAATATTACTGTTCCAAGTGATGCGCTAAGTGTAAGCATAGGACGGGATGGAACTGTATCTGTAGTTCAACCTGGCAGTCCAACAGCAGTTCAAATTGGTCAAATTCAATTAGCTGACTTTATTAATCCAGCAGGATTAAATCCCGTGGGTGAAAATTTATTTACCGAATCTGTTGCTAGTGGAGCTCCTGTTGTGGGAACGCCTGGTGAAGATGAGTTTGGAGCTGTTTTTCAAGGTTCATTGGAAACATCAAATGTAAATGTAGTTGAGGAGTTGGTCAATATGATTGAAACTCAGCGTGCCTATGAAATGAATTCAAAAGCGATTTCTACCACGGATGAAATGCTGTCCTTTGTGACTCAGCAATTATAAGCAAGGTGAATGATATGTACCTATTCAAAATTGCTATTATCTCATTACTGTTATTACCTTTAACGGGCTGTGAGACCTTGCCTAAAAGAGACCCTGATTTTTCACCTGTGCAAGCCGTTGACCTGCATCCTCCACAACAAACAAATGGTGCGATCTATCAAGCTGGGTATGATATGCGTTTGTTTGAGGATCATACAGCAAGACGAGTAGGGGATATATTAACGGTTAAGTTGAATGAAGATACAAAAGCCAAGAAAAAAGCAGATTTAGATGCATCAAAGAGTACTTCAACTTCAGTGACCGCACCCAATATTATGGGAATGGATCCTTCAATGATTTTTGGTAGTGATTTAAGCGCAACTTTAGCTTCGGAGCATGAATTTGAAGGAGAGGGAGAGGCCAACCAAAGTAATAGTTTAACGGGTGATATTAGTGTGACAGTAGTTGCGGTATTTCCTAATGGGAACCTAAGAATTCGAGGTGAAAAACGAGTCACCTTAAATGATGGTAGTGAATATATTCGATTATCTGGCATTGTTAGACCTGTAGATATTGACGCATCTAATACCATTCCTTCAGCTAAAGTTGCAGATGCAACCATTATGTACACAGGAGATGGCTCTGTTGCTGACTCAAGCAAAATGGGTTGGTTCGCCAAGTTCTTCTTAAGTCCTGTTTTTCCTTTTTAAAGGATATCGATATGAAACATATTATATTAATCGCATTAATGTTGTTAAATTGGCAGCCTGTTAATGCAGAACGAATTAAAGATTTAGCATCAATAGCAGGTGTTCGTAGTAACCAATTGGTTGGTTATGGTTTGGTCGTTGGCTTAAATTCATCAGGTGATAAAACAAAATTTACAGGGCAGAGCTTACGGAGCATGTTAGCTCGACTAGGCCTAACATTGCCACCTGGCATTGATCCAAAATCTAAAAATATTGCTGCAGTTGTTTTACATGCAGATCTTCCTGCTTTTGCAAAACCTGGTCAGAAAATTGATGTAACAGCTTCTTCAATTGGTGATGCCAAGAGTTTACGAGGTGGTTCATTATTAATGAGCCCATTAAAAGGGGCAGACGGTAAGATATATGCGGTTGCGCAAGGTAACTTAGTTGTTGGTGGTTTAAGTGCTTCAGGACAAGATGGTTCTAAAATTACTGTAAACAATCCCTCTGTTGGACGTATTCCTAATGGGGCCACGGTAGAAAGAGGGGTTCCTAGTCCTTTTGGGAAAGGAAATTCATTAGTTTTTAATTTACATAATTCAGACTTTACTACAGCTAATAGAATGGTTGAAGCCATTAACCGTATCTTGGGTCCACAAACAGCAAGAGCCTTAGATGCAACATCTGTAAAAGTGAGTGCGCCATTAGATTTGTCGCAACGCGTTAGTTTTGTTTCGATGGTTGAGAATATGCAGGTAGCACCTGATGATGCGCCAGCTAGAGTTATTGTTAACTCTCGATCGGGAACAGTTGTTATTAATGGCAAGGTTCGAGTTCAGCCTACAGCCGTATCGCATGGTAGCTTGACTGTTACCATTAGTGAAAACCCTCAAGTAAGTCAGCCCAACGCTTTAGCGGGTGGTAATACAGCTATCGTTCCACAAACAGAAATTAAGGTTGAAGAAGGTGGTGTAGATGATGAAGGTAATCATATGTTTGTCTTTAACCCTGGTGTGACTTTAGATGAAATTGTTAAATCTGTTAATAAAGTGGGGGCTGGGCCTAGTGATTTAGTTGCTATTTTAGAAGCTCTTAAAACAGCTGGTGCTTTAAGAGCAGAACTTATAATTATATAGGTACATGTCATGTTAAATGTTGATAGTGCAGCTATTTATACCGACTTTGATAGTTTGGCTAAATTAAAAAATGAGGCTAAACAAAAAACACCTGATGCTATTAAAGAAGTGGCAAAACAGTTTGAATCTGTATTTGTTGGGATGATGTTAAAAAGTATGCGTCAGGCTAAGTTAGCAGACGGTATTTTAGATAATAGCCAAAGTGATTTTTATAGGGATATGTATGATCAACAATTATCAATTCATCTAGCGGGTGAAAATGGAATGGGCTTAGCTGATGTTATCGAAAGGCAATTAAGTCCAGATCAATCAGTTGCAATTACTAAAGAACAAGGTATTGCTGATTATGAAAGACGAAACCTTATGGTTAAAGCGGCAAAAACTAGCCAGCAGCCAATTGAGATTCAACCTTCATTGGATAGCTTAATAACTAAGCCGATTAAATCAGTTGATGATTTTGTAAATCAATTACGCCCTTATGCAGAACAAGCTGCTAAGAAACTAGGTGTTGATGCAAATATTTTAATTGCTCAGGCTGCGCTAGAAACAGGTTGGGGTAAATCAGTTATTCAATCTAAAGAGGGCAGCAGTAGTCATAATTTATTTAACATTAAAGCAGATAAATCATGGCATGGAGCCAGTACAAACGTAGAAACATTAGAATATAAGCAAGGTATTGCTAAAAAGGAAATAGCAGGCTTTAGGTCTTATGGATCGTATCAAGAAAGTTTTAATGATTATGTTGATTTTATTAAAACTAACCCTCGATATAAGACCGCCATAAAAGTGGCAGAAAAAGCGGAACGATATGTGCATGAATTACAGCAAGCAGGTTATGCAACAGATCCAAACTATGCGGATAAAGTGATGAAAATATATAACAGTAAAGCAGTTAATCAATATTCAGATACTTTGGTTCTAAAACAGCAAGCTGCAGCAGATAATTCATAAGGGGAAATAGAAATGGCAAGTGGTATGTTAGGAACAGCGATTTCGGGGCTTCAGGCTTTCCAGCGCTCGTTGGAAACTACAAGTCATAATATTTCAAATGTAAATACAGAAGGTTATAGCCGTCAAAGAGTTGATCTAGCGACAAAAGATGAACAAATGATTGGAGTAGGTTATTTAGGGACAGGTGTAAATGTTGTTAATATAACGCGGAGTTATGATCAGTTTATTACCACACAATTACGTTCAAGTACTGCTGCTTTTGGTGATGTTGATAAATACAGTGAATTAGCATCGCAAGTTGATGATATTGTCGCTGACCCATCTGTTGGGATGGAACCTGCCATTAAAAACTTTTTTAATGCGGTAAATGATGCAACAGATGATCCTACATCAATACCTGCAAGACAAGTATTGTTATCTGAGACTGAGATTCTAAGCAGCCGTTTTGATACTATGAATTCTAGATTTGGTCAGATACGTGATCAAATCAATACCGATATGGTGGTGATGGCCGATGAAATTACTTCATTAGCTAAATCAATAGCCAACTTAAACGTGCAGATTGCAACGGCCCAGGGCCAAGCAAATGCTGAGCAACAACCTAACGATTTATTAGATAAGCGAGATACAGCACTTAACCAGTTGGCAGAGTTAGTTGATATTTCTGTTGTTCCCAGCAATAGCAATATGATTAACGTGTTTATGGGAAAGGGTCAGATTTTAGTACTAGATACCAATGCTAATTCAGTTCTTACCAAGCCTACTAAATTTGATCCATCAAAATTAGATGTATTGATTAGAACACCAGCAGGAACAGAAGGTATTGTAACTAATCAAGTAACTGGTGGAGCATTAGCGGGAACATTAAGATTTAGAGATGAAGTGTTAGACCCTGCTCAACAAAAACTAGGCAGTGTAGCAGCAAGTATTGCTATGGAATTTAATAATATCCATGAAACAGGATATGACTTAGATGGTGTAAGTGGCGATTTGTTTTTTAAAGGACAAGGAATGGGAACAGAGGTGATTCCTGTTGCGGTAAGTACCACAAATGCTACAGGATCATCTATTACTGTTATGTTTGATAAAAACAATATACAGAATATTGATTCCAGTGATTACCAATTAGATGTAAGTACTGGGCCAAACTATAAACTAACTCGAGTATCAGATAATAGTTTTATAACATTAACTGATTCTGGCGGTGGAGTTTTAGTTGCAACATCCCCAGCTACATTACCAGGAATAACGATTAATTCAACGGGATTGACTGAAGGCGATTCATTTTTAATTCGTCCTACATTTACTGCTGCTAGTACTATTGATCAGAATATTACAGATCCAAGAAAGGTCGCATTAGCAACAAATAAAGCACTAGATAGTAATGGTGTTGAATATGATGTGAACGGGCCAATGCCAGGGGACAATAGAAACGGTTTATTATTGGCTGGACTAGAAAGTAACCAGAGTATGTTGGGCGGCACTGCAACATTCCAAGGTGGTTATGGATTGATCGTTTCTGAAGTTGGCGTTTTAACTAGCTCAGCAAAAATAGCAACAGCGGCACAAGAGACTTTATTAAATAATGCTAAAGATGCATGGGGTAATGTGTCAGGTGTAAATTTGGATGAAGAAGCAGCCAAATTAATTCAGTTTCAACAATCTTATCAAGCAGCCGCACAAATGATTTCAGTGAGTAATGCATTATTTGATTCGCTACTTGGCGCGGTAAATTAGGAGATAACTGATGAGAATTTCAACATCTTGGGCACAGCAATTAGGCGTTAACGCCATGAATGCCCAGCAAGTTAAAATGTCTAAAACTCAGATGCAATTATCTGCAGGATTAACAAATTTAACACCAAGTGATGATCCCGCTGCGGCTGTAAAAGCATTAAGTTTACAAGAGTCTATTGATAAAACCACACAATACCAAGAAAATATTGAAGTAACTCGTGCTCGCTTAAGTATTGAAGAAGGTGGTTTACAGACAGCTGAAAATATTATTTTTAGAGCCAAGGAATTAACAGTTCAAGCACTTAACTCCACATTAACATTGTCAGATCGTGAGGCAATAAAATCTGAGATAGATCAGTTATTGCAAGAAATGGTTGGGGTAGCTAATACTAAAAATGCAAATGGAGAGTATATATTTTCAGGTGATTTATCTACTACACCTGCTGTTGCATGGGATGCAGAGGTCGGGTCTTATGTGTATCAAGGTGGGGTAAATCAACGTGTATTAGATATTGCACCAGAAAGAAGAGTAGCAGATGGAGATTTAGGCTCAAACCTTTTTAGTAATATTACTTCGATTAGTCAAGAAGCAAATACCACAGTAAATGGTGTTGAAATTAATCAACGCAGTGTATTCGATACTTTACAGTCTTTATCAAAAGCCTTGTCACAGGAATATGAAGTACCTGAAGCAGCATTAACGGGTGATAGGTTTGTTCGGTTTGGAATGGATTATAGTACACCTGTCACCGTTCCAGTTACTCCATCATTAGCAACGACATTTACTTTAACCAGTGATGTAGGGCGTACAATAGAAGGTACTACACCCGTTAGCTTCCCTTTAAATTATGATATTGCTACAGGTGGGGAAAATAGAGTATTTGATTTAGTTGCTGATGGTGGAGCTCCCCAAAAGATAATCTTGGCTAGTAATTATGCTAACCAGAATGAATTAGTGGATGATATTCAATCACAAATAGATGCCACTGGCTCAACAATAGCAGGGTTGGTTGAAGTTGACCCTACAGCAAATCCTATTAAATTTAAGTCTATTAGTACAGCGGCAAATCCAACGCTAGAAGTTTTTGAAAGTATCGTCGCAGATCCTCCTGTTTATAATGATTTTGTAGGTGATGCAGGGTTTGGTATTCCTACTCAAAGTGGTAGTGGTGATCCGTTGCTTTTGATTTCTGGAAGTTCGGGGGTTTTACTCGATTTTAGTATTAAAAATGCTGTTTTTGATCTAGAAATTGATGGTAATACAGAAACTATTACTTTGTCGGGAGATTATACTACTGCAACTGCCCTTGCAGATTTAGCATCTGATTTTGAAGCACAAATTCTGGGAACGAGTTTGGAGAGTTTAGTTGAAATTGATGGGACAGCTGATCCTCTTCAGTTCAACTATATAGGGGGTAGCCTAAGTCCTAGTATGACTCTTACCCAAAATGCATCAGCTCTCGTTCCTGATAATTTTTTAGTTGATGCAGGCTTTACAGCAGGAGATATAGCGCAACCTGTTACAGTAACACTTAATGAAAATTATGCAGATTTAGATGCAGTTGTTAAAGCAATTAATTTGGATCCAACATTAGCTGCTATTAATGTTGAAGCACGCAGTAATGGAAATCAAATTGAATTTGTATCTACCACAGAAGGTAAAGATTCTTCAGTTTCAATTTATCAAGGGACTGGTACATTTCTCACCGATTTTGGGTTTGCTACTGGGTCGACAGGAGAAGGGGCCGATTTAAGTGGTTCTATTTCGGGGGCAAAGACACTTACCTTTTCTACGCCGCTTGATTATAGTGTGACAAGTGCTGTTTTTGAACTGGCAGATGAGAGTGGAAATAGCCAAATTATAATTCTGGATGCTAGTTATACTGATCATGCAGAGCTGGTAAAAGCTATTCAGGACCAGATAAATGCTTCTCCAATTGAAGGAAAAATAGAAGTTGATACTTCTGCTAATCCTATTACATTTAAATCAATTAGTTCAGGTACCAGCGCTGCTGTACAAATAAATCAAATAAGTGGAGATTTCTTAAAAGATAATGGTTTTACTTCAGGTGACACAGGGCGTGTTTTTAGTAAGACTGGAAATGATGTGTTAGCTGACTTAGATACAGCGCTAGATAACTTTTTAAGAGTTAGAACAACAGTGGGTGCAAGAATGCACGCATTGGATGATCAAGAAAATCAAAATGAGAAGTTTATTGTGGATATTCAAACCACACTCTCAGATGTACAAGATTTAGATTATGCAGAAGCAATTAGTCGGTTTAATATAGAACAAACGGCATTACAGGCAGCTCAGCAGGCTTATTCTCGAGTACAGAACTTATCTTTATTTAATTATTTATAAGTCGATTATGGGGCGGACAAAAGCCCGCACCACTGTCAAATCAGTATTTGAGTGAGTTAAGGGTAAATAACCTTAGGCTCAAAATTAGCAGCTGGGTATTTAGGATCAAATGAAGACTTTTCAGCTGTTGATACGTTACTTGTCGTTGCTGATGGATCAATAAAAAGCACAGTAGGTTTAAAATTAGCTGCTGGGTAAGCTGCATCAAATGAAGACTTTTCAGCACTAGCTGTCGATTGAGCTGAATCATCAGCAAAAATGACAGTAGGTTGGAAATTTGTAGCTGGGTATTGGCTGTCATCACCTTTAGCAAAAGCAGAAAGTGGGCTAGCGATAATACCTGCGATTAACATTCCTAAGATCTTGTTTTTCATTGTTTAATAGTTCCAGTAGTTAAACAGTATGCGGGGTGCATTTGAGTTACAGCAAATAGCTCGCTAATAATCAATCAACAAACTTGTTAAAGCCTGAAGTCTATATTTAGGCAAAAACCTCTCTAAGTATCGTGTATTTTTTTTAACTCTGCAACTCTTTTATATAGAGGATCATTGATTAATTTTTAATAATTTCAAGTGTAGGGATAAATGATAAAAAACTGAAAGTTTTTTTGTCATAAATTATTAAATAAATTGTATTTTTAATACACAGGTTTTGTAGGGCAGACTTCAGTCTTCCTTTTCTATTTTAAAGAGCTCCCGCTCTCCCAGAAATCCCCATCATTTTATTTTCGTAAACTGTCATATTAATAACATAAACCTTTCACAAGATTGTCATATTGTAAGGCTATAGTTTGTTTGTAAAAGGGATTGAGTTTATTACCCTCTCTTTGGTAGAACTATTCACTTTATAGTTCTTTGAAAAATCGTATTAATAAGAGTTTTACAAGCTTACATTTTTTAATTATTTAAGAGAATTACAATGAAAATAAGATCAAAGATTGCTGTTTGTGCAATGTCGTTGACAGCAACAGTCTCAACTTCTGTGGTTGCAGATAATGCAGTATCAAGTGATGAGTCAGCACTAACTTGGTATGAACAAGGTGAGATGGCAACCCAAAAGGCTTTGATAGATGCAGAAAAGGCCGCTAAAAATAGTCGTAAGCGTGCTAAAAATATTATCCTGTTTGTTGGTGATGGTATGGGGGTTTCAACAGTAACGGCAGCACGTATTTATGATGGGCAGTTAAAAGGTAAAATGGGTGAGGAAAACAGACTGTTTTTTGAGACATTCCCATACCAGGCAATGGCCAAAACTTATAATACAAACCAACAAACACCTGATTCAGCTGGCACAATGACAGCGATGATGACAGGTATGAAAAGTAAAGCGGGTGTGATTAGTGTCGGCCAAAACATGGCGCGGGGTAATTGCTCAAATCTTGCTGGAAATACTTTAACAACAGCACTAGAACATGCTGAAAAAATCGGTATGTCAACTGGGATTGTGAGTACTGCAAGATTAACTCATGCAACGCCTGCAGCAACTTATGCTCATGTGCCTGATCGTAACTTTGAAGATGATCGTGATGCATCAAAATTTGCTGATGTTTCAGGCTGTAAAGATATTGCTTCACAACTTATCGACCTTAAAGACCGTTACGGTAATGGGTTAGAAGTAGCATTAGGTGGCGGGCGTAAAAACTTTATTCAACGTGTTGATGGTGCTGATCCAGAAAATGGTGGTCAAGGTGAACGTCTTGATGGTCGTGACCTAACAGCTGAATGGCTCGCTAATTATCCAAATTCTTCTTATATCTGGAACCAAGCACAATTTGATGCGGTAGATACTACTTCAACAGACCATTTATTAGGCTTATTCAATATGAGTCATATGGAATATGAAGAAGATAGATTATATGATGCAGGTGGTGAACCTTCTTTATCTGAAATGACAGGTAAAGCCATTGAAGTTTTAGAGAAAAATAAAAAAGGCTTCTTTTTACATGTTGAAGCGGGTCGTATAGATCATGCGCATCATGCTGGTAATGCACAAAGAGCTTTATTGGACACCGTGGAATTTGCAAATGCAGTACAAAAAGCATATGAAATGACAGACCCTAAAGATACTCTAATTATTGTTACTGCGGATCATAGTCATGTATTTACCATTGCAGGCTATCCAACACGAGGTAACCCAATTTTAGGTAAAGTTGTAGGGAACGATAGTGCAGGTAATCCAAACCTTAATCCGGCACTTGCTAAAGACGATATGCCATACACAACTTTGGGTTATACCAACGGCTTAGGTTTTGCTGATTTAGCTGTGGGTGGCGATACTCGTTATTCTGAACCAGGTGCAGCAGGTATTAGAACAGACTTAAGTAATGTTGATACTGAAGGCCAAGGTTTTCATCAAGAAGCAATGGTTCCTTTAGGTTCTGAAACACATGCGGCGGAAGATGTTGCAATCTACGCAAGTGGCCCAGGAGCAAGTTTATTTCAAGGCACAGTTGAGCAAAATGTTATTTTTCATGTGATGAATAAAGCAGGCCGTTTAAGTAAGCGCTCTAAATTAGCAGCTATAAAATAATAGTTTGCTAATACCAAGCTAGAACAGTTTTAAAGGGAAGGGGTTAATTGACAGAATTAACTTCTTTCCTTTTTTAATTTAAGAAAAGTATAGAAAGATAAATGAAAATTAAACAATATTTTATATTGCTAGTGGCATTACTAGGGATAACTACTGTAAATGCAGAAATGATGGATGTTTCCTGTGTTTATGAAACCACAGAAAAGTTTAATGAAGACGGAGAAGGGCATCATCATTTTGCTGAAACAAAGCCAGCTAAATGGTTTTTTTGGCGAAAAGGTAAAGAAGTTGAAGTTTTAAATGCTGCAAAAAACTTTGGTGAGAAATGGACTTTAACATCTAAACAAGAAGTTATGTATCAAGCGCTATATCATGATAAAAAATTCTTATTAGATTTTCAGCCAGCTGATTTAAAAATATTAGGAAAACAAACAAATTGGGATGTAAAAAAGACATTACTTCCTAAAAGCTTATTAAAGTCTTTAACTCAAAAACAAACAGCTAAGTTTAATGATTATAAAATGATTCGTTATGAAGGTGAAGTGGCTGGTATTCAATATCAGATTGATTGGTTACCAGAACTTGAACTACCTTCTCGTGTTGTAAAAAAGGCTTTAAACAAACAGGTGATTACTGAGTTAAAAGAACTCTTTCCATTAGATAAAACACCTTATAAGCAGTTTGAAACCGAAAAATATGATGATATGGATTATGCCGATATAGGGGACAACGAGAGTCATCCTGTGGTTGCACAATTACAAAAAAATACAGGTATTGGGTATTTTCATCAACATTAAAAAGTTAGGTGCAGCTTTCAGCCGCAACTATATAAGTTGCAGCTGAAAGTTCTTTTACTTATTAAAAAGTAGTGGTTTTTAAGGGTAGAGAAATTCTAAGCTGACAAAACCTCTATATCTAAAGAAGCACCAGTATTAAGATGGGCTAGTATTTTTTCTGACAATACAGGGACTAAAGGTACGGGCAAATCGTGCCCCATTCCTTTTATTGACTCAAAATGGGCACCAGGAATAGCCGATGCTAGAGCTACACCATGGGCATGAGGTAAAAGCGGGTCTTCAGTTCCGTGGATAACCAGTGTAGGCAGGTCAATTTTACTTAATAACTGTTTTCTTGGTGTAGCTGATGCAACAGCCGCCGCTTGGCGCGCACTTCCTTCTGGATAATAAGAGCGTTCTAAATAAACACGAAATCTCTGCTCCATAGCTTTAGAGTCTTCTCTGTACTTTCCTCCACCTGCTTTAAGGCAAAGTTTCATTAACTGATTAACAGCTTGATCTAAACTTTGTTCTTTTGGCTGTGGTTTAAATAACTCCCAAAGTAGAGATATTTTGCCCTTAGGTAAATGTTGTTCACTGGTTGTCGACATAATTGCGCTTAGGCTCAATAGACGTTCAGGATGATGAATTGCCATTAATTGAGCAATCATTCCCCCCATTGAAGCACCAATAACATGTGCATTTTTAATTTCCAACTCATCTAACAAATCAATAGCATCCTGAGCCATATCTTCTAGAGTATAGGGAGTGTTTATCTTTAGGCCGAATAAACCAGCCAAAATTACTCGTAATAAAGCAGGTGGACGCACACCTTCCATTTTTCCTGATAAACCAATATCACGATTATCAAAACGAATAACACGAAACCCTTGATTGGCAATGGTTTGACAAAGAGCCTGTGGCCAAGCAGTCATTTGTGAGCCAAGCCCCATAATTAGCAATACAGCAGGATCATTTGGGCTACCGAAAGAATCGTAAGCCAATTTTTGTGGATGATGTTCAGTAATACCTTGTGTGTATCGAGGTGATAATGGCGTTATTGTCATGCTATTTTGACTTACTGTTAGTAATATAATATAGCTATTATAATTTAAATATAGTAAATGTAAATATTAAAAGAGAAAGGCGGGCAAAAGGGAGAAGTCACAACAAAAACAGATTTTATAAATTGTGTACTTTCAAGGGGAGTAAGTTGTTAAGCTATATCGGCTAAAAGTGATTGAGTTTTAAAGAAGTCCCTGTATTTCAGGGTGATTACTTAATAAGTATTGGCGAAAACCTTCAACTAGTGATTCATTATTTCTATCATCCCGTGGGATAGTGACTTCAACTTCACTAACAACTGACATAGGTGAGGCTGAAAGAAAGACTAATCGATCAGCTAAAGCAATGGCTTCTCTAAGATCATGTGTCACAAATAAAATTGTATGAGGGCGCTGTTGCCATAAATTCATTAGTAGGCTTCTGACTTGGCGCGCAGTGGGAGCGTCTAATGATACAAAAGGTTCATCCATTAATAGAATGTCAGGGTTAATAGCAAAGGCTCTGATAATGGATATACGTCGACTCATACCCAGAGATAAATGTTCAGGATATTTATGTTGAATATGCGTTAATTGCATAGCTTCGAGTAATGAGTCAATAATTTCAGCTTGAGGTGAGTCTAATGCTAGCTCAATGTTTTCTCTTACTGTACGCCAAGGTAGTAGGCGTGGGTTTTGAAAAATATAACCAATACTGGGCTGTTTATGGTTTTGACCTAAAC
>Ga0209395_1006438_pt1 | contig 12718 bp, 10 predicted proteins | sample GOMGulsemesocosm_3_FD_184635 | JGI IMG/M metagenome (GOLD analysis project Ga0209395, IMG submission 184635) | Methane-oxidizing microbial communities from mesocosms in the Gulf of Mexico - GOM9D Gulf of Mexico (SPAdes) (version 2) | ecosystem: Environmental > Aquatic > Marine > Cold seeps... | reverse complement strand
CAGGTTTTGATGTATTACTCATTGTGTTTGCCTAGTTATTGTATTTGCTTAGTCAGTAATTGCCATAATTGCTTTTTAAGTGCAGGTGACTTTGATATTTCGGTGATAGAAGGGGTGATTAATTGTTGTTCAAGCCATTGTATTTCATTTTGCGATGATTTTTCGGTGAAATACCAGTTAAACATCCCTAAATTTAGGTGATCACTTTGATGATTAATTTCACCAATACTTAAACCTGTGGCTAATAAAATGTCATTGAACAACTGCTGGCTAGTTAAGTCATTTAAATTAATATTAAGATAACTCTTGGGCTGAAGTGCGACTTTATCACTCGGCGTTTCATCAGTACGGTGTTGCCATAGGCTAATGCCCATTTCAGTGAGTTGCTCAAATTGATGTTGATTAATACTCATCAGCTCTTAGATTTAAGGTTAGATTTAAGGTTAGATATAATGACAGAATTAGTTGCCAACGAAAAGCAGATAAATGAATACTAACTAATAAGGAGTTATTTATGAATTATTTTGAATTGTATAGATTTTCGTAGAGTTTTTTTTGAATTTTACTAGATTACTTGCTCAGAATATTTTTATCTATATAGATAAAAATGGCAGGGGTGGAGAGACTCGAACTCCCAACCATCGGTTTTGGAGACCGCTGTTCTACCAATTGGAACTACACCCCTGCAGCTGAAACGAATTATACTGATGCGAGCTAAAAGGTAAAGCTCTAATGTTATTTTTTTACTAAAAAACGTTTGTTTGACTGATTTACCAACAAACTGGCAGTTAAGTAGCCAGGTTTCCTATATGTAAATAAAATTACCATCGAGTTAGCACTTACTTTTATGACTTTGGTAATAACGTTTGATGACAAAATCGGTATTTTTCTGGATAAGGATAAACATCTTTGTAAATACCATTAGCAACGTCTTGCTGACATTGCTGCCAATAGCTCGCTGTTAATAAGTCTTGATGATGAATTTTAAATGCTTTTAAATAATTTGGGTTTGCCAGTGCAAAGGTGGCAATTTCTTCTGGGAACATGTCCCCAGGTAAAACACTGTACCAAGGCTCCGCAGCATATAGCTGTTCTTCAGTAACCGCTTTGGGTTTTACCCGAAAGTTGACTTGGTTCATATAGGTTATTTCATCGTAATCATAAAAAATAACTCTACCATGGCGAGTAACACCAAAGTTTTTCAGTAACATGTCGCCAGGGAAAATATCGGCGGAGATAAGCTGCTTTATAGCCTCACCATAACCAAACATGGCATTGTTAATTTTTTCCTGCTGCTTATTTTTCAAGGCATCCATAAGGTATAAATTAAGGGGCACCATACGACGCTCTATATATACATGCTCAATAATAAGTAGTTCTTCTTCACCTGTTCCTTCGTAGCGAATAATTGATGAAGCTACTTTTTGTAATTCAGCTAATAGTTCATCGTTAAAGCGCTTCTTGGGGAAAGCAACTTCTGAATATTCCATGGTATCTGCCATACGACCAACTCTGTCATGCAACTTAACTAAGCGATATTTCCCTTTTACATCTTTTTTAGTCATGTTTTTACTAGGAGAGAATTTGTCTTTAATAATTTTAAAAACATAGGGGTATGATGGCAGAGTAAATACCGACATCACCATGCCTTTGATACCGGCAGCTAATTCAAATTGGTCATTACTTCTTTCAAGGTGGTTGAGGAAATCTCGATAAAACTGCGTTTTACCTTGTTTATGAAAACCAATAGCAGAATATAAATCAGCTTTGGTTTTGTGGGGCATAAGCCCTTGTAAAAAATTAACTAAAGCATAGGGATGCTGACAATCTACAAAGAAGTAAGCGCGAGCAAAGCCAAATACTACAGCCATACTTTCACTGGTGGTCAGTAATGCATCTAAGTATAAACCGCCTTTTTCGTTATTAAGTACCGCAACAATAAACGGCGTTTCACCTGCGGGTGATAAAACCCGACCAATTAAGTAAGCCCCCTTATTACGATAAAAAGTAAAGTTAAGGATATCAAACTGTAAATCCTCTAATTTTACCCTAGTTTTGTGTGCCTTGCGGCGGAAAGTATTAATAAGCGCATCAACATCACGGTCGAGATCTTCAAAAGGGATGACCGTTCTATGATTGTTCATAATGTCACAGATGGTCTGTTTTAAGCCAAGTATTTCCGGTTTGTAAGATGTATAGATTTCAGGAGCTTCTTTATCATCAAGTCGATGCGCGGTACTTTCAACGAAGATATAATCATTGTGATAATACTTACGCTCAAATAAATGACAAAACACTGAGTTATAAAAAGTTTCAGCCAATTCAGGCTGCTTATGATTTGTTAATAAATCAGAGTAAACGACTTTAACTTGCTGCCACAACGCGTCATCAAGTGAACTAATTTCGAAGTTTTCTTTTATATGGTTGAACGTTTCAGTGACGCGGTCATCATAAAAAGTTGTTCTTGCTCTAGCTGAACGGTGAATTTCATTCCATTGGCATTGTTGAAATCGCTCTCGGGCCGATTGAGTTATCGCAGTGAAAAGTGCAACATGGCGTTCAAATCCGTTAATGATAGTGGTGGCTATTGTAAGCGCAAGTTCATTTTTCATAGGGCATCAACTTTTTAGTTTCTATCGTCTGTCCTCCAACATACACTAAAAGTGCAATTGAATAGATAATTATGGTAAATACTGGCTATCACTAGTAATAATGTTGTTTCAACACAATTTTGTACTCTGTTCTGTAGGCTTAAGCTTTAAAAGTGGCGATTTAACTTGCTATCAAGGGCTTGCAGCTCTAAAATTACGCCTTTTTTTAAGCCAGAAAAATAGCCAATATCATGCGTGTTTCAGACTTTTCATTCGATTTACCCGAAGCTCTTATTGCTCGTTATCCTAAAGCAGAGCGTACTTCTAGTCGTTTAATGACCTTAAATGGTGATTCTGGCGTAATAACTGATGGTGTTTTTACCGATATAGTTGCGCAATTAAATTCAGGTGATTTATTGGTTTTCAATAATACCCGAGTCATTCCTGCAAGAATGTTTGGTCAAAAAGCCAGTGGTGGTAAAATTGAAGTCTTGGTTGAACGTATTGTCGATCAAAATACCGCCCTTGCTCATATTCGTGCCAGTAAATCTCCTAAAGTAGGCAATGAACTTTTCCTCGGTAATGAAGAAAGTGATGTTAAAGTCAAAGCAACAATGGTGGCACGCCACGGCGCTCTTTTCGAATTAAAGTTCAATAGTGACCAATCAGTCTTAGATGTTTTAGATAAAATAGGACATATGCCACTTCCGCCTTATATAGATAGACCGGACGAAGACAGCGATAAAGAACGTTATCAAACTGTTTACAATGAAAAGCCTGGTGCAGTTGCTGCGCCAACAGCTGGTTTGCATTTTGATGACGCATTATTAGAAGAAATTAAAGCAAAAGGTGTGGAACTGGCATTTGTTACTCTGCATGTTGGTGCTGGCACATTTCAACCAGTTAAGGTCGATGAGATAGCTGATCATATTATGCACGCTGAGTATGTTGAAGTTTCTGATGAAGTTGTTGCACAAATAGCAAAAACCAAAGCTGCCGGTGGCAGAGTGGTTGCTGTTGGTACAACTTCAGTACGTTCTTTAGAGAGTGCAGCCAAAGCTTCAGCAGAAAAAGGCGAAGAGTTAAGTGCTTTTTATGGAGATACTGATATTTTCATTACCCCCGGCTGTGAATTTAAAGTAATTGATGCTTTAGTTACTAATTTTCACTTATCTGAGTCGACATTGCTCATGCTAGTGAGCGCCTTTTCAGGTTATGACCATATTATGTCTGCTTATCAACATGCGATAAGCGAAGAATACCGATTTTTTAGTTATGGCGATGCTATGTTTCTTACTAAGCAAGAGCAAACTAAACAAGAGCTAAGCAAGACCTAACTAAATCAGAGTTAAGCAATAACTAGTAAAGTAATGCTAGCGAAGTAACGTTACCTAAGTAATACCTTATTTTAAACCAAACACCGCCAGCCTGTTTTGCTAGTGGGTGAGAGAGAAACCTTATGACAGAAGTAGTAAAAAATAAAATGACCTATGAATTAATCACCACTGACGGTAAAGCTCGTCGTGGCCGATTAACGTTTGACCGTGGTGTAGTAGAAACACCAGCATTTATGCCTGTAGGAACCTACGGTACGGTTAAAGGCATGAAAGCTGAAGAAGTTGAGGCAACTGGTGCTCATATCATTTTAGGTAATACCTTTCATTTAATGTTGCGCCCAGGCACTGATATTATTGAGCAGCATGGTGGCTTACATGATTTTATGAATTGGCAAGGACCTATTTTAACTGATTCAGGCGGTTTTCAAGTATTCAGTTTAGGAAAAATGAGTAAAATCACCGAAGAAGGTGTTCGTTTTAGCTCACCTGTTAATGGTGAAAAAATTATGCTTACGCCTGAGCGTTCAATGGAAGTACAGCGTAGTTTAAATTCTGATATCGTGATGATTTTTGATGAATGTACGCCATATCCAGCGAGCCATAAAGAATCAAAAGATTCAATGGAGCTATCGCTTCGTTGGGCACAGCGTTCAAAGGATGCTCATGGCGACAGCCCGAATGCATTGTTTGGTATAGTGCAAGGTGGCATGTATGAAGACTTACGTGAAGTATCTATTGCTGGTTTAAAAGCTGTTGAGTTTGATGGTTACGCTATTGGCGGTTTATCAGTAGGTGAGCCTAAAGAAGATATGATCCGCATATTAGATCATACAGCACCCTTGATACCTAAAAATAAGCCCCGATATCTGATGGGAGTAGGCAAGCCGGAAGACTTAGTTGAAGGCGTGCGTCGTGGTATCGATATGTTTGATTGCGTCATGCCAACGCGTAACGCTCGAAATGGCCATTTATTTGTAAATACTGGTGTTATTAAAATCAGAAATGCTGCCCATAAAACAGATGTTTCACCACTTGATGATACTTGTGACTGTTATACCTGTAAAAACTACTCTCGTGCTTATTTACATCATTTAGATAAATGTAAAGAAATTCTAGGATCGCAGTTAAACACTTTGCATAACCTTCATTTTTACCAAAAAGTGATGCAAGGTTTGCGTGATGCGATTGAGCAAGGTAAGTTAGACACCTTTGTAGAAGAATTTTATGCTTTACGTGGTTTACCTGTACCACCATTAGCCGAAGGTAGTAAGCAAGTTTAGTACTAAAACTTGTGACAAATTAAAATATTTAAATAATCCAGTGGCTAGACAGTTTGCAGCTACTGAGTTCAATTTACAGGAAAATGCACGGAGCTGACGTTAGTCAGTGAGTACCTTTGACACCTAAATTGAATGCAGTAGCAATAAAGTGAATAGTCACTAACTAACAATAAGAAGTAGGAAGTAATTTTATGAGTTTATTTATCAGTACAGCACACGCAGCAGACGCACCAGCAGCAGCCGGTGGCGGAATGGAAATGATCATTATGCTAGCCGTTTTTGGTTTAGTGTTTTATTTCATGATCTATCGTCCACAAGCAAAACGCGTAAAAGATCATAAAGGTTTAATGTCTGCATTAGCCAAAGGTGATGAAGTATTAACGCAAGGCGGCATTGTTGGAAAAATCGTTAAAGTATCAGATGAAAAAGACTTTATCGTTGTTAGCATTAGCGAAGGTACTGAAGTAACAGTACAGAAAGGCGCGATCAATGCAGTACTACCTAAAGGCACAATGAAATCTCTTTAGCACTTAATCTCATTGCCACTTAATATGTTAGCTGCATCGGGAATACTCATTGACATGCGTCAACTGCGTGTTCCCTTTTTGCTAACCGATTAATTGGCTGCGAGCTTAAGTACTACGGTAGTATTTTTATTAGTTAAAAGCTATAAAGCGTTAATTTAAGTAGAGTGGGCAGCTTTTTTATTAAAGTTTTGTTCGCACGAAGAAATAATAAAAAGATAAAGGACACATTGTGTTAAACAAATACCCCTTATGGAAAACACTGATGGTGGCAATCATTGTCGCTTTGGGTGCACTCTATGCTACACCAAACCTATATGGCGAATCACCTGCTGTACAAGTTTCAGGTTTGCGCGGTGTACAAGCTGATACCGCTACTCTTGACAGCATTCGAGCACAATTAAAAGAAAGCAATTTAACCTTTGACAGTATTTCTTTAGAAAACGGTCAAGTATTAACGCGTTTTAATAATACTGAAGATCAGCTTAAAGCCCGTGATGTATTAGATGATAACTTAGGTAAGCAGTTTTCTGTTGCTTTAAACTTAACCCCTAATACGCCAGAATGGCTTGCAGCCATTGGCGGTTCGCCGATGAAGTTAGGTTTAGATTTAAGTGGTGGTGTTAGCTTCTTGATCGAAGTAAACATGAAAGAAGCCCTTAATAAAGCTAAAACCGGTATGGTGGGTGATTTTCGTGGTGATTTACGTAATGAAAAAATCCGCTACCGTAGTGTTAAAGAAGCTAATGATGCTGTTAAGGTAATTTTCCGTAAAGTTGAAGACTTAGAAGCCGGACAAGCATTACTGAAAAAACGCTATCGTGATTTATTGCTAACGACCGATGAAGATACATTGACGTTGACAGCAAAAATGACTAAAGAAAAAATTAAAGAAATACGTGAATATGCATTAGATCAAAACATCACTATTATTCGAAATCGAGTTAATGAACTAGGTGTTGCAGAGCCGCTGGTTCAGCGTCAAGGTAAAAAGCATATTGTTATCGAATTACCAGGTGTTCAAGATACCGCTACAGCGAAAGAAATTCTTAGTGCTACAGCGACTATTGAATTTAGATTAGTTGATACTGAAGGTGATTTATCTAATGCGTTAAATGGTCGCGTGCCAGCTAACTCTATCTTATTAAGAGATAAAGATGGTAAGCCAAGCTTATTGAAAAAACGTGTTATGTTAACCGGTGATCATATCATCGATGCAAAATCAGGCTTTGATGAGTACTCGCGTCCACAAGTGAATATTTCACTTGATAGTGCCGGCGGCTCTAAAATGTCAAGTGGCACCAAAAGTAATATTGGTAAGCCAATGGCAACAGTCTTTATTGAATATAAAAGTACTGACAAAAAAGACGCAGAAGGCAATCTTATTTTTGAAAAACATCAAGAAATTATCTCTGTTGCAACGATTCAATCACGTTTAGGCAAATCGTTCCGTATCACGGGTTCAGGTAGTCCAGCAGAAGCACGCAACTTAGCGATATTATTACGTGCAGGTGCTTTAGTTGCACCTATTGCTATTGTAGAAGAGCGAACTGTAGGGCCTACGTTAGGCGCTGAAAACGTAAGACTTGGTTTCGAAGCTATTATGATGGGCTTTGGTTTAGTCTTTATCTTTATGATGGTTTATTACCGCGCCTTTGGTGTTGTTGCCAATCTTGCCTTAGGTGCAAATCTAGTACTTATTGTTGCTGTTATGTCAATGCTCCCTGGCGGCGCTGCGTTAACATTACCAGGTATGGCCGGTATAGTGTTAACAGTTGGTATGGCTGTTGATGCCAACGTACTTATTTTTGAACGTATACGTGAAGAAATACGCGAAGGTAAAACAATTCAACAAGCAATTCACCAAGGTTATGATGCTGCATTTTCAACCATCATCGATGCCAATATTACCACCTTAATTGCTGCATTGATTTTGTTTGCTATTGGTACTGGTCCTGTTAAAGGGTTCGCCATCACCTTGTCTATCGGTATCCTTACTTCAATGTTTACCTCTGTTGTGGGTACTCGTGCTGTAGTTAACGCTATATGGGGCGGTAAACGCCTTGATAAGCTTTCAATATAATAAAGGCAGGAATTTAAATTTATGCAAATTTTACAATTAAAAGACACTGTCAATTTTATGAGCTATCGCAAGATAGCCATGGTATTTAGTGCTTTACTAATGATTGCTTCAATCTATTCATTGGCCACCAACAAGTTAAACTTTGGTTTAGACTTTACTGGCGGTACGCTAATTGAAGTTGGCTTTCAAGAAGCCGCTGATTTAGAGAAACTTCGTGGCGTCATGAAAACTAATGGCTTTGCTGATGCGAAAGTGCAATTTTACGGTAGTAGCCGTGATGTTGTTATTCGTCTTGGTGTACGTGAAGATGTCAAAGCAGAGATGTTAGGCAATGAAATATTAGCTATATTAGAAAAGAGTTCAGGTCAAAAAATCGACATGCGCCGTATCGAATTTGTTGGTGCTAGTGTTGGTGATGATCTTGCAGAGCAGGGTGGTTTAGCTATGCTAACAGCACTTATCTGTATTTTGATTTACGTTGCTTTTCGATTTGAATGGCGTTTTGCTGTTGGCTCAGTGGTAGCATTATTTCATGATGTGTTGTTAACACTTGGTTTGTTTTCTGTTTTACAACTTGAGTTTGATTTAACAGTACTTGCAGCTGTTTTAGCGGTAATTGGTTATTCACTTAACGATACTATTGTTGTCTCGGATCGGATCCGTGAAAACTTTAGAAAAATACGCAATAGTGAAGCTGAAGAAGTGATTAACATCTCTTTAACGCAAACGCTAAGTCGAACTTTTATTACCTCAATTACCACGCTATTAGTATTAGCAGCCTTGTTCTTTCAAGGTGGCGCATTGATCCATGGTTTTGCTACAGCACTATTATTTGGTGTTTTTGTTGGTACTTATTCTTCAATCTATGTGGCTAGTTTAGTGGCATTGTCTTTAGGTATTTCAAGAGAAGATTTGATACCAGAAGTGATTGAAAAAGAAGGTGAAGATCAAGAAGCTATGATGCCTTAGGTATTGTATTTTTGATAAGTAATATCGATAAAAAAAGCCGAGTAACCAGAGTTACTCGGCTTTTTTATTTGTACCTCCCTATTTAATGCGAAAAATAGCACTACACTAATACCAATTTGATTAAACTTCTTCCCAACTCAGAGGTATGTTCTATGTTCAATAACAAGGTAAATTTGTTTAGGTTTAGTCATTCTAAATCAAATGAATTTAACGTGGTTAGTGGGCATAAAACAAGCTCCCAAGGGCGAGTTTAAAAGGCTTACACGCGACGTTATTGATTTTGATAAGGGAATAACCATTATCTTCAATCAATGCCTTGCATCTAAGCCTTTTAATTCTCGCTGAGTGGGAAAGAACTTAATCAACTTGGTATTACACTGATTATTGTAAATCATACAGAGTAATAGACTTGGTATGATCCTTACTGTATGCTGCACGCCCTTCCATGCTGCCAACATTTTCATTAGCGCTGTCAGTATTTGCTTGATATTTTTTAAAGAGATTTCTTATGAGTGATACCCCAACCAAGTTTACTGATTTAGGCTTATCAGAAGCATTACTAAAAGCAGTACGTGATAAGGGCTATGAAACACCTTCTCCTATTCAAGCCCAAGCTATTCCTGCCGTTATTTCTGGTCGTGATGTCATGGCAGCCGCACAAACGGGAACGGGTAAAACAGCAGGGTTTACACTGCCGTTATTACAGCGTCTTTCAACGAGTAAAGGCAACAAAGTTTCTCCAAATAATGTCAGAGCACTAATACTTACGCCAACTCGCGAGTTAGCTGCTCAAATTAGCGAAAGCATTGAAGTATACGGAAAGTATTTAAACCTTCATTCTATGGTAGTTTTTGGCGGTGTTAAAATTAACCCGCAAATAACGAAACTTCGCCAAGGTGTTGATGTACTTGTGGCAACACCTGGACGTTTACTTGATTTATACAATCAAAGAGCAGTAAAGTTCAGTCAATTAGAAGTGTTTATTCTTGATGAAGCTGATCGCATGTTAGATATGGGCTTCATTCGTGATATTAAAAAGCTTATTGCAGTCTTACCAAAAGACCGTCAAAATTTATTATTCTCAGCAACATTTTCACCAGAAATTCGCGCGTTAGCAAAAGGTTTAGTGAATAAGCCATTAGAAATTTCAGTTGATGCAGAAAATAGTACCGCAGAAAAAGTGACCCAATGGTTAACGTCTGTGGATAAAAAACGTAAACCGGCAGTGTTAACGCATTTAATAGATGAAAATAACTGGCAACAAGTATTGGTTTTCACAAAAACCAAGCATGGCGCCAATAAGCTTACTAAGCACCTTGAAGCTGAAGGTATCACTGCAGCTGCAATTCATGGTAATAAAAGCCAAGGTGCACGTACCAAGGCCCTTGCTGCTTTTAAAGATGGTTCAGTTAGGGTACTTGTAGCAACAGACATAGCTGCCCGCGGTATCGATATTGATTTATTACCTCAAGTAGTTAACTTTGATTTACCTAATGTTCCTGAGGATTATGTTCACCGCATAGGTCGTACAGCTCGAGCAGGTAATACCGGACAAGCGTTATCATTAGTTTGTGCAGATGAGTTGGACTTATTGTGGGGCATTGAGCATGTTATTCAGCAGCACATCGAAAGAAAAGTTATTGAGCAGTTTATTCCTGCCAATGAATTAGGTGAATCACGTGCGATTAAACCTTTAAAGCAGGGGAGACCGCCAAAATCTAAACCAAGTCAAAGTACAGGGCGTGGTAGAGATCGCGTTGAGCACAAAGATGGTCAACGCTCAGGTCGTAATGCAAACGGTAATGGTACTGGTGGAAATAAATCAAAGTCAGGTAATGACTCTTCTAGACGTAAAAAACCTGAATATGACGGCACTGGCCCTAAACCACGTAGAGCCACACGCCCTACTAAATAAATCACAGAAATGATTTAGCATTAAAAAGCCTTATGAAGAATATTCATCATAAGGCTTTTTTGTTGAAAATTTTGATGTTCACACGTTTAAAAGTATAGTTTAAGGTGTCAAATAGCCTAAATTAGTTAGTTGCTCACTAGGAAATATACCCACTACATCCCCGATAACAATTAAACTGGGTGGGGTTATCTTATGCAATGCGACTAACTCGGTTAAATTAGCCAGCGTACCTTTTATCACCTGCTGATTTTGGTGAGTACCTTTTCGAATTAGCGCTGCAGGGGTATTGATATCACGGCCAGCTTCGAAAAGTTTAGCGGTGATGATCGGTAAACTTTTTATACCCATATAAAAAACAATCGTTTGTTCTTTATCGTTTAATGCCTGCCAAGGTAAGTCTAATGCACCATTTTCATGCACATTGCCGGTTATAAAGGTGCAGCTTCGGGCAACTTTTCGATGAGTTAATGGGATGCCTGCATAACTTGTACATGCTGATGCTGCCGTCATACCAGGGACAATATGACAAGCGATACCATGACTTAATAAGAACTGAGCTTCTTCAGAGCCACGACCAAAGACAAAAGGGTCGCCACCTTTTAAACGAACAACCTTTTTTCCTAACAAAGCATTATCAACTAATAATTGATTGATACCTTCTTGTGGAACTCTATGATCTGCTTGTTTTTTTCCTACGTATATTTGTTGGCAAGTACTTGGTAGTAGTGACATTATTTCTTTGCTTACTAACCTGTCATAGATAACAACTTCTGCTTGTTTTATAAAACGGTAGGCTTGTAAAGTAAGTAAGTCAGGATCGCCAGGACCAGCACCAACGAGGGCTACTTCTCCAGCGATAAAAGCTTGTTTTGATGTATTAGTATGTTCCATGTGCTCTCTTAATCTATTGTGCTAATGATTACTTAGTTAATCTAAAGCAAAAAAGGCGCCACGTTACCTTTATTTAAAAAAGATAACTGTGGCGCCTTTAAGTATAGCGTTCAATGTATACCCGTTCCCATTCAAAGTGCTCTAAGATATGCATCTTGATTAGTAACAGGTATAAATGCAATATTACTTGCTAAGAGCTTCACCTAAATGTGGGCGAATTTCTTTTAAAACATCTTTTAATATACGAGTATTAGCCGCAACGATATTGCCAGATTGCGTATGATTATGACCACCAGTAAAGTCTGTAACTAAACCACCGGCTTCTATAATTAATAATTCACCCGCAGCAGTATTAAATGGCTTAGTACCAATTTCAAAGAAACCATCAACACGGCCAGCAGCTACATAAGCAAGATCAAGTGCTGTTGAACCAGTACGACGCATATCTGATGTCGTTTGAAATAATGATGAGAACATTGCCATATAAGCAAGGCTATGTTGTTTGTGTTTAACAGGGAAGCCAGTTGCTAGAATAGTGCCAGAGATTTCTTTGTTTTTGTTTACACGGATTCTGAAACCGTTTAATTGTGCACCTTTACCACGACTCGCTGAGAATAATTCACCACGAATAGGATCAAAAATAACGGCTTGGTCTAACTTGCCTTTTACTTTTAAAGCAATAGAAACGGCAAAGTGTGGGATGCCTTTGATGAAGTTGGCTGTGCCATCTAGTGGATCGATAATCCATTGATAATCATCATCACTACCTTTTAACAGTCCCGATTCTTCACCAATAATGGTGTGATTTGGGTATGATTTACGAATAGTCTCAATAATGGCTTCTTCAGAGCTAATATCAACACTGGTGACGAAATCGTTAGTGCCTTTTGATTCAATTTCAACTTTATCAAGTTGCTCCATAGAGCGAACGATAACTTTACCTGCTGTACGTGCTGCGCGCACGGCAATATTTAGCATGGGATGCATATATAGAGTACCTATTTGTAAATAAATTTTAAAAGAACAATACATTTCCAAGCAAACATTGTCTTGAAAATCGAGCGCGCAAAGTATAGCAAATAAAAAATCATTTAGCGATAAACTTATTTAAAATATGTTTAAAATGTG
>Ga0209395_1006426_pt1 | contig 12728 bp, 9 predicted proteins | sample GOMGulsemesocosm_3_FD_184635 | JGI IMG/M metagenome (GOLD analysis project Ga0209395, IMG submission 184635) | Methane-oxidizing microbial communities from mesocosms in the Gulf of Mexico - GOM9D Gulf of Mexico (SPAdes) (version 2) | ecosystem: Environmental > Aquatic > Marine > Cold seeps... | reverse complement strand
AAGTCGCACTTGAAGAACTCATCATAGAGCCATGGAACGTATCTGACACTACACCAATAATCGTGGTCCACTCGCCATCATTCTCGCCTTCACGTGCTCTTCTTACTCGTTGTCCTACAGGATTGCCGCTAGGAAAGAAGTCTTTAACAATAGACTCGTTAACTATCATACTGCGTACACCGTCACCAATATCTCTATGGTCAAAGTCACGTCCTTGAACTATTTTCATGTCCACAGCCCGCCAAGCATCACTGCTTACGCCTTCGTTATTACTGTATGGATATTCATTAAGCGCCATTGCCGGACGCCCTTCAATTTCAAAAGGACTGGTGCCTTCTCCCGTACCTGGGAATTGAGTCATAAATGATACAGCATGAACATTAGGCTGCTGTTCCAACTCATCTTTCAATTTATAATAAAAAGCTGAACGCTTTAATCTATCGGCGTATTCATGTTCTGTATCCCATCGAACTTCATAATTTACCGGTGGCAATTGTAAGCGTGCGGTTATTCTATTGTCGGTTTCAACACCGTAATCGGCTTCACCGGCTGAATAACTGGTCGACAATAAAATCGTTGCCATCACTAACACAACACACGACAGAAAAATTTCAGAAATGACTAACGCTTGAGTAGCACTTGCCGCTTTCTTACCTAACGAACCACGTGTTCCATCCCTTAATACTGCATTAAAATCACCGTGTAATGCACGCCATGCGGGAATAAAACCGGTGATCAATATCATTAATATCACAGCACCAATTAACATGATAACGCCGCTACCGTCTAAAGATACCTGCCACCAAAAAGGCTTTAAATTATCAATAGCATAAGTTTGATCAAATACCGTATTGCTTAATTCTAAGCCCCACATCGCTAATAAAATCGCTAAGAAACCACCAATACAACAAATAAAAATACTTTCCAATAACATTTGCAATATTAAGCGTTTTCGCGGTACACCAAGGGCAACACGAATAGCAATTTCTTTAAATCGCTCGTTTACTCTTGCTAATAATAAGTTACCAACATTGATACAGGCTAATAATAAAATCAACATGGTCACCACAAACATAGCCATGAAAATAGTGTAATACTGAACAATTGCCGCTTTTTTAAATGGTACAACGTTTAAATATTTACCATTGTCACCAATACGCCACTTTTGATTGTCTGGTAATTCTGGAATTATTTCGTCACTTAAAATATCAAGTCCTTGTTGTAACTGGGCTAACGTTACTCCTTCCTTTAAACGAGAAAATGAAAATAGACCGCCTCTTCTTGTTTGCTCAGTTGGTTCAACTTGAGCTTGTTGCAACGGCTGCCAAATTTCAGCAATTGCAGGGAAAGCAAAATCTTCTGGCATAATGCCAATAATTCGAGTTGGAATGGCGTCAAGTGGTGCCATAGTGCCAACAATACTTTCGTCGCCATTGAAATAGTCATGCCAAACTTTATGGCTTAAAACCACTACAGGCTCTGCACCTTCGTGCAAGTCTTCTGGTTTAAAACCTCGACCTAAAATAGGTTGCACACCAGTGAATTCAAATACATTCCAACTAGAGTATGTTGTGTTATACATTTTGGCACTGGTATTAGTACCTGAATTAGCACCACCGATTAAGGTAGTTCCTTCAGAATAAAAGCCAATACTTTGCAGCATATCAAGCTCTTTATATGCGCGCTGCAAGTGGAATACATCGGCTGTTCGACGTGACAAATGGTTAGAATCAAATTGTGCTTCAATGGCAACAATTTGTGATTTTCCATTAAGCATTAATGGTTTAAAAACCAAGTTATTGAGCAGTGAAAAGGTATATAAAGTTAACCCTAAGCCCACAGCAACAATCAACACAGTAAGAGCGGTAAAGGCTGGTTTTTTTAATAACAACCGAACAGCATACTTTATATCGATAGAAACAGACATAAAAACATCCTCATGAAAATTTATTAATGACCGTATTTACACGGCGATGGCAGTGAGTTGACTACTAAGTTGATCTGAGACAATTTTGCCATCAAAAATGTCTATCATACGTTCTGCACGAGCCGCTGATTTAGGATCATGAGTTACCATACAAATAGTTGCTCCCTTGCTATGCAATCTATCAAGTAGGTTCATCACCATTTGTGCATTTTTTGAATCCAAGTTGCCTGTTGGCTCATCCGCTAAGATGATTGACGGGTTGCCTGAAATTGCACGGGCAACGGCGACTCTTTGTTGCTGACCACCAGACAGTTGAGAAGGAAAATGACTGGCACGATGTGCCATATCTACGTGTTCTAACGCCTCACGAACCATAGTTTCTCTTTGTTGTTTGTTAATGTCTTCGCGGTAAGTTAAAGGCAATTCTACATTTTCTGCCACGGTTAGATCACTAATCAAATTAAACGCCTGAAAAATAAAACCAATTTCTTTATTGCGTATTTTAGCTCTTTCGTCACGGTCTAAATTCGACGCGTCGTGACCGGCCAATTGATAATGGCCACTACTTGAATTGTCCAACAAACCCAATAACGACAATAACGTCGATTTACCACAACCTGACGGTCCAGAAATTGAAATGTACTCTCCTTGCATAATTTTTAAATTAATATTATTTAAGGCATGTGTTTCCACTTCATCGGTGAAAAATACTTTTTTAATATCTTTAAGTTCGACTAATAGTTTTTTTTCATTATTATTTTCCATGCTTCTCTCCTAGTTTAGGCTAATTTGTTGGTGTTCTTCCCAGCCGGAAGTATCTGAAACGATAATTTTTTCGCCCGAGTTAAGTCCGGCATTGATTTGAATATATTTGCTTGAAACCTGACCAAACGCTACTTCTTGCTTGCTCGCGTTTTGACCACCTGCATCCAACAGGTAAACAGTGGCTTGAGTGAAGCTTTTAGCGAACATAGGTCGTTTAACATATAAGGTGTCAGCAAGGTGGGCGATTTCAATCACTCCTTCCACAGTTAGGTCGGGTCGGACTTCACTGGGTATTGCCCCAATTAATTCAACATCAATTTGTACTGAGCCATTAATAACCGCAGGATCAATACGGCTAACCCGCCCCTGAATTTTGCTGGTACGAGTGTCTATGGTAACAAGTTGTTCGATAGCAACGTTTTGGATTAGTTTTTCAGGAATTCTAAGCTCAGCGATAAATTTTCCTTTACGGGCCAGTCTCGCCAAGTTAGTGCCTGAATTTACTTGCTGTCCTAATTCCACCGGCATTTCTTGCACTATGCTATCCATACTTGCTTTAACATGCAGACCTTTAACCTGACTTTGCACCCGCTGTAAGATACGGCGCATCCTATTCAGTCTAGCCTGATAAGCGACAGTTTGAGCCGCTAAATTTTCTTTCCGCTTAGCCAAACGCTTAATTTCCAACTGCCATCTTTCTTTATGCTGAGCCACTTCAATTTTCACTTCTTCATGGTCTATTTGAGAAATCACACCTGTGCCTTGTTCTAATAGTGTTTTTTGCGCATTTAAGGTTAACATTGTTCGCTGATGGCTCAATTTGGCATTGATCACCGCCGCTTGCTGATCCAATAAATCCGATTCCAGCGATACTTGCTGAGCAAGAGTTTCCGCCTCCAGCGCTTCTAATTCCCATTTGGTCTCTTCCAATTGCTGTACTAATTGAGAATTACTCAGTTCCAATAACAAGTCACCCGCCTTCACCTGTGCACCCGGCTTGATCAAAATCCGCTCAACCCGACCTTGAACTTCGGTAGCAATCCAGCGAATATCTTTTGGCACTAAAACGCCAATACCACGTACCGATACATTAAGCTCACCTCGTTGAACTTGATCAATAAGTAGAGTGTTTTTATCAATTCGGTAAGAACCACCACTGCCGCTGTAGCTATAAGCGAGTAGTAATACACCGCAACTCACCAGGCCTACAATACTCAAAATTTTGCTATTCAGTGTCTTTTTCTGTTTAGAGCGGGCTATATCCATAAATAAACTTAATATTTGTTTAACTGTATTGATAATAAGGCAATAGCTGTACCAACACATAAAACTCTTTACTTTACAATACAGTAAATGCTTATTTGTTAAATGAAGGGAGAACCAATCTCGATATCGAGACGAATATATTTGAATAAAATATCGATATCGAGACAAAAATTATAATGATACTAAGTGGAAGAACTAGCTTATGGGTAGTTTTATCGAAGATGTCTGATAGTTAAAAACTGAATATCTACAGGCGTAGGGTCCTAATATGAAAAGATACGGTTAAAGCCTAAATTTCATCTTGAAAGATCTCTTCTATCGTTCACTTAAATAATCAAGCGGCTTTACATTCTTGCGGAAAATTCGGATCAAACTGACCATTATCAATAGCATTTATAGTTTGTTGTGACACTTCTACTGCCGTAACTTTGTTAACATTAGGTTAGTGATCATTGGAGACTTCTTCAGCTAGCCAATTGTGGACATTAAATTTTGTGAATCCATGATAATGTTTTAGGTAATATTACCGAGATTTTATGCTCGCTTGTCAGACAGATTTAAGCTCATTGCTGCCAGTGGGAGTCCATCCAAAAACGCTGACTGATACCACAAAACAGACTAAAATCTATTAATTAAAGTTACTCAAAATAGGTTCACAGTCTATACGTAAGCGAATATAAATATTTGAAACCCTATGCACGCTCTACTCAAATTTCTAAGTGATAAAACTGAATTTTTTCCTTTTGTTTAATGATATTGCTTCTAGCTAAGCCACAAAATTTAGAGTGCCATTACAGACGTTGAATTCACCAGTAATCCAATCACTGGCGAAATAGTTGTTCGTATGAATGTTAAATGGCTTTTAATCTTGATTTTTCAGCATGTCTCTCACTATATCTGTCGACAAAAAATTCATTTTGATCTCTCGTTAGATAAGTGAAACGCATCAATTCTTCCATAACATCAACAATACGGTCTCTATACGGTGACGCTTTCATTATACCTTCTGCATTAAACTCGTTATAAGCTTTTGCCACCGATGATTGATTGGGGATTGTGATCATTCTCATCCAACGCCCCAGTATTCTCATGTTATTAATTGCATTAAAACTTTGCGAACCACCCGTTACTTGCATGACCGCTAAGACTTTTCCTTGTGTTGGCCTAACTGCGCCGATAGATAAAGGAATCCAATCTATTTGAGTCTTCATTACACCAGACAAATTTCCATGTATCTCAGGAGATGACCAAACTTGTGCTTCAGACCATTGAACCAACTCTCTAAGCTCTATTACCTTAGGGTGGTCAGCAGACTCGTTGCTATCAAATAACGGAAGTCCTTTCGGGTTAAAAAATTTAACTTCAGCGCCCATAGCTTCCAAAACACGACCTGATTCCTCTGCCGCTAATCGACTGAATGATGTTTCACGTAAAGATCCATATAACATCAAAACTCTTGGTTTATGGATACTGACGTTGTTATAGGTAGGTTTGAGTTTAAATTGTTCGTTTTTTAAGGAATTCACAGAAATCTCCAATTAATTCGTATACCCATAAGACGGCACGACTTGCAAAAAGACGAAAAAAGCGAGTAAATTAGATGAAAAAATTAAATATAATAATTTTACTAAAGTTTGTCGTCTTTTCGGATTGTCATTCGTCTAATATAGAAGAAGAGCTATATACAAAATCGGAGATATGCAGAAAAATGAACATAGAAGAGATTTGGAGAGAATACAGAGAGGCGTTGAAGCGATTTTTACATGCTAAGGTTTCAAATGAAGCTGATGTAGAAGATTTATTACAAGACATTTTGATAAAAACCTATAACAACCTAAGTGCGGTGCAAAAACAAAATAGCGTTAAGTCTTGGTTATTTCAAATAGCCAATAACACCATCATTGACTTCTACCGGAAAAAAGGTCGCAATCAAAACGTGGAAATTGAAGACAAGTGGCCCCTTGAAGAAGCTCAAGATATCAAAATTGAATTATCAAATTGTATCACTCCCTTTATTAACGCATTACCCGATGAACACGCCAAATTACTGACCGCTATTGATGTAAATAATCAATCTCAAAAAGAGTATGCTGAGCAACTGGGTATCAGTTATTCAACGTTGAAATCCCGCGTTCAAAAAAGTAGAGGATTGCTTAAAGGTGTATTTGACGATTGTTGTCACTTCCAAATTGATAAAGCAGGTAATGTCTATGATTACAATCTAAAGACAAATAAATGTGATAATTGTGAATAATTGGTATTTTCTTGAGTCTGTGATGGTGTTATATAAACAACACCATCACAATAAACAGCTGAGTTAATAGGTTCATGCTCACTTTAAATCTGTTAGTTAGGTGACTGAGAAAACTTAGATAAATGTTTCACCACAGTAAAACATATTACTGCTAGCAAACTGATCAGACCTAGCAATATCAAGACAGAGTCATAACTTGTTGTCATCACCCAAACAAACGCGGCTATTGCTGGTGAAGCGGCTTTGATTAATTTTATCGGAATATTCATCGCCCCATTAATGGCACCATAAGCTTCTCTTGTTAGTAATTCAGGAATAGCGACCCCTTTTACTATGGTCATGATGCCAGTTGCTGCACCAAACAATATTATGAAGGGTATGAAAAACCATATATTAGTAGGTAAAAAAGCCAATGCCAAAAAGGTCACAGGTAGTACGGCAGTTGTCAAAATACCTAACTGTAGTACTGATATATTTTTCCCTAAGAATCCCATTATAAATCGCCCTAATACTTGAGAAGGCCCCATAACGGCAAGTATTATCATTACATCCTGAATACTTAAGCCTTTTTCTATCAGTATTGGATACAAGTGAAACTTAAATGCCGTTGCACCCGCAGCGAAAAGAGAAAAACAAATTAATAATGCCCAGAAAATAGGTTGTTTCATCGCCCATCTCACATCGTGCTTATTGTTTGATTTATGCGCTTTATTTTCTTTCTTATGTATGTGCGGTAAAAATCCGTAAATAACGGCACAGATCAAAATATTAATTAATCCCAATACAATTAATGTATTTCGCCAATCAATATTAAGTATTAAATACTCAATGAGTGGTATGAATACCGTACTGGCAAAGCCACCCCATAAGGTTAAGGTGACAATCTTTTTTCTTGCCGTTTCATGCTGGTAATTATTAGCAATTACCGAAAATGCAGCTTCATACAAGGTTGCAGCGTGTAGTGCTCCTATTCCGGCAAAAACTAAATATAAACCGAGAATAGAATTAACCTGTGACGCTACAATGAGCAGTAAACCTGCGGTTATAGAGCCTGAAACCATTAGTTGTCGGCCATATCCCTTATCTATTAACTTGCCCAAAGGGATAGCAGTTATCGATGAAAACAATAAACAAATAGTTAACGCTCCATATACGTCAGACTTAATCCAACCAAATTCGCTGATCATAGCTTCGGCAAGTTGAGGAAAACTGTAATACAGTGTGCCCCAAGAGCAGATCTGGGCGATGCCCAAAAGTGCCAATGGAAACGACTTGATTGAAGTTTTATCGGATAAAAGCGCCCCTTGGAAATACCTCAATGAGGCTTGTCGTAATAGATTCATTACTCACTCCCCTTATCCACAACATGAGGGTGTTAATGGAGCTGATTTTGAATGTGTTTCCGGTTCCGTACCACAACAAGATGTTGAATTGTCTTGTTTTGGTCGCTCAACAGGTTTAACAGTGCCGCAACACGAAGACACTTCTTTATCGAAATCAGGTCTAGAAGCAGGAATTGGAACTGACGGACTACAACAGGCCGAGGGTGTTTCTACCGATCCTGTTTCACAGCAGCCTGAGCCAGACACCTGTTTTTTACTACTGCATACACCTGTTTTTGGCAATACTAACTCGACTCTTTTTGCCGCGTCGTGGTCACCCGCTAATTCTGCGGCGATGGAACGCACTTGCTCATAACCTGTCAACATTAAAAAAGTAGGCGCACGACCATAAGCTTTCATGCCGACAATAAAGAAATTCTTATCAGGGTGTGCTAATTCACGGAAACCATGAGGTGGCACTGATCCGCAAGAGTGTAAATTAGGATCTATCAAAGGCGCTAATTCTTGTGGTGCTTCGACAATGTTATCTAATTCTAACCTTAGTTCCCTCAGCATATTTAAATCAGGTCTAAATCCTGCGGTGACGATAATTTTATCTACTTCAAAGCTTATCTCACCATTTTCATTGATGGCATCTATAAATAATCCATTGGCCACTTTAGTAATGCACTTAACGCCAAAAGGTGCGTGTAAATCCAATAATCCAGCATCAATGGCATTTTTTGCAGCGATCCCTAACTCACCACGCGCTGGTAATTCATCATTAATGCCGCCACCTAATAGTTTTTCTAGTTTATTAGTGCGTAACCCCCAAATAACTTTGGTTTCAGGCTGTGAACCTTGTAGCTTAAGTAAATCAAGTGCAACGTTAATTGCCGAATGACCGCCTCCCAATACAAGCACTCGATTTCCTGCGTAATCTGCTTTATCTTTACCTATCGCATTTGGAATACCATAAACAATCGCATCTTGATTTTCATTTTCACCAGGCACTGGTAAACCATCTAGACCAATTGGGTTAGGATGACTCCATGTACCAGAGGCATCTATGACAGCAGCGGCTTGAATTATTTCTACTTTACCGTCTGGTGACTTTAGATGAACTGTATATTCAGCATCATTACGACCATTTGAAGATGATTTTGCATGGCCTTGTTTTGAAACGGCAATGACTTCTTTCTCATAGTGAATCGCTTTAGAAAGCTCAGGGGTTAATGATGCAGGTATGAGATACTGCTCAACAATATCCTGTCCGGTTGGCAAACCTTCTTTATCTGGCTCTTGCCAGTCAGTCTTTTGAAGCAATACTCGAACCTGACTATCAACAATATATTTCCAAGGGCTAAATAGCTTAACGTGCCCCCATTGTGACATAGCAGCGCCAACACTTTTTCCTTTCTCAAGCACTATTGGCGTTAATTCACGAGATATTAAATGAGCCGCAGCCGATATTCCAACAGGGCCAGCACCAATAACTACTACCGTTTTATTTTTGTCTAAATTCATTACTACATCTCTTTTTTATAACTAATTTCCCTATAAGACGGGTGCAGTTCAAAAAAGACGAAATAAAGATGGGTTTTGATGAAAATAAATATAACGTTGGATTTATTTACTTCTTCATTCGAGTAGTTACATACAATATAAATATGAGTTTAGGAGTAATAACCTTTATATAACAAGTACCTATCAAGTTAGGCGTATCAGCTTTAATATCGTTCGCTAGTATAAAGTAGTGAATTGATAAATTTCAACAATTGATCTCAGTGTGGAAAAATTTAGTTTTACCAATCCAAGCGATAATGGCTGCTATCGAACCAACGTCGGAAGTTGAACTTAATGACGATTCATTTCCAGTAGCGCACTTTGAAGCCATGCCAATGCGACTTCGTGACTTCGTGACTGGCGGCAATGGTGGATCAGGAGCTAGTCTGGGTTGAATAATCAGGGCTGATAAGTCTTTGCACTCTGCAAGCTCATTATAGTTCATATTCTGTTATTGAACTGAGCCTGAATCAGTCATCAAATGTGCCCTGTATCCTTTAGTTTTGAGCTAAACGTAGTTATTAAAGTGAAACTAATGATTGCTTTGAAGCTTCGCCACTTTTGTTAATATTTTTATTCAACAACAACCATGCGTATAGTCCTGTCAAAATATTTGCCGTGGCAATTGCCCACCAAATAGCTTGCACACTAATAAAAGACGCGATGAAGGTAAATGGCAGCATAAAAAGGTAACTTCTAATCATTGCCATTTTAAGTGCAGTTTTAGCAAGTTGTTTAGCATTCATATATGAAGAGGTAATCTGTAGTACGCCATATAATCCATAAGATAACCCTACGATAATCATATAAGACTTTGTTGTCGCTATGACTTCATTATTAGTGGTAAATAGCGATATTATCGGTGTTGAAAATAAGAGTATCAGAGCAAATAAAACTAGCCACCATAACCATATCGTTGTTTGCATAACTTTAGCCCCGTCTTCAATGCGAGTTGCATTACTTGAAGCTAAGTTTTGCGCGACAAAAGGCGTAAAGACAATACTCAACGCTGAATACAAGGCTAAACTTACTGATTCAATACGAATAGCTATACTCAATGCTGCAATAGTAGTATCACCAAAACTAGAGACCATTTTTGTGACCAATATCATCGCAATCGGGTTGAGCACCGCGGTAGAAGCTGCTGGAATACCTACCTTAAAGACCTTTGTTATAGTGCTAACGGCAATGTCGATATTACCAATAGACTCTCTTGCTAAGGAATCCTTAGAAAAGGAAAGTGAACGTAACAAAACAACTAACATACAAAACAGAACAACAAACCAAGAAATTAATGTCGCAATAGCGGCCCCTTGTAAACCTAATGCAGGAATATCACCAGCACCAAAGATGAGTAGATAATCAAAGACCACATTGGTAATACCGCCAATCCCCCAAATAATAGAGGTAGCAAACATTTTTCCATGAGACATTAATATTGCATTCGTGACTAAGCAGCCTGCAAATAAAAACAAACCTAAAAACAAGGTGTCGGTATATTCTCTTAACAATAAGGTCATGGCGGAGCTTGCACCAACAAGACTAAATACAGGACTTTGAATAACCCAAACTAACAAACTAAAAATAAAAGCTATCAGCAGTAAATAGACTATTGAGGTAAAAGCTTGTTCGCTAACTAACTTTGTATCTTTGCTAGCAATACTCTTACTTATCATCACGGTTACACCCGTTGATATTCCGCCAATCAAACCAAAAATAAAGATGTAAATAGGATAAACAAAGCCCATCGAAGCTAGCTCTTTAGTGCCCAATTGTGCAATAAAATAACTATCTATTAATTGGAAAAGCATATTTGCCAATAAGCTAATTGTTGTGGGCAGTGCCAAAGCAAGTAAGGTTTTACCTACTGGCCCGGTTTGCATTTTATTTGACATGGGGATTTACCTTAAGAGAGTATTTACCTTGAACTAATCAACCGCAGAGCAATAGTTAAACTAAGTTTTAATTGCTTGCGAAAGGGAGGAGGCTAAGATGAACTTAGCCTCTGCGTGTCGAATATATATCGAATTCGTTATATATTAATCGAGTATTGACCAATCAAGCTTATTCGCCCAATCGTTAAGGGATTGCCATTGCACCTCGGCAAAATCATGCTGTAAGTCAGTTAAGTTGGCCGAGTAACCAACATCATCAAACCACTTAAACATAAGGTACAAATCTTCACTATTACTACGCAGGTATTGTGGGTCTACACTTTGAAAAGTAATATCTCGTCCAGAAGCTGCTGATAAAATGCTTGCTGTTTCATCACCTGTTAGTTCATCACCTGCAATGTTTACCCTCATACCATAAGCTTTTTCACCCATAGCAATAACAGTTGCTGCAAAGGCACCAATATCTTTTACTGAAACTTGCTGTAATTTACGATTATTTGGCATAGCAACTGACAGTTTTCCTTCTTTCAAACTTGGCAGTGACCATGCGGTAATATGATTTTCCATAAAAAATACGGGGGCAATAAAGGTATAATTCAAACCGTTTTCAACAATACGTTGTTCAACTTTATATTTACTATCAAAGTGAGGTACACCTGTTGAATTATTCGCATCGCTGACCGAACTAAATACTAGATGTTCAACGTTTGCAGCTTTGGCAGCATCAGCAATATTGTAGCCATGTTGCACTTCACCATCAGTCCCTGATTCAAACGGTGTTGTTACTGAAAAGACAGTATCTGCCTTTGCCATTGCTGCTGTAAGTGCTGCAATATCAGTCAAGTCACCTTCAATTAATGACACTCCCTGTTTAGCTAATGCTTGAGCATTATCTGACTTGGCATTACGGGTATAGGTGATTAAGTTATAATCTTGCTTAAGTAATGCATTAGTTACTGAGCCACCTTGTGCGCCTGTTGCGCCAATGATCAATACAGTTTTGTTATTCATAATTTTTTCCTTGCTAGTAAAATAATAAGTAGTGATTTTCTAATTGATGTGACTAGTTTATTGTTTTAATATTTTTTGGATAGCCGTATAATTGAGAATGACTGTCTCAATTTATGCAACAATGCTTATGTAGTGAAGTTTTATGGAGGAAAAATGAATACCAAAGATGCAGAATACTTTGTACGACTGGCACATATTGGTAGTTTTACCAAAGCGGCAAAGCAACTTAAGATCCCAAAGTCTACCCTGAGTCGCCGTATAAGCCACTTGGAGCAAGCATTAGGGGTAAAGTTAATAGAGCGAACCACACGAGAGATCATGTTGACCGATCTTGGTAGAGGTTATGTTACTCACTGTGAACAAATAATAGAAAATGTTGAAGCCGCCAATAATTATTTATCGCAAGTAACCTCGGCACCGAGTGGTCGCATTCGCGTATCAGTATCCATAGACACCGCGCTCATTTATATGCAGGATATTTTTGCTGAGTTTATTATGGCTTATCCAGATATCGAATTAGAAGTGGAATTAACACAACGCGTGGTTAATTTAGTCGAAGAAGGCATTGATGTCGCCATTAGAGTTCGTAATTTAAAGGACTCAACCATGATTGCCCGAAAAATAGGTTCGTTTGAAATGGGCTTATATGCCAGTAGCTCTTTTTATCAAAATCAGAATATTCCCAAACACCCCAATGAGTTAATAGATACTGACTGTATTGG
>Ga0209395_1006425_pt1 | contig 12729 bp, 8 predicted proteins | sample GOMGulsemesocosm_3_FD_184635 | JGI IMG/M metagenome (GOLD analysis project Ga0209395, IMG submission 184635) | Methane-oxidizing microbial communities from mesocosms in the Gulf of Mexico - GOM9D Gulf of Mexico (SPAdes) (version 2) | ecosystem: Environmental > Aquatic > Marine > Cold seeps... | reverse complement strand
GATCTCTAACGAGTGCAATTGCATCTAGTTTGAATTCTTTTGAATAAGTTTTACGGTTTTTCATTTGTATCTCCAATTAAGTCTATTATGTCTTAACTGGGGTAGTCGTATCAATTAGACCACGTCACTTACTTTGAAGTTACGGTGCCCATTAGGAGTTGGTAATTCCAACTCGTTAACCATTTCTCCAGGAACATCAATTGACAGGTTTCCATTTTGAACAAGTGCTCGAATGGGAGCTGGAAATTTAGGGGTGGTGTACTTTCCAAGGTAAGCATTGAATTGCTCTTGATTTCGAGGTTTTTCTTTTACCAGCGATTTTGGTAATAACTCAAAAGTCATGCCTCCCTGATGCAGTTTCATCGCTGAAGCTTTATTATTTCCTTCTTGTTCAAAGGAGATAGCTATTGTGTCAGTAAACGCGAAGTACCACTTACCTTCTTTAGGCGGCAGCAATTCGAAGTTTTTTTGACCTGGGATATTGATATAAAGCTTATTTTCAGATTCTGTAACACTAAACGTTTCATTGTTAAAGTTACCGAAATTAGCGATATACTTATTAGTGTAGAATGACAGGTTTAAATCTTGGCTTTCTTCATCGGATTCAGTCGCGTTATTTAATAATGCATCCCATATTAATTGCATTGAACCTTGTTGAATTGGGCTAGAGGTTACATTGGTCAACAGAACGAAGCCTATGTTTTCCTCTGGAATGAGTGCAACTTGACTAGCATAACCGGGAACACTCCCTCCGTGTTGAATAACTTTCTTACCATTCCAAGGTTGTATCATCCAGCCCATACCGTAAAATAGATTGTCTTGTATTTTAACGTGCGGCTGTCTAAGCTCTTCCTTATTGAAATTTATGTCATTAGAATGGTTGTTCGCGGCTAAGTTAAACTTAAGCCATTTAGCCATGTCAATAACGTTAGAGTGCAAGCCGCCCGCAGGCGCAATGTTATCTAGGTTTCTTCTTGTTACAGTATCAAATTGATTAAGTTCTGCGTTCCAACTATAACCTTGAGCATAGTTCTTAATCGCATTAATGGCGCTGTGTTCAGTGATCGTTTGGTTCATGCCTAACGGGGAAAGCAGCTTATCTTTTAGTAATGTTGCCCAACTTTCTTCACCTGCGGCTTTGGCCGTTGCCAACCCCGCCGCCAGAAACATTACGTTGTTGTAATTGAAGTTCTTTTTGTACGGAGTCAACGGAATAGCATCTAAAGACTCTTTTAATAGGGTTGTGCTGTCCACTTGGCCACTCGCCCAAAGAATATCATTGCGAGCAATACCAGAGCGGTGCGACAACATATCTCTAAGGGTCAGTTTGCCAGTGTCCTCTTCTAAGTTTGGTGTGTACCAAGGCAGATAGTCAGTGACTGGGGCGTCAAAAGATAACTTGCCCTCTTCAACTAAGATGCCAGCTAATGATGCGGTAAATGCTTTGGTCGTTGAGCCAATAGCAAACATGGTGTTTTCATCAACAGCACTGCCATTTTCAATATTGCTAACACCAAAGCCTTTGGATAAAAGAACTTTTCCATCCTTAACAACAGTGATCGCCATACCAGGTATCTTCAGCTTTATTCGAACTGCTTCTAGTTTTTTCGAGAGTTTATCTATCCTCGTTTGCTCTGACTCAGATTGGAAAGCGTGAGTAAAAGCGGAAAAAGAAATTAGCACTGATGCGGTAAAGTAAATCTTTAGTTTTGTTCTCATTAAAACTCCTATGAACGGTAACGTTTAATTTTGTTACTTTCATTAGTAGTTTGAAATTTAGTTTTCTTACACGTTAGGAAAAATTAATTTCTTATGTCTATCGTTATGATGGAGAGCGCTTGGCGAAAACCACGCCTAGCGGTCAACATTCCAAGGTAGTTAGAATAAAAGAGGGGGGCAAATAAAAAGGGGTCAACACTAAATCATTTTGTGATGAGTTATTGTTATTTCCTAAGGTAGACTAATTCTACAAAGCTACCGATTAAATAAAGTGAATTTCGTCTATATTACCGAGGATATCACCAGGTACTAATAAGTTGGTTTCACTGGCTACATGACTACCGCCAGATAGAATATAGGTTAGCGGGTAGCCAGTACAACACTAAATGAACAAGGTCATGATCCTGACGTTATTGAAGCAGCCTTACCACATGTAGATCAGAATGAAGTACGTAGAGCCTATAATCGCGCTGAATACCTTGAACATAGACGTGTATTAATGTGCTGGTGGTCACAGCATATTGAAACAGCAGCAACGGGAAAAGTAAGTGCTGAAGATAACATTAAGCATTTAAATGTAATTTAACGATGAAGAGATTCGACAATACAGTCGAATAAGCGTTATGTAAGCTTCAACACTCGATCTTAGGAATATCCCGCCATTTGCTGGTGTAACTCGGCGACAAACTCTCGCCGCATATGCCACTTTTCATTCATACCTTCCGCCGCCACTTTCAATGCATCATTACCATAGCGATCATTAGCAACAACCAATAAATTGGATATTCACTCTTATTATCACCATGTTGCTGTGTTTTCCAATCCGATTTAATTTCCATAAACTGTTCTGCTTATCACTTCATTTAATATGAAACTACTCTCCCATTCTTTAAAAAATCTACCAGTTTAAAACAAAAAACCACTTCGTTTCAGAAGTGGTTTATATATTGATTAAACATTAAACATTTAACAATTAACATTTAACATTAAGGGTAATAAGTCCCTTTTTATTAAGTCATTAGAATTAAACCTCTAACTATTCGGCTTTACTCATATCTCCTGCTTTGATAATTGCAAAAGCATCAACTGAAATATATTTACGCATCACTTTATTGATATCACTTGCTGTTAGCTTTTCAATTTGAGCCTCATACTTTTTACTAAACTCCATTGTGCGGTCTAAGCGAATATTTCTATTTAATGTGCCTGCTAATTCTCTATCTTGTGAACGACTTACTTTTTCACCTTGCAATAAACCAGATTTCGCAGCTTTAACTTCTTCATCAGTAAATCCGTCTTTTAATAAACGAGCGATTTCTTCTTTAAAGCCAACTTCAACCTTAGCTAAATTTTGCGGGGCACAAATTGCGTAAGCACCCAAAGAAGCTTTTTCGTTAAAATCACTGATATTAATGAAAGAACCTGCGCCATAACTAAGGCCATCTTTCTGACGTAATCGTGTAGCTAAACGACTATTTAAGAAACCACCACCTAGCATATAGTTACCTATGGTTAGCGCTGGCGCATCTTGATGGTTTGCGCCAACAGGAATGCTCATAGATGCAACAAACGTCGCATTTTCTTTGTCAGGAGTATTAAATGTCATCGCTTCATTTGACAATTTTTTGTACGCTGAATAGATAGGTTTATAGTTAATATCACTTTGCCAATTTGAAGTGATTTCATCTAAAACTTTAGTAGTACTAGCTTTATCAAAATCACCGACCACGGTTACCTGCATGCTATTTGAACCATAAAAATCTTTATGGAAGCGTTTAACATCGTCTAAAGTAAGTGACGCTAGAGATTCTAAGTCCTCTTCAAACGTTGCTGCGTATAAAGGATGACCTTTTGGGAATAAACTTTGATGACGACCAAAAGCATTAAATGCGATTTGTTGTGGGTCTTGTAATTGTTGCTCTAAGGCCACTTTTGTTTCACTTTTGTATAAATTAAACTCTTTTTCATCAAAAGATGGTTTTTTTAGCACTTCGGCAATTAACTTCAATGTTGCATCGAGGTTTTTACGAGTAGTATTGACCGTTGCATACGCACCACGGTTATGCCCACCAATGCTAACTTGAGCCTCTAATATATCAAAAGCTTCAGCTAACTTCTCACGAGTATAGTTTTCACTACCGCGCATTAACATTGCACCTGTTGCTCTACCCGCCATACTCAATCCTTGCAATGATAACAAGTCACCTACTTGCAAAGAAATACGAACAACAACAGACTCTCCGCGAGTTTTCTTAGGTAACAGAGCTACTTTCACACCATTATCCAATTTACTGATCGCAGTACGAGAATCTATATTATTATGTGATGGGTCAAATGACTCACCTTGAGCAACAACGGCACGCCCCTTATAGCCTTTAACTATTTCAGCAACATTAGGTTTTTCAGGCATTTTCACACGTTGCGGCTTGGCCGTTGGAATGTACTTACCTAGCGTTCGATTATTACGAGTTAAATAATATTCAGCTACACGTTGAACATCTTCAACACTCACCTCATCTACTCTGTCACGATTGATGAACAATAAACGCCAATCTCCCATACCCACCCATTCGCTTAGGCCGAGAGCTATACTCTCAGAAGAATTAAAGGATAACTTTTGATTTTTTATTAAAGTGCGCTTGGCTTTTTCCACTTCTTCAACAGTCACCTTCTTATCAGCAAAACTTTCCAAGGTTGCTAATAATGCTTGTTCTGTTTTATCCAAGTTACCCGCTTTATCAACTTCAGCCATGAAAATTGCAACTCCAGGCTCTGACCATTGAAAATTAAAGCCAAATGCAGTACTTGCTAACTTCTCTTCTACCAATGACTTATGTAAACGTCCAACACCTTGAGCACCAACTATCTGATTTAATACATTAATTGCTGCAAAATCTTCATGAGAACCCGATGGGACATGATAAATAGCTCCAATCATTTGAGCATCACCAACACGGCGTACAGTAACCGAACGCTCACCATCTTGGGCTGGTTCATCTGTATAAAGAGGACTAATTACACGCTCTGGCTTTGATATTTGACCAAAAGTATTTTTAATTTTTGCTAACATTTCTTTTGGTTCAAATTTACCAGCGATGATCAATGTAGCATTATCAGGCTGATAATATTTACGATAAAAGGCTTGTAGACGATCAATCGGCACATTCTCTAGATCTGCTTTTGCACCAATTGTTGTTTTGCCGTAATTATGCCATTCAAATGCAGATGCCAGCATACGTTGCAGCGTGATTCTGAAAGGACTGTTTTCACCTCGCTCGAACTCGTTTCTTACTACAGTCATTTCACTATCGAGATCTTTTTTCGCAATAAATGAATTAACCATTCGATCTGACTCCATACTTAGAGCCCAATCAATATTTTCTTCAGTGGCAGCAAATGTTTCGAAATAATTGGTGCGATCTGTCCATGTAGTTCCGTTTGGTCTAGCACCGTGTGAACTTAACTCAGCAGGAATATCTAAATGCTTTGGTGACCCTTTAAAAACTAAATGTTCTAGTAAATGAGCCATCCCAGTCTCACCATAATTTTCATGCTTTGAACCGACATGGTATGTTATGTTTACCGTTACAGTTTCTTTAGTTTTATCTGGAAACAATAATACTTGTAACCCATTATCTAGATGATATTCGCTGATACCTTCAACTTCAGTTACTTTTTTAAGTTCGTCTGAAAAGGCAAGTGGGCTTAGAATAGTTGCACTGATTGAAGCAACTATTGCTAAAGTTGATGGCTTAAGCCATTGGTTTAGCATATTTATTCCTTATTTTTGTTGTTGTTTTTTATTATTAATTTACTTTAACACCTTGTAAATATTTTGTAAATTATCTAAAGGTGCAATCCATTTCCTTCAAATACTGGCACTGTATAACAACCTATTTTTGTGTACATCACACCGCCTATTTCTGAGAGTGACGATAGGTTCTCTTACGTACTCTAATATGCCATTTGAGAAACAATAAAGCCACATCCTAAGACATGGCTTTATTTTTACTTTTACATTGGTAACTCAGTAGTAAATCAAATTTTTATTAATTAATGGAAAATCTCTTGTATCGGTGCCACCTAATTGCATTTAGCTAAGCCAGCCAATTGCGTTCAACTCTGCCGCAAAAGAGACATTAAGGAGAAACACTTTAATCGTAATTAAGATCAGTTTAAGAATGTAAGGCAACATATTGTAATAATAGAAATGATAGTCCCTACTTTTATATACCAAAGCGTTGAAATAGCGGTAATTAATAGAGCAACATTACCCCATTGAAATTCAAGAACCAAACCTACCGCTGAAATTAGCCACATTACACCTAAGAGAATAAAAAGAGGCCCTACAGAAAAGGGATCCAAACCGCATTTAGATATAATTTTACTCCACGCCCCTGGCTCAGGCGGACCAAAATACTTTCCTTTTTTTAGATTGTTACAATGCCCTGGTTGATATTCACAACCTGGTTAGATTATTGCCAATGACCTAAGTGTTTTTTATCGCTGACACAATCATATATTGCTAACTCTATAAATTATTCTAACTAATTAACCCTATCCCCGCCCTCTGAAAAGACCAATACCCTGCATCAAACCTAGACGGTCGCTCTCACACACCTAGTTAAAATTTTAGAAAAAACAAAAAGTGGTTTACATGCCCAAAGCAGTGCACTAGTATAGGTAGTGCACCAGTATAGGTAGTGCACTAGCAATAGTAGTGCACTATATTCAACTGAGTATTGAAATAAGTTCGTTTGATCATTATTACCGCAGTAGTTGGTTTACCTGCGCTGCTGAGCATAATTTATTTACGTGGGTGGAATTCGCTTTATTTATAATAAAGGCTCTTGCCCCGTTTTAATCAAACCAGAAAATTAATAGAAAAACATCAAGTTTAGCCCTGACTTTAGCGGTTTAAACACCCTAAGATAATTTAAAAAGAGAAGAATATGATTAAAAGAAATATCAATAAAAAAATAACTCACTCACTGTTTTCATTGATGGCACTGACATGTTATTTAGCCGCACAAAACGCCTATGCAGCGACAGTTCAAATGACAGTAGCAGCTAAAGAGCCATCAACAATAGCTTTTGCTGCGGCTGTTGCTGATGTAAAAAGTAGACTAGCTCAAATAAAACCCAATATGCGACTGTCCTATATTCGTACAAGAACAGAAGAAGGGGGTGTTCCCATAATATCAAAATTCACACCACAAGGGTTGTCGGGAGGAATATGGACCTTTATTGAACCTGAGGATCGAGACGCAAAAGAAGGTGATGACAGTGCTTTGTTATTATTAGAAAAATTTGACATTTCAAGGGTAAAACTTAAAACAGAAACCGAAAAGACTTGGATCTTTGAAATGCCTGCCCTGTTTGATCTTGAAGTTAAATCTGAGGAAATTACTCAGAAAAGGGCAACAGAAATGACCAAAATTTTAATCGCTGAATTGGAGGTAACCAAGAAAAACCCTCACTTTAAGTCGTCTCGACTCTACTCAACCGCATCTTTTAATCCGAAATTTATGATCAAAATTTCCAATTTAAACGCAGACTTCGAGTTAAGTGAAGCTTGGCCCAGTGGTCCATTAATAATAAATAAGCAAACCAAGCATATTGAAGGACGCATAGGGTTACTGGTAGGTATCGATGAGGATATAACGGAAATCCACTCTGATTTTACCCTGATTGAAATTAGCCATTCAAATAGTAGCAAGGAGAAAAAGTCAGACTAAGATTAAAACTAACATGTCAGCGCTAAACTCATCGCAGGTTAATCTCTAATGTTTTGGTTTACTGACGCTGCGAGGATCTTTTTATTGTTTCAATTAAAATATCAGCCATAGTTTCAATCGAATCTAAAAATTAATATGCAACGCTCAACTAACCCGTTGCATTAATTTTCTGTTAGAGAGCTAAAGTATGTTGGTCTCTCATGATCAACATACTTTAATATTTTGTTGATAGTAGCTCGCCTTTGAATGGCCGGTCGATAACGAAAACCTGATTCGGCATAGATATAAGTGATTTGAAAAACAATGCCTCGCGACCTATTTTAACCTTGTTAGAAAAGCACAGACTCTACTAGAGAGCTTTATTGGGTAGTCTCATATTTTATAGGTACTTTATATTGTTGAAAAATTTTTTGATAAATACCATTTCCTTTTATTATTCTTAGACCATTGTTAAACTTTTCTGTTAACGCTTTTGCATGGGGATATTTCTTGGAAACCATAAGGTGAAAGGTGTTAGTGCTCTCTGGCTTTTTGGCAAATGCAAAAGCAGATCTCTGGTGAGGATAGGCTTTCTGAATCAAAATCCGTCCCACTAGTTCAGGGAGTAATGTAAAGTCGATGCGCTGTTTCATAAGCTTATGGATATTCTGCATGTCTGTTGTTACATATTGGACATTAAGATTCGCTGCCTGCAATGATTTTTTATACCAATAACCTCGCACGCCTCCAATTGTATATTGTTTGAAATCAGTTAAATTATCCCATGAAAAACCACTAGGAAATCTTTCCTTTTTATAATAGAACTTTGGAAAGAAAAAGATCACAGGCTCCGAAAAATTAAAGTCTTCTGCCCTCTGCTCAGTAGTCAGATAGGGAAAAGTTGCAAAGATTTCACCGTTTTTCACTGTTGTTTGACCACGTTTCCAGGGAAGTATTCTAAACTCGGTTTGAATATTTAATTCATGAAAAGCAGCCTTAACTATGTCGGGAAATATTCCCGTTATGACACTACCTTCTTCGATAACATAAGGTTCATAGGCACTTGTTACAAAAACCAAAGGTTCCTTTGCATGGGAGATATGCCAAAAATTAATAAATACGAATATTATCAGTATCACTTGTTTCATAGCTTTTCCAATTACAATATTGCCCAACAGTTTACTAGCGTGAATTCCCACAAATTTTGCTATTGAAGTAGATTAACAAAAAATACATTTAAGTTATCTCATATTATTAGTAGCCTACCAATAATTTTTTTTTGAAATCTAATAAGAATTTTCTAATTCGAGAGATTTTTTGAGTGAAATAAATAAACGAGTTGACCACAAGCTAGGTAGTACCGGATGTTTGCTTTGAGGAGCCCCAAAATATTAGTGTTAATAACCATTTTGTCGGATGTTAGGGCGCTAGAAGTAAAGGGGACGTTAGGAATAACCGTGATGTAACTTTCGCTTAGCCCACTTTCCTGAAATTAGGTTTTGGTGATGGAAAACTACCTGAGTTCATTGTTCTTAGGTCACTAGCTGCCACTTTGTGGTTCTAATTTTTAGAACTATAAATTCCTTTTTTATGTCCTCTATTTTCAAGGAAAACTGACATTATAAAAAATTATCTAAGGCGCTATAGATACTATAGAAAGAAAGACAGAAATAATAATTTAATATCAAATATAATATTTAAATTTAACCATTAAATATAAAGAGGATTGATTCTTTTTTGCACCCCCTCCCTAAGTAGTAAGCTATTTTTAGTGAGTCGTTGGAAACAAAAGAGCATTTCCACTACTCATCTGACTAAAATAATTAGCCATTTTCATGCAACGTTAGCTGCTATATCCGTACATTTCGGTGATATTCATGACATAAGCGGTTTTAAAATAAATAACGTATATCAAATTTAGCTTACCAGTTTACTTAAAGTTTTGATGCTTTTTTCAAACTTTTCATTCCAAGAATAACCACAACTCAGACGTATAAAGTTATTGTAATTATCACTTGTTGAAAACATGTATCCCGGAGCAATACAAATCCCCTCCTGCAGTACTTGAGTAAAAACCAGCCTGCTGTCTACATCTGCTGACAACTCCAACCACAGTACAAAACCGCCAGAAGGACGAGATATCAATGTATTTTTTGGAAAATATTGATTGATAGCTCTAGTCATACAATCGATATTTTCGGTAAAGCTTCGACGAATTCGACGCAGGTGGCTGTCATACCCCCCTGATTTAAGAAAATCGGCCAGTGCTGCTTGTAACAAGACAGGGGCACAGAGTGTTATCGCAAATTTTTCCTTAAGTACTTTCCGCATATGTTTACTGGTCGCAATCCAACCAATACGATATCCAGGAGCGATGGTTTTTGAAAAGGAACTACAATAAATAACATCAGCCTGGTCATTAAGTGCTATAAATGGTTTTGGTCTTTCAGCACCAAAATGGATATCTCCGTAGATATCATCTTCGATCAGGGGGACATCATGTAGAATCAACAAGTCTAAAACCGCTTTTTTCTTATCTTCACTCATCGTACATCCAAGTGGATTATTAAAACTAGAAGCAAATAAACAAGCTTTAATCGGTTTCGACTGCAACGCTGTTGCCAATGCCTCTATTTCTAGACCATCACTCGCATCCGTTGGTAATTCTAAAGCCTTCAGACCTAGAGACTCTAAAACCAGCAACAGACCGAAATAAGTTGGTGATTCTATGGCAACGACATCACCCGGATTAGTAACTGTACGCAAAGCAATAAATAACGCCTCTGTACAACCACACGTAATAGCAATATCGTCCGGTGAAAGGGACTGCCCCCAGCGCATTGCGCGGCGACTGATTTCTAAGCGTAAATCAAGATAACCTCGTGGTTCACAATAGATATTATGTTTTTTGCCATTAACTCTAGCAGTACGCGCCAGAAATCGATCCAGTTGACTTGACGCTAGGATTTCAGTAGATGGTATAGCACAGCCAAGTGGCACAAGTTTTGGATCGTTGATATAGGTAATAAGGTCGAATATGCGCCCTGATACATCCACATTCACAACTTCATTAGGAGGTGTCGACAGGCTAGGTTTCTCCAGAAATACTTGACTGTATCGAGTAACAAAAAAGCCTGACTTGGGTCTGGCTTCAATTACACCACGGTCTTCTAACAAGCGATAAGCTTGTTGAACTGTTGTAATACTTACCTTGTGTTGTGTCGCCATTTCCCGAAGCGAAGGCGCACGCATACCGGCTGCAAGTGCCCCTTTGTGTATTAGATATGTTATGAAGTTCATAATAATTTCATAACGATAAATTAACTCTTTTTCTTCCACTTCCATATTCTCAGCCCCCTTTTTTCAACATTATCTAAACTTAACCTTATCATAAATAGTTATAATACAGATAAGGAACTGCCACATCTGTACTTGTTACAATTTACGTTTTTTGTATCTGTTTTTTAGCAACAGCTAGCCCTATATTACATTCTTTAGTTTGCACACAACGAAGAGAATCTCTATGAAATCAGAAGTAATAAATTTTAAAAATAAACTAAAGCTGTTTAATGAACATTGGTCGCCAAAGGTCATTACTGAAATGAATGATTATCAATTCAAACTAGTAAAATTTGAAGGTGATTTTATTTGGCATGACCATCCTGAAACTGACGAGACATTTATCGTAATCGAAGGAGAGTTACGGATTGATTTTCGTGACGGTCCTGTACATTTATCTAAGGGTGAAATGTATGTCATACCTAAGGGGGCTGAACATAAACCTTTCGCAGAAAATGAAGTTCAGATACTGCTTATTGTGCCAAAGGGAATTAAAAATACGGGCCATGAAGACGGAGAGCGTACAGCAGAGAATGATGTTTGGATTTAGTCCAACGTTGCTTTATCGAAATATCTGCCTTGTTCACAGAACCTGGCAGAAGAAGTTATTGCTGAAGTTAAAGAGTGTAACGTAAAGGAACGAAATAATTAGCTTTAATTAGTGTTTTAAATACCTGAAGACTCAGAACACCAAAGCCTTCTTATACCTTATAATCAGACACTTAAACCACCAAAGCGTAGCATTAAAATTACCTTTAGCGGCTCACGTACTGACGATTATAACTTTATCAGTTAAATGGAAAAAACGATTTAATAATCTTCTGATACTGACCATTTTCCTTAATGATTCGAATACCATCATCAAACTTTTCCGCGTAATGTTTTGCTTTTGGGTGATGTTTGTTGAAAGCAAGATACAGTGGGACTTCTTGCGCTCCTATGGCAGGTAGAAAATAAACTGCCTTGTCTGGAATATTGAGTTTTTTTCTATAATAAAACTCCGCTTCTCTCGTAATGTACGCCGAATCAATGCGCCCAATCCATAACATATTTATGAGTTGTTGTTCTGATTGGGCTTCATGTCTGGTAAATAGCCTTTGATAGAATTCTGGCGAATACATGAAACCAATGACCTGTCCTACAAGCAAATTTTTGTTATCTAAGTCCGACGACTTTTTAATTTCAAATGACGAGTCGGTATTAAAATAGTAATGTGTGTGAACTTGATATATTGGATTTTGAGGAAACAGAAAATCATTTTCCGCACCACTTACTTTAATAATATTAAAGCCGCCCAGAGCTCTGTTATTTAAAACATACTTTGTTACGCGAGCAAAAGGCATGGCTATGAATTTTATATTGATACCCACAGCCTGATAAGCCGCTGTAATGACTTGATTTGATAAACCATTCTGTGTGCTGTTAGAAAATGGAGGATAATTGTCTTCACCTAACAATTCTATTGTTTCTGCTGATACACTAGACAGTAGCGTACTTAATAGCAAAATAATGAAAATCTTTGTCTTCATAACATCCTTTTTTAATCTTAAACCGTAAATCGAAAGATTAACTTTATCATGACTTTATACTTCGTATGGATGAAGCATTATCTCACTTGAAATCATTAGATACTTACCAAAGAATAATTGATAGTTATACCGTTCAACAGACTAGATTCAAGTAAAATATAAAAACCGCTATTTAAATCAATACGCAGGACTATAAAAATAAAGACTCACGTTTAATTTCAAGACTATTCTGTTGGGATTTTAATAATGAAATAAGCCCCTGTTTTGGTTGGCACCAATTGTATTTCAGCTTCAAGTTGTTGTAAAACAAGTTTTTTAACAACAGACAGACCTAAACCAACCTTTTCGGTAGAACGCTTTGTTGTATAGTACGGAGCAAATACTTTATCTTTACTCTCAGTAGAGATTCCAACACCATTATCGCT